>VFQN01000758.1_pt1 | contig 58361 bp, 92 predicted proteins | sample 3512371 | NCBI WGS metagenome assembly VFQN01 (sample SAMN10412370, study PRJNA504923) | tailings metagenome | isolation source: Replicate 2 from Balatoc abandoned mine | place: Philippines: Itogon, Benguet | collected 2017-08-28 | reverse complement strand
ACTACCTGTCAACCGCCGACACGGCACGCGACATGGACGTGCTGCGTGCGGCGGTTGGCGATGAGAAGCTGTCGTACATCGGCACTTCGTACGGCACGCTGATTGGCTCCACGTACGCCAACATCTTCCCCGACCGCGTCCGCGCGCTAGTGGGTCCCTGGCCTTGGCGCACAGCATCTTCCCGGGATGGATGTGGCTTGGTGGCCTCATGCAGGCAGCAACTGCTTTTCCTGCTTAGTGTCCATGCGGCAGCACCGGGCTACTCTACACCCCACCAGCTGCCCCGCACCTTGCACCATGTACAACAGCGATGCGACAGGGTAGCGCTGGTGCTACCGTACCCCGTCGCACGCGCCCGTGCTGCTTACGTCCAACCTCCCACGTCCTCTTACCCTCACCGTGCACACATACACGTGCCTGACATGCACGGACGTTGGCAAGCGTCCTAATTTGATACCGGTACGGCCCACGCCGCCTCTGCGTCCTAGTGTTACAGCCACTGCTCACGCTGCACCGCCCTCGCTGCATACCTACTGCAACCGTGCTCATTGCCAACATGCATGGACGCCGGACCCAAACCAATTACTGCTTACATGTACTTGCATACCCGACACACGGTTCCTGTTTCACCACACCGCGCTGGTGCGTGTTCTGTGTGGTGTGCAGGTGCTAGATTCCAACGTGGACGCCGCCGGCTGGTTCGCCAAGCCCGGACTGTCCCCTGACCTGCGCATCCGTTCAGACTTGGGCGCCAGCGCAACGTGGGAGCAGTTCCTGAAGCTCTGCGGCGAGGCGGGGCCGCAGCGCTGCTCCTTCTCGGCGGGCAGCTACCCCGCCACAAGAGAAAAGTGGCTGCAGCTGATGGCCGTCTTCCGGGACAGGGGCTACATCGGGTACCCGGGCCTCGGGGACGCGGGCTCGTGGTTTGTGGGCAGCGCGAGCGTGCTGCTGCTAGCGGACACGTCGGCGTGGACGGACATGGCCGACATCATGCAGGTGAAGAGGGCTACAGCGGACAGGAGGGCTACAGCGGACTGGGGAGTGTAAGAACGCATGCCTCGCCTGGCCGTGTGGGATCGCGCTGCTGGCTGTATGTGGTGCTGTACCTTTGTTAGGGGAACGTCAGGTAGGCTCTCCCCTGAATTACATCACCCCGCGGCCCTGGCTTGTATCAGCACGTGCGTGTGACGTACATAACGCCCAGGTTACCCCACGGCCCATGCCATGCTTGTGAGCCAGTTCTCGCAGTCTCGTTGCTGTATGTACATACCAGCCGGCTGCCGCTGGCTAGTGTGTTATGCCCGCACTCACCGCTCGGCGTCCTCGCCTCCGCCTTCTCCTCCCGCAGACCCTGTGGTTGTCCCGCAACGGTAGCTCCCAGGGCCCCTTCAACGCGGGCCCCCCTGAAATCCAGTACGACCCAAACTGGGCCGTGTACTGCTCTGAGGCACCCCAGGTCACCGACCCTGACGCGTACTGGAGGCAGGCCACCTCTGAGCATGCCCGATCCAACATGGCGGCCTGGTACGCAACGTGGGGGGACTCGGCTTGCGTCAACTGGCCGGGGCGCGCGAAGAACAAGTACACCGGCCCCTGGAACAAGCCGACGGCTGCGGGCATCCTGGTCATTGGCACCCTGTACGACCCAGAGACGGACTACATGAGCTCGGTTGCGGTCGCAACGGAGCAGCTGGCGAACGCGACGCTCCTGACGGTGGACGGCTACGGTCACTGCGCGCTGGCCAACCCAAGCACGTGTGCGGACGAGCACGTGGCGGCGTACCTGATCAGGGGAGTCCTGCCCCCGCAGGGCACGGTGTGCGCGCAGGATTGCACGCCGTTCATGGAGGGCTTTGACGAGTGCTATGACACAGCGGGCACCAGGCCTGGCATATATTGCGCAACGAAAGGCAATATATAGTAACTAACGTTATTTGCTCTTTATCTTGCCCTCTGGGGCCCACTTTTTTGTGCTGCAGCGCACCACCTTCCGGCGGGCACGGGCGGCCAGTTGCAGGGTGGGGTAGGTGACAGGAGGAGGAGGCTGCCGGCGGCGGGGCTGGCGGGTGGGCGCAGGCGCCGGGCGCTGAAGAGGCTGGTGAATATGGCTGGCCACCGCCGTTGATCGGAGGCCCAGGTCAACTTTCGGGCGGCGCACTGAGGCTGTTGCAAGGTGCCGCCCGTTTCCTTGTCTTATTACCGGAGTCTCCCCTGCTTGTTACATGCATGCTTGGTTGTCTGTGCACCACATCCAACAAGCTACACACAGGCTGCTGCCACTGGTGAACCACATCAGTGTCGAGTGTCCCAATAAGTTTGCGTAAGCGTGTACGGTTATCGTTACTGAGTGTCTTTGGCTCTTTGCTATTTCGGCTGGGTGCAGGCTGGCTGGGTGGTACATTCACGTACCGGTACGTTCATGCACGTCTTCGGACGTTCGGTGGCATGTTTTGTTGTCTTGTTGACGACGCGCGTAAGTAGGCTCCCCTGTGCTCACCGGTACCGATAGAGAGCCGGGCCCCAAAACCTTATAAATGCCTAGCAACCAACAGCTGCCTTGATTGGGGGCGGAAACTGGAGTACGGCACCGGTATGCACCAGGGCGAACTGCTTCGGAGTTGAGGGGTTCAGGACACGTGTGCACCGTGCCGGCTGGACTCTTGCAAAGTTGCAATTTGGTCGCCATGTCCTGGAGAGGATAACCGTACTTTTAACCGCGACAGGTACCGACTCGACGCAGCAAAAGTGTACGCAGTGCCACGTGCCAGGTGTGCATGCCACGCCGCCCTGGCGCCCTCGCCTAATAACCCCCACGCGGCTTCTGCCCAGAAGCAAAAAGCTGACAAAGGCACCGCGGCCGGTCTTGCTTGCGCGACGCAACAGAACGTGTCACAACACACGGCCACAGCACGCCCGGTTGAGCCACGCAGGCAAACGCGCCACACCACGGCAGGGAACAGAAGGCACCGTACCCAGGAGGAGTACGTGCAACATAATCAGACACGTGCGCGCAACATTAATGCCAGGCAGCACGCAGCAGGCCTCCTCACTGATGGCACCCCCGCCCTCCCTACCGGTACGGCGAGCAACCATAAGGAACACCATCCATGCAGCTCTGCATCGTGGCATGTGTCCGGCAGGCCGATCTTCAGCCGTTGGTTCTGTACATCGCGATCACCCTAGGCCCTACTACACGTCCTCCACACCACCAGCAGGGGTGTCACGTCACGAAGCCGCCAACACCAGTGCCACAGCCCTCGCCCATGGTACCCGCCCACCTTTAACTGTCCCCACTTCCACCCTCCGCGCCATGGCACGGCAGTCTACACACATGCAGCATCCCCCCAAGCGTCTTTCTGTGTGGGACAACCGTGCGCATTTGCCGCCGAAATCGGAGCTGGACCCTTGCAAACGGCGGTGGGCTCAGTCCGCTGTTGCGAACGCCCCGTCTCGGGTGGTTCCCGGCCGCGCGCTGAAGTCCAGGCGGGCCAGCAGGAAGCGCACGTCGTCCTGGGCCTGGGGATGGGGTGGGATGGAGGTAAAGCGTGGGTCAAGTGTGTGTGTGATCAAACGGAAACGTGGATGTATTGGGAAACTGGAAGCAGACAGACAGCACTGCAGAGGCAGCACATAGCAGGTCATCGTTTGCCTAAAGGGGGACGAGAGCGAAGAGGGATGAGCCGGGAGGGCTGCCTTGGGGAAGCGGCCGAGGGGCTCCGGGGAGGACCGGGATGCTGGCAGCATGACGCAATGTGTGGGCGGGTGCCAGGAGCGCGAGCCCACAGCGAAAACGCGTCTCCTGGCGCCGGTGCGCGTGCTGGGTTGTGCCACCAACCGCGACACACCACGCAGCTGCCACCAAGGCCTCCGTCCTCCGTATCCCCTCCCCGCTGCCCAACAGCCCACAGACTGAGACTCCCTTTCCGCGGTAACCCCTCGCCCATCGCCCCGGGCACCCCCGTCAACACCACCCCGTTCCGCCCCGCCCCGCCCCCTCACCTCCTCCGGTAGCCTCTCCGTGAACTCCCCCACCGCCTTGTTGTGCGCCAGGGCCAGCTCCCCCACACGCCGCCGCAAGTCCTCAACCACACCCGCCTCCACCAGCGGGCCCTGCCCCTCTGCCCCCGCACCCGCAGTGCCCCAGCCGCCCTTGGCCACCGCCGCCCGCGCCCGGCGCTGCTCCGTCTCGTACTTCCTGCGTGCACTCTCCACCTGCTCGTTCAGCTGGCCCACCAGGGCGCGCAGGCCCAGCATGTTGGTCAGGGCGTCCTGCAGTGGCGGGGTGCAGGGGTTACGCGTAAAACGCGAGGAAGGGTGCAAGGGGCGCAAGGGGTGCAAAAGGCATGGATGTGAGGGGGTAAAACGCAGCACAGGGCATGGTGGTCGGGATTGTTGGGTTGGTGGGGACCATCAGCAGCAGAGTGCCGAGTGTGTGCTGGCGTGCTGCCTGTCGCCTGTTGACGTGTACACCAGTAGCAAACACGTACGGCGGAACACGTATGCCGAGAGGGTTACTCAACACCGTGAGCCGCTGCAAGTGCTGCATCTACTCAGACCATGTGTGGTACTGTAGCTACGCACCTGCAGGGAATCGCGCACGGTGCCTGGGGCGCTGGGCCCCGCTGCCGCCACTCGGGGTCCTGCGCCCGCTGCTGCTGCTGCTGCCGCCGGCCCCTGCCCCTCCCGCTCGTTGAGCAGCGCCTTGCGCAGCAGGGTGGCCAGGTGCTGCTCGTGCGCGGAGATGAGGCCATCCAGGTCGGAGGCGGAGGCGGCGCGCGCGTAGAAGTCCTGCGGGGTGCCGAGGTCCGAGTGAGTGTGCGTTGGGTGTTGGGGGTGCGGCAATGTGAATGACCAAAAACCGATGTTTGCGCGGTTTGGCGAGCCTGTAAAGGGCGGTATTGTGGGTCTCGAGAGGGTGGAACCTGGGCTGCAGGTAGCCAGGACCGGCGGCGTGACTACCGAAGTGGCCACAGCGTTGCGAAGGGAACGGCCGTGCTGCTGCTCTAGGGAACGTGCCGCCCTGCTAGTGATTTGGATAGCCAATCATCACGGCGCACCTGCCATGACGCCTCCATGACCTCGAACTGCACGTAGTACTGCAGGTTGGTGGCAAAGTGCGACATCTCGGACCGCAGCCGCAGCAGCGCGGCCAGCAGCCGCTGCAGCACGTCGCGCTCTGTGCCAGGACGGGCGCACGCACACGTGGCAGGGGCTGAGTGCCGTATTCAGCCGTACGTCATGGGAAATCTAATTCAAAAATCCGGAAATACTGGTATACGACGTAGGAGCTGGAGCGAAGGTGCAAACCCAAGCGGGCCTACGTGGGCAAGCGCAACGCTGCAGATGAGCAGTGTACCGGTACTCAAAGTTGCGGGTGCCGTACGCTGAGACAGAGGAAACGGATATCAAGTACGATACTCTCGCAGCGCACCTGGCCCCCGGATGCGGTCGATGCTGCGCTGCATGCCGCACGCCGCCACCGCCCAGCTGCTGCCCAGCGCGTGCTCCGAGCGCTTCAGCCGCCACAGCTGCCGCGCCAGCCGGTTGTACGACCGCAGCGCCTCGGGCGTGAACAGCGAACCCAGAGCGCCGCCAGAGCCGGCGGCCAGCGGCCCGGCGGCGCCGCCAGCCGCGCCGCCGCCGCCGGGCCCCGGCGCCGCGGGGTTGTACGACAGGGAGAACACGTCCCAGCCCACCTCACCCGCTGGGAAGAAACGGAGGGAAAATGCCGTACGTCAAGTAGGGATGGAGGGACAGGAGTGTGTTAGCGCTTGTAGGAATGCCGGTACGGTAGTGCAACAGGGGGTCACCAAAGCACAGCAAACAGCCGGGACAGGGGCAAGCGGCGGTCCGAAGGCCACACGCACACACAGCACCGGGCGGCGGCTCACCTCCCGCCGCGCGCTCCTTCCGCACACGCAGCCGCTCCGCCAGTGCCGCCACTGCAGCGTCATCCTCCTCCTCCGCCCCCGCCCCTTGGCCCTCCAGCTCCGCCCCAGCCCCCGCCAAACCCGCGGCCCCTGCCGCTGCAACCCCGGGCGCCCCGGCCCCTGCCGGGCCGCCCAGCACGGTGGTTGCGGTGAGGGCCTGGCGCAGGCAGCTGTTGAGGAACACCTCGCTCACTTCGTGCGCGGGCTTATCCAGCTCGGCGTGGGCCTGAGCAGGGGCAGGGCAATACACACCAACATACTCGGCATTTAAACACACTCGGCGTGGGCCTGCGGAGTAGTGAGCGCACAGTAAGAGAAATTGGACCAGCGACAGGCTGGACACGGCGCGGCTTGCCTATTTGCCATGCATTTGATCACACATATACAGCTGCCGCTTGCTGTGGCCTGCGTTCGTTAGTGCTTCGAAGAACCAGCGCTTCTGACGCTACCGGTACCCTATGCACACATGGGGCCCTGTGCTTGCTGAGCGCCAATCTGCACCGCTCTGCCCTGCCCACCACACACGTCCCCCTGTGACCCCTTCCTCTTCAGCACCCCTGTCTCACCAGGTCGATGAAGGCCGTGACCCAGTCGCCCTGCCCCAGCAGCAGGAAGCGCCGGATGGCGGCGAAGTGCGCCCGCAGGCGGTATCGCCGCCACAGCACCGCCAGCAGCCGCCCGTCCACCGCCCGCACCGCCGAGGACACCAGGCCCTCCAGCGCAAGCAGCTGCACACAGCACAACAGCCCACACGCACGCACAAGCATATTTTCCCACCCCGATGTGTAGTGAGTGCATAACAGCATAACAGCACAGGCGGGATGACAGGTGCACCCCCGGCACCGGTCAATGCCTTCAGGTACGATGCCGTACGTGTCGCGTCCTCACCTCCGCGTCCATGCTGCCCCCGGGGCGGCCGCCCAGCCCCACCGCCTCCACCCTCGCCGCCAGCGCCTCCGCGCGCTGCTGCACCCAGCCGCCGTCCCCACACGCCAGGTTGAGGTAGTGGATGGCCTTGCCGGCACGCAGGATGCGCTGCGCCAGCGGGCGCCCGATGAAGGGCGGCAGGCGCTCCTCGTGCAGCTGGTAGGTGCTGTTCCATAGGTCCAGCGGCGGCGGGGTGGCGGCGGCGGTGCCGGCGGCGGCAGCGGAGGTGATGGCGGCGGCGACGCCGGCGGCGCGCACGACGAAGAACTCGCCGTGCGGGTCGTCCAGCTCGCCCTCCAGCACCCAGCGCCGGATCATGGCGTGCAGCGGCACGCACACCTGGGGGCGGGAGCAAGGCCACACGGGCCAGCAGCGCCATGGCGCGCATGGGGCACTGGTCACCTTGCAGCACACACAGGAGAGTACGCCAGCAGCAGGCGCGCTTGGGGGATAAGCGCAGCACGGCAACCCGATTGAGAGCAGGACCTTTCTCGCTGTCAGCAGCAAGCGATGGGGGTTACTTACAACGCCTTTTGGGAGTGGGATAGGCAACGCAGCCCGCATACGTGCCACCACGTATGGCAAGGAGCATGGAAAGACGGACCACAAGCGGACAGCTTCGGCGCATACTAGCGCGTGCCGGGCGCCCGCAGCCCACGGCGGTACGGCGCCGCAAGCCGCCAGCACTTGCTCATACCGGACGCACCACATGGCGTGCACCACGCCACAATTTACGGCACGGTACCTGCTGCAGCAGCTTGCTGGCCGCCGCCGCCACGAACGGGTCCCCGTGTCGCGTGTATTCGTACACGACCGTGGCCAGCTCGCCGCCCTCCAGGCCCTCCGCCGCGTCACCCAGCGCCGCCAGCAGCCGCATGCGCCGCAGCGGCTCGCTAAGCCACGGCACCAGCCGCCGCAGCGTCAAGAACTGGCCGCCGCCGGCGCCGTCGGGGTCGCCTGAAGGGGCGAAACAAAGCGCTAGTATGGAGTACGCGAGAGGGGGCCGGGCCGTATGTTGCACTGAGATGGAGAGGGTGCTTGCGAGCACACATTGGGGATGTATGCGGCAGAAGGGAGAAGCTCTTGGCCCGCGAACCAGTTGGGATGGTAGTATCTGCAGGTATACCTGTGCAACTGGTGGACGTGTGATGTGTTGCTGGCGACACGGTCCTGGCGCAGCGCTCATGTACTCCTTTAACAGTACACCAACGTTTTCGAAGCCAGGTGAATGCGGAGCACCGCTCAACTGCCCTAGTGGTGCCCTCGGCCTATCCAGGCCGCACGCCGCTTTAATGCACGCAACCCGCCATCCCATCACTCGTCGGCCAACCCACCCGGCGTGGGCAGCGGCAGCTGCGCCTGCCCCTCCAGCAGCGCCATGAGGCGGTAGAAGTCCGCCACCTCGCCCGACAGCGCGGCGCCCAGCGCCTGACGCAGGGAGCCCTCCGCGTCGCAGCAGTCGGAGATGTGCCGCCGCACGCGGCTGCGGGGCGGTGCACGGCGAGCAAGGAAACAGTGTCATGAGTCAGCAGAAGGGCTGGTATATGTACGTGAAGTATAAAACCAGTTGACCCCGCGGCGGCGGGGTGGTCACGGGTGTCACGCAGGGCACGGCAGGGTAGAAGCAGTGCCGTGAGAGCGTGAGATGGTTGCTGGGTAAGTGGTGAGCTGGATGCGTGTGAAATGCGGCTGTTTGCAGCTGCTGGGCCATGGGTGTGGAGAAGGGGAAGAGGATGCCGAAGCCCAAGTGCACAGGAACAGTGGCATGACGAGCCTTGGGCTGGCGTGGTCAGCTGCCTGCAGCGTGTAGACACAAAACTGGGGACTGCAACAAACCGCTGGCGTTGCACAAGGTGCGCATAGCGCTGCCGGACACTGGCCAAAGGCGCTAACCCCGCAGGACCCCGCACAACCGTTGGGTTCGCGAGCTACGCCAGAGCAATACGAGCATCTCCGAGCATCCTCCACCCTGCCCAACACCACCTCACGCACACCAGGACAGCCATCCCAGCTCCTTGATCCCACCGACACCACGCCACGCACCAGAACAGCCAGCCCAGCTCCGTGAGCCGCTCCACCAGCATCTTGCGGCTGGGCCCCAGCCCCGCCGCCGCCTCGGGCAGCAGCCTGAAGCCCTGCTCGCCCGCCGGGGTCCCCTGCCGCCACTGCACTGCGCTGCCGGGCACGCCCTGCGCCGCGTAGAGCACGTCGCGCACCAGCGCCGGCTCGCTCAGCTGTGGGGTGTGGGTTTATGGGAAGGGCATTTAATGTGGACCTCTGCAGCGGGGTGTGGGTGAAGCGGAAGGGCGCCCTGTAAGGCCGGCATATGCGGTGGACCGGAGTGGTGCGCTGGTTGCGTGCAAGGGCCGGGCGAAGGGCAGAGGGCGAAGCTGGGCGTGCCGTTGGTGGTTAGCGAAAGAAGGAAAGAGGAGGGCGGAGCGGAGTCAAGAGACAGATGGGAGTCCTCGGCGTTGGGGCGCGAGTGGCCGCATGTGAGGATTGGCGAGGGAACCATGCTGGTACGCCAGGCATTGCAAATGCGTGTTGCGTTGGATAGGGGTTGCGCATAGACGCCTGCACCTGACCGCTTTGCACTGTACGCTTTCCCGCACCGCACTCACCGCATCGTACACGGCCGCCTGCGCAGCGCCCCTGGAGGCCGGGGGCAGCTCGTGGCCCGGGCCGTCCTGGGGCACGGACCACGCAGAAGGCTTCGCAAGTGAATCGCCCACTCAATGGGAATGCTAGCAATCCCGGGGCCTTTCTTGATACCACGACTATCGACAGCCCAGCTGACTGCAAGGCTTATTTTATAGTGCATTCATGCGCCCAGGACCCACCATTGTGTACTGGCTATTGAAGGCCGACAGGCGGCTTGGCTCCGACGACAGGGACGCGTTCAGCGGGTCGTCCCCGAACTCGCTGGGAGTTACGACATACGAAGGCCGTACGACATTCCCGTACGACGAGCCGTACACTGAGGCGGCAGATGCAGGCCGCGATGCGGGCTGGTGGTGGTGTTGGTGCTGCAAGCCGGCGGCTGGGGCCGGGTGCAGGGAGGCGGGCAGGCCGCCCAGGTGGATCGACTGCGGGCGGTGGGAGCGGAGCGCAACATGAAACGCAGGGACATACGGTACGCATGATACCCCACACGTGTGTGCAAAATTCGCAGTACGCAGCCCAAGGCTTGGCTTGTGCGGCTTCTGGACGGCACGGGTGTAGCTAGTGTGCTTTGCCTCCTAGGATCAGTTGAGGGCTGCAGGGTTCGCCAGCATCACCAAACGCCCACCTGTGAGAGCCTGGCCAGCGGCAGCACCCTGCCCACGCCCTGCGCGTCCCTGCCGTCCGCACGCAGGCGGCGCAGCAGCACCAGCAGCGCGGCACGTGCCCTGGCGTCAAGGCCGGGGCGGCCGGGCCCCGGGGCCAGGGCACCCACGGCTGCAACTAGCCTGGGTGGAGGTAGGGCATGGGGACAAGGGAGGGGCTGGGGTGGTGGGCAGGGTACCACACGGACGATGCAGGTTTGAGGTACGGGTCAGGGTGGCATGCTGTATGGTATTGGAGAACATTGGTGGGGTGGTATGTGTTTGGGAGGTCGGGGCCACGTATGTCAGCCTTGAGCGAGCGTCGGTTGGGTGGATTGGGAGGTGTATGGGTAGGCAGCGGAGCTTCGGGAGCCTTCTGAGTACAACCAACACGTGAGCACTGTTTTGCCCTTACCTTTCTGCCCGGTCGTTCTTGCCAGTTGCCTCCAGCTCCTTCTTCAATATCTGCACCAGCCCTGCCTCGTCCCCGCCTCCTTCCAAGCTGCTGAGTGAGTACACAGAGCTCCCAAGCACACTGGAGGCGTACCTGCGTAGCACACAGAGATCAACAGGGCCTCACGACATGCACACGTGTTGTCGTTTGCTGTACACGGGTAGGTGCTCGGCAGCGACCAGAACGGCTAGCCTTGATGCATGTCTAGGGCCTTCACCAGGCATTCCCTTGCCACCCACATACCCTTGCGACGACGGTGGTGTCGTGCCAGACCCCTATGCCCTGCTCTCGCGCGCGTCTGAGCTAATGTGTAAACATGCTTTTCACCCTACCAATGCGGGGGCCTTGGAGTCTGTGGGTGTGCAGTGCTAGACCAGCCCAACTCACCGGAGTAGGTAAGCATGCTGCTGCCGGGATTCCTCTACCGACGTTGGTCCGGATTTGGAGATGAACAAAGAGATCAGCTTGCTAAGCAGCGCCGGGACGTCAGCTGTTGGTTGCGACATTGGACCTTCTCCTAAACCTGCCAACGGGGCTGCAACTGTTGAGCGTCCCTAGTCCTTATCGCTGTTCCTAATTCATCTAGGCCATTGCAGCAGGCCAACCTAAGCGCACAGAGGCAGGCTGCCACTGCGACGCTTGAATGCGCAAAAGTTGGTCAGCGCAGCTGAGGTAGATACAATCTACACAGTATCACGTAATGTGCTTTAACGCGTGATACTGCAGTTGAAGTTCAGTTCCTGATCTGCTCTGGCGTTCGGCAATAAAGTTTGGCGGGAGTAAAGCCGGAAACCTGTATAATGCCAAGGATGTAAGCCGTTTGACGCACGTGAAAACTCGAGGCGAAGTGTGTTATTGACTGCAGTACGGACTGGCTGTTCGGCAACATAATCGGGTAGGGCTCCCTTGGTCCACAGGTCCATCGTCCATGTACCTCTGATGCCGCCTGCGTTCTGCACCGAGGGCCTCTCCGCCTGTGGACGGTGGTTCCCACTACCCTATGCTGTACGAAAAGCCGTGCTCGCCTTTCCACGACTCGGGACCGTTATGCATGCAAGTGGATGATCCTGTGCAGGCTTGTCTTGGTCATTCGGGGGCACTGGGGGGGACTGGTGCCTCAACCGCGAGGGCACATAGGCCCAGGTTGGCGTGTGCGACACCGTGGAGAGTATGACCATGTGGAGCAAGCCACACGGTTGCAGTGGGAACAGTAACAGTGAAGCGGAGGTGTTCACCACCTAGCACCTTGCCACCCTTTCCTAGCGGCAATCCAACAACACACTTGCGAAAAGGACCGCCACCACCCTAACGCAAGGACACCCCTTCGGTGTACCCTGGTGTACCCTCCCCCCACCCCCCACCAAAGCCCTACTCCTCCTTCCTCTTGCCGCCAACCGCTCCCTCGACCGGCGCCACACCCGGCCCCGAACCTCCCTCCGCCGCTGCCACCCCACCTCCCTTCCTCTGCCTCCTCATGGCCAGCACCTGCCGCAGGGTGCCCCGCTCCGTCCGCAGCACCACCAGCCCCAGCAGCACAGCTAATACACATGCACCCACAGCCACGTGCAACGCCGCGGCCTTTAGGAAGGTCCCCGTGGGGGCGGAGGGCCCCAGGCGGCCCATGACGAGGCGATTTGAGGCGGCCGTTACGGCCGCGGCCCCCAGGCAGGCCGCTAGCGTGGCGGGGGAGGGCAGCAGGTCCCGCAGCAGGGAGAAGCCCTGCAGCGGCCGGAAGAAGTGCTTGATGCACCTGGGGATGGGGCAGGGTGGGGCGGAAGAAAAGGTGTGGGGAGGGCAACAGCCAAGGCGGGCGTGGACAAGTGGGGTGGCAGGAAAACGTGTAGGATCGCGGTGCAAGACTGAAATGCGGGAGACGAGGGGCGCCGTTTGACAGTGACAGTCGCTTACTGTCGTAGCAGGACACAACAACGTCACAGGTGCGGCACACCTCCTGATTAGGTGCATGGAGCCCTTGCTGAGCGCCTGGCGATTGACGTCTTGCCACCCGTGGCACTGATTCGCGCAGCCGCCGCCACAGTCCCATAACCAACCGTAGGCATGCCACAGAACCACACTCGTTTCCTCGTGCGACGTCACCGCACACCCACCAGGCGGAGTAGGCTATCCGCAGCACCATGTTGATGCCGTCCGCCGCCACCAGCCCCAGCGCGCCGTGCCGCCCCACCAGCCCCACGCAGGCGGCCAGGTGCGCGGCGGCGAAGGCCAGCAGCAGGCCGTTGGACGCAGACAGGCCGCGGGCGTCCAACACCGCATGCACAAACGCCTCGCCGATGCCTGCAAGGGTCCAGGACGCGTACCAGGGTAAGCCTTCGCGCTAAGGCTCTTCACATCAGCACATACAAGCCACCGTGTGGCAGCGCCGTGCCGGGCCAAAGCTGTTGCTGGCGTTGCGCGGAGTTGAAGCAATATTCCGAGCTGCTCTTCCGTGTGCAAGGGGACACTCGTGGTGCTCCGTGGCCGTGCACCCAACATAGACACTGCACACACCATCGACCACGCACCCGCCCATTGACATTGCGCCCACCAATTGACCGTGCACCCACCATTCAGGGCCAGCAGCAGCACGTACACACTGTGCGCCGCCAGTACGGCAGGCGCCTCCGTCTCGCTCCACCGGGTGCCGTACACCAGCCGCAGCAGTACGTAGCTGTACGACGGGCCGAAGGCGGCCGCCAGCAGCCCCAACAGCGCCACCGCCTTGACCATGGGCGACAGGGCGCGCAGCAGCGGCTGCAGCTTCGCCCCGGCCGCTTCGTCACTGCTGCTGCTGCTGTTGCCGCTTGTCTTGGTCTTACCGCTGACACTCTCCTCAGCAGTGTTGGCGGACGCGGGTGCGGGGGTCCCAGCCTTTGCCTCCGCGCCCCACGCGCTGAATGCAGCGAAGGCTGCCTCCTCCAGCGGTTGGAAGAGCGTGCGCACCACCAGGCTGCCCAGATTGCTGACCAGCCCGTACACGCCCTGCAGGTGCCCAGCGGACACGAGCAGAGGAAACTGATCCCCAGCCCTGACGAGGCGTCAAATTCCTGGTTGTGGTGCTATACCAAGCCTTCCTTGACGACACGTGGTTTTCATAGTCATGCCTTCATGCAGCACGTGCTATGGGTGGACTTCAGGCATGTGGGTATGCTAGGCCGCCGCAGCAATAGTACCAGCAGGCCCCCTCCTGGGCCCACAGCGCACCCACCTGGTTCACGGCTGACTGCATGGTGGCCAGCACCACCTTGCTGCCCTCAGCCAGGGCCAGCTTTTCAACCTGGCAGGGTGCAGCAGTTTGATGGAGCTCGTGGGTGCCAGATTCCAGTGACTGCCGGCCATTGCCCTTGGCGAACGGAAACCCCTTTGACAACTGCCAAGCCCAGTAAACCAAACCGCGACAATGCGCATAAGACACCAGGGCGCTACAGCTGCGGCAGCTGTACCGGGGATCCAGAAAACCAGAACGGTACACACCGCAAACGTGGCACAACTGAACCATGGCCAATGCTGCATGCGACTTGTAGTAACCGTGCATGTGCGACCCACCGCCTGCAGGGTGAAGAGCGTTGACGTCCACAGCACGTCACGCTCGGCGGGGCTCCAGCGCGCGCCCCGCACGCCGAAGCCTCGCCCCGCACGACCCTCCGCTGCCGTACCTGTTGCAGCCTGCGCGCATGCAGCACAGCAGCCTGGAACCATAAAGCAACCGCACTACGGTGCCTGGAAAGCGGTCAAGTAGGTTGGCATGGGAGCCAAGTGTAAACTCTGCTCGCTTGTCGCACGAGTCGGTGAGCATACAGCCCAGGAAGGCCTACTCCACGGTGTACGGCTTTGACCCATCAAGCACGGTACCATTTGTACGGGGGCCAAAAGCTTCCTAAAAGCTTCCGAAGAAGCACTGCCACCCCGTCTGCCCACCTGCCCTGTCACCGACCCCGTTCCCGTTCCCAGCCAACAGCGCTGCCCTCGACTCTGGGCCTCCACAGCCGCTGTCCCAGCAGCCGTTGGCCCCCGCACCTGCTGCTGCCTCCTCCCCTGCCGCAGCAGCCGCAGTCCCACCGCCCCGTAGCCCACAAGCACCACCAGCGACAGCGACAGCTGCGCCACGCTGAACACCAGGGCGGGGGGCAGCCCGCCACCACCACCAGCACCACCGCCACGGACCCCGAGCACCCCCAGGGCCTTGGCCAACAGCTGCCCGGGCGCAGTAACACCAGCAGAACCGCTGCCGCTGCTGCCGCTGCTGCTGCTCCCAAGCTGCACCAGCGCCAACGTGATCAAGCTCTTGGCCAGGGTGGAGGAGAACTCCACGGCCACACGGGCCCTGTGCAGGTGGACCACAGGGCAGGGAGGAGTGGGCACAGTACGACACCGTGACTGATATGGATTAGTCCAGTGGGACAATTCTCCAAAGGCGTTGCCACTGGGGCTCAGGCGTTTGCCCTTTGCCGTCCACTCTACAAGCTGTCACAAGTGGTCCCAAATGATCCCGCCCGCGCCAAAACACGTGGCATAAGAACGTGATCCAAGCACCCACTTGAACATCAGGTGGACCGAAGCCAGGATATAGAAAGGCTCAGCCAGAATCTCCAGCACGGCAGCGATTCCTGCGGCGGATGTGTACAACATTTCACGGCACTGTGCAACAAGATGTGAAGGCGAGCAACCTCTTGGCTGCGCCACGCTACTTACAACGACGCTGGCCTTGATTGCTCGCTTTGGTTGCGAAAGCACTAGATGCGGGACGAGCACGACAGGAGTGACGTCCCTATCCATCAGCTGTACTGCCAACCAGCAGGTGCCAACTCCCCGTTGACGCCAGCCACCCGATGAACCCGGAGACAAGGGCGCAAGTACACACCCGCCCACATCCGCCCATTGCCGCGCATACCGTGCAGAACGACCGCCTCCCTGTAGTACGGCACTGCGCCGCCATTGGCCCCTGTCGCGGGCTGCTGCCGTACCGCCACGCCGCACACCGCGGCCGTGACCAGCAGCCCCAGGGGAACAACCAGCCACGCCACGCGCAGCACGCTCATGTTGTCCACGCCGCCACCCTCGCCGCCAGCTGCTGCGTTGGCTTTGGCGACTGTGGCAACCTTGCCACTAGTTTCAGTGCCCCTCGTTGGCGCTTGCCCGGCATCGTCTTTGTTCTCTGCGCTTGACCCAGATCCAATGGAGCCGCCAAAGCGCAGACAGCCACGGCGGAAGCCCTCCCGGCTGATGAAGAGTGCGGTGGTTGTGATGAGGTGGAACTGTACTGCTGAAAGCTGCACAACAGGAGCAGGGTGCAACATGGCTGCGTATGGGCTCAATGACGCTGCTAGGGCTTTGCTCGGGGGCAGGGTATGTGCCGTACATGGATGATGTTGCCCACCCCTGGCTTACCCCATACGCTTCGGGTGTGAGATGACGGGCTGTCAGCAAGTTGATGAGGAATGTGACAAGCCTTGTGGAGATCTGGGAGGCTGTGTTCAGGTATGCAGTGGGAAGCCCGCGACAGGCGTGCGGGCAACAGCAAGGGCCGAGAGTGTTAGACGACGTGGAAAGGCAGAAACCCGAATGCGCCAGAGTACTTGAGCTGAAGCCCTCTTACCAAGTAGCGCAACGAAGCCGGAAGCAACCACATGGGCTCGGTCCTGTCCCGCCATGCTGGTTCGCAGCAACTGCCCGTAGGTCAACGGCCGCCTGTTCCTGTTGTAGTTCTTTCAATCATATGTAGTGTAAGAAGTGCATATTTAATGGTAAGGAGCTCGGTTTCAGGGCGCGCAACGTGATCTGGGCAACGCTACGACGTCGTTATTGTTTCGCAAAACGCCCGTAACATGCTACATGCTTAGGCAGGCACGACTTGGGCAGTGTCCAGCAGTCTGGCGCTACACTTGACAGCTGCCTGGTTTCGGAGATGCCACCCGCCTGTAGCCCGCTGCTGTTAGCCAGTGTTAGCCGACAGCAGCCGTGGCACCCAAGAATTCCAATCCATTTTAGCCAAACCGTGCATGCGGCAGGAGCTCCACAGCACACCGCTGGCTGCCTGTGTGAGATGGGCGGTATGCAAGGGCATGAAGGCATCAGCCATATCCGCTCCTGCTTTTCTCCCAGCTTCCCCCTTGCCCACGGGCATGGAGAAGATGTACGGTAGTAGGGAATGTGGGAAGCCACAGTTGCGCAGGTGTAGCCAGGGAACCTGCGAACCTCTGATTGTAACATTTCCGCCAGCAAGCTGCAGGTTCTGCGGTGGCCCTACGTTTGGGCATGGCTCACGACGACGTGCATGTGACCGCACTGGACCGCATTTACAGACCTCAGAAGCTCTCGCCCAAGCAAGGGCTGGTCAACACATAACACCAGATGGCACACATCGGCTGAGGTGCTGATGTGTCTCTGACAGGTTAATTGCGACGTTGCTATAGGTCGCAGACGAGTTGTACTTGGGTGTCCTCGCTCAACCACGCAGGCCCACACACGGCCGTGATACACTGACACTAGCAGCCCCCACCCAACCTTTCCACAAAACCGAAATGCAGACCGCGCAACCGGCGCTGCTGGCGTGCCCTTGCACTGCCACCAGTGTTCTGCCAATGAAGCCCATGTTGGGGCGGCGTTCGCTTGATTCCGACGTAATGACTAGCACATTTCCCCCAAACTTCCCTGCCCCCAAACATACACAGTCAGTGAAAACATCCTAGGTTTTTCGGCAGATGGCAAACACGAATAGTTGTACACCTTCACGGACAGGAGCACCAAACCTCAGCTTCCTTGGCCAGCACACCCAGGCACACCGCAGCAGAAGTCATTGGCATCAACCCCCGTTCCTTGACCCCAACAGTACCTGCGGCTCCTCAAAAGGCGCTGCTAGAGCCGCTGCCGCCGTCGCTGTACGGTGCTGCTCCCGGTGCACCGCCTGGGCCCAGCAACCCAGGCCCCGTGACGCCCGGACCACCCGCAGCCCCACAGCCAGGCTCTGCCTTGACCATCATTACTGGTGCTTCTGCTGCTGCTCCCGGGCACGGGGGATAGCGGTGCCTTGCTGCATCTGGGTTGCTGCGGGTTACTGCAGATGCACCTGCGCTAGTCCTACCAGCGCCCACCGGCCCGTGGTTCGGACCGGCGCTGCCGATGGCATCAGCCTCCGCCGCTGGCCACCTTTCCCAGCCCTGTGCCGTACGCTGGCGTATAGACGGGTCGCCATGCTGCTGCGCGTGCTCGTGCGGCCGCACCATCCCACCCGCTACGCCGTCCCGCTGAAGCACGCCTTCCCCCCGGCGCGACAGTGCTTCCCTTGCTCCCCCAGACGCACTTGCAGGAGCTTGAGGGGCGGCGCCACGGCTCGCAAAGCCCGCACGCCCACCGCCGCCGGAGAGGTGCATCCAATCCTCTTTGCCCTGCGCCTCCTCGTCATCGTCCTGCTCCCCCTCCCCCACGTGCGGCTGCCCAAAATGCCCCGATAGGCAGCTCAGCTCCGACCTGGGCCGAACGTGGCCGCCTGATCCTGTTGGCCCGGGAAAGGGAACACGCGCTGCAGGGCTGCAGCCCCGCCCAGCGTCGTTGCCCTCACCTGCTCCCACTGCACTGCGGGGGCCCATCCGAGCTCCCATGTCCATAGCTGCAGTGCCAGCAGACGCGAAGGCAGCTGCCACAGCGCCGACGTCCATTGCCGCCACACCCCCTGCAGCCATGCCAGTCCAGCTGGCTCGCGCGTCCCTCCTCTGCGCTAGCCGGCCTGCAGCGGCAGCTCGGACCGCTTCCTCCTTACTCCCATCACACTGCAGCGCCCCCAGGCCTGAGCGGTGCTGCTCCGTATCGCCCTCAGCGGCCAGCGTGTGGCTGAGGCTGCTCCCGCCAGCAGGCAGCGCCGCGCCATCGCCATGGTATACGCCGCCTGCATCCCCGCCGTCCTCCATGTCCACATCCGAACCCAGGTTCCTAAGCAACGCCGGTGGCAAGCCGTTCGTGCCTGCACCACCGCCATCTGCAGCTCCTGGGGCCCCACTCTGCCCTCTTGCGCCGACGGCGGACAGAGCTAGGCGGTGGTGGGGTGCAAGGGGCAGAGGGTCAGGATCCAGGTCCTCCCCAGCGCCACCGCCGCTGCTGCGCATGTCCCGCAGGGCCATCAGGCTGCGGTACAGGCGGGCGCCCTCCAGCTTCTGGGCGTGCAGCTGAGCTTGCAGGGAGCCCTGCAGCTCGAGGGCCTGCACAGATAAAGAGGTAGCATAAAAAGGCAAACGGAGGGTCGTTATGGGGCGGCTGCGCGAGTGCTTAATTACAATTACCAAGCCAGAGTTTTGCGCTCGTGCAGTGGCAAAGCAGAGAAGGCGAGCTCGTGAGGGTTACAGCGTTGTATCCTGTAACCGGCTCGCATAGGCGAGAGAGCTCGACAGCAGGCCGCCCCTATCGGGCTGTGTTCTGGTACCATGATTCACGCTGCAACACCCACGCACCTGCGACAGCTGGTCCATGAGGTGCTCCTCGTGCTCCCTCTTCTGCCGCACCACCGCCAGCGCCCGCAGCAGCAGCCCCGCCAGCTGCTCCCCGCTGCAGCCTTGCAGCAGCGGCACCACCTCACCATCGCTCCTCGCCAGCAGCGACCGCAGGCTGGGGCACTGCCCGCCCCACCCAGGCCCTCCTGCCCCTGCAGCCCTGCCACTGCATGCAGCACCGGAAACCGGCACAGAAGCTGGCGCCACTGCTGCTGCGGCGCACGGCTCAGTGTCCTGGTTAGCCTGCCTGGCGGCCTGAGGTGCAGTCACCTCACCCGTTGCGATCGTCGTAGCCTGCGTGCGGCTGTCCGATACGGCAATGCGACCAGGGCCCGGGGGTGTGAGTGCAGTTGCTGGCATGGCGGCAGGTGGTGCGGCCGGGCCCACGACTGCGGGGCTTCCGTCGCTCTCACTTGCGCTCAGAGGTGCTGCAGGGTGGGAGGGCCGCGCAATGTGTGGCTCGGGCTGCCGGCGCTGCTGCTCGCTGTATCGCTCCCCCTTGTGCACCTCCAAGACCTTCCCAGCAACCAAAGCCACGTGAGCAACGGCTGAAACAGCTGCAGCATCCCCCTGGGCAAGGGCAGGAGGTCCGCTAGCCCGCGGTTGGGGTTGCTGCTGAGCAGGGCTGGGGTGAGAGCCACCCGTAGAGGCGCTCGCTGGAAGCCGGTCAGGCCTTGCCCTGGCAGCTGTGCCGTCCAAGGCTGCGGCGGCGGCGCTGCAGGCCCCGTCCAGGGGCCCCGAGAGCCCCGAGGCAGCCCCCTGCTGCTGCGGCTGTCGCGAACCGTGCTGCAAGGACCCGTGTTGCGGCTGTTCGTGGCCGGTGAGCGAGGTGCGGCTTGTCGTGGAGGCAGGGCCCTTGCCCGTTCCCGAGGCACGGTGGTCGTCCAGCGTGGCGTCATTTTGTAGAGGTGGCAGCTTCGGGAGGGCACCGACGTTGTTCACTGGAGCACCGGAGGTGGGCTGATGGGTTCCGCGAGGGGTTGAGTGGCCACCGGGGCGGGGGAATACTACTGCGGCTGAGTGGCGCAGGTCGGTACAGGAGGCCGAACGGCCCGGCGGTGCATGGTGCGAGGTGGTGGAGCGGAAGCCTGTGTGCGGCAGGCTGGGCGGAGCGCGTCCAGGCACACGGTACCCGGGCGGCGGCCCGCGCTGCTGCTGCTGCTGCTGAGCAGTCGGCACCGGCTGGCGGTGTTGCGTTGCTGGGGCCTGCACGTGACACTGTGCAGGTATTGGATGGTGGTCAGCTTTGGGCAAAGGCTGCGGCTGATGCTGCTGAAGGGCAGGGTGCGGGTCGGGGACAGGACCAGTCGCCAGCGGCACCGTCGCTGTCGGGGTGTCGCCATGGCCGCCCAGGCTGTGCGACACGCGTCTGGCAGGCCGCGGAGTATCGTGCGCTGCTTGGTGGCTGGCCTCAGCCCTGGCGGTGTCCACTTGGGCAGGGGCTTCCCGCACAGGTGCTTGTCTGTGGGTTCCACCCACACTGGGGTCAGCTACACCATGCCTTCCATCTGCGATGGCGCTCTCCACGGCCCTTGTGCTGGTTGCTGGCGGGGGGGTGCCGCCTGCAGCAGACGGCTCACGGGGACTGCCGCGGCTGCCGCCAGCCGATGGGTGCTGCTGACGGTGCACGTCGTCCTGCTGACACACGCGTGGCTGCTGCTGCTGCTGCTGGTGCTGCTGCTGGTAATGCTGCTGCTGCTGCTGCTGCGACGCGTGGCGAGGGCTGGCGTAGCATTGCTGGGGGCAGGTGCTGCCCTCCGGAGGGGCTCCGGGAGCGCTGGGAGGCCCCCGGGGGAGTGCGCCCCCGCCGCGTGGCGTGATGTGCACCACCGCAGCTCCGTCTGCTGTGGGATAGGCAGCCAGCAGTTGTTGTGACAGCGGCAGCGGCACAGGCGCGCCCCCGCCTGAGTAGCCGGCAGGGTGTGGGCTGTAGCGTTGGGGCGGGGTGAGGTGTCTGGGTGGCGGATGGTGGGGGTCGAGCGGGCTGGGCTGGTGGGACAGCCACGTGCGCACGGCGGGATGGTGGGGGTAGAGGGAGTGGGGATAGTACGGAGAGTGGAAGGCGAACGTATCGTCGTAGCGGGCAGAGGCGGGCAGGGACGATGGCGACCGGCGGTGGGCGTGTCCATAGGGGCTTGCATAGGCGTCCTGGTGCTGAGGTCGATGCGCGCGGTGCTCCTCGCTGTAGGCATAGGTACGCGGGTAGGTCTCACCTCCGCCGCCGGCACCTCCGCTGCTGCCATCGCGCATGCCCTCGGGAGCGTAGTATGGGTGGTGGTGGTAGCTGTGATGGTTGTGAGGGTGGTGGTTGTGGTATCCCGCCGCTGCCGCCGGGTACACACCACCGTCCGTCCCGGGACGAGCGGGCAGCTCCCTGCTTCCATTCCTCTCCATGCTCCCACCCCTGGAGCTGCCCAGATCTGGGACCCGTGTGGTAGAGGGCCCTTCCGGGTAAGCGGAGGCGCCGATGCGGAGCTGCTCGGCAGCCCCCTGGCTGCCACTAGCGCCATCGCCGGAGCTGACCACCGGCAGCGGCGGAGCCGCAGGCTGCTTGTCACCTGTTGACGTCGCTGCTGCGAGCGCGGCAGCGGCGGCCGCTGCAAAGGCCGCCGCAGCCGCTTGCGTTGGTGAGGGGCCTGGATCGATGGCCTTGTTTTCTGTAGCAGCCCAGCGCACAGCACCTTCGTGGTGCTGCGGTTGCCCGCGTTGCTGCTGTTGCGGCTGCTGGTGTGGGTCGCGGGTACCTGCCGCTGCGGCTGCCGCTAGTAGCTGCCGCGGCAGCTGGGCCCCTGTCGTGTCCCTTGCTGCGCCGCCGGCCGCCGTCAAACTCCGGAGGCTCCCCAGCGCGGTTGCGCCACCCTCTGCACCTACGGCGCATGTCCCGCCCCTTCCTCCGCCCCCGCCACTCCCACCGCCGCCAGGGCCCCTGTGAGCCGCCAAGGCGACAGCGGCCGCCGCCTGAGCCGCCAGTTTGATCAGCTGCTGATGCGACAGCGCAGCAGCGGAGCAAGGCAGGCCGTCCCTCTGCACGTCCGACGGCAGGCTTTGTGCACAATCTGGTGCCGACACCGCCGCCGTAGGTGCGCTGCTACTGCCGCCGGGTAGCGCATCCTGCCCTGGCGCGGCGGCGCCATCTGTCTTTGCCCGCTTGCGCGCCCTGTACTCACGGAAGTACTCACGGATGGAGCCCACGCTGCGCAGGCACTTGGCGTGAGTGCGTGTCTCATCCAGGGACGGAGCGGCGTCGCCCCAGCAGGCAGCTGCAGGCAGCCAGCGCACGGGGCCCGGAGGGTCAGGTTGCTTAATAGCTGCAGGAGCGGTGTGTTGCAAGCAAGCCGCATGCAAGTGCGCATATGCGTGTTGCAAGTAGGTTAGCAGAGGCTAACATGGTTGCCTGTGAGAGGGCCACTGCATTGGCAGTATACGCGGCCGCACCTGCGTTTGCGTCGTACCAGCCGCACACTGACTCCACGCCGGGGCGCTTGCCAGTGCGCTCCAGTTCGCTGCGCCACCAGTCTATCGCCCGGCAGGCAAGAAAGGCAGCCAGGTCAAGCGAAGCAAGGAGCTGTTAAACATAGTAAGCCACTGCTGGAAGCCAGTCCTTGGAAGCGCGGCACTCTGTGGCACACTTTATAATCAAGGGAATTGAGTGCACCCAGTTACTAGTGCACATTTACAGCGTAAGCGCAAACAACCACGTGCCCTGTGTGCCAGTCCTAACACAGCACTCACCGTTGAACACCTGCCAGAACTGCGTTGGCCGCCGCTCCCCAGGGCGCTTGCCGCGGCCCAGCATGCTTACGCGCTCGCCGCCCCCTGCTGCTGCGCCTCCCGCCGTGCCCCTTGCCACCGGCGCCCCGCAACCTGACACGTCCGCCCAGCTGCCATCCCCGCCCCCGTCTCCCTCGCCTTCTGTCAGCATCGACCCAGTTTGCTGTGACGCCCTACTGGGGTGCTGGACCTCAGTTGCTTCAGCCGCGGTGCTTCCCGGTAGCGGCGTACGCTGGACAGGCGTTGAATGGTGGTCGTCCCGACTGCTGCCGTGCCTGGGATCGCCTGCTAGCTGCCTTGCGCCGTCGGCCTGCTGTGTGCGAGGGCTCGGGTGGTCGTGCTCCTGCAATCGCGGAGTTTGGGTATGCCCCGTTGTACCCAGCATGGCCATCTCATCGTCATCCGTCTCGTCTTCATCAGTTTCACCGTCGTCATAGGCCACGTCCTCTGAGCCTAGCTCGCCAGCTGCTTCTGTATGCTGCTGCTGCGTTGACCCATGGCTTAGGTAGGCTGGCGGGCCGTGCTGCTGTGTTTCCGGGCCTCCGGCTGGTGGTCCGTCCTTGACAAGGTTCAGGCGTTGGCCTGCTTCGCCTTTCAGCATCGCGGGTTGCATGGCGTACTGATCGTCGGCGCCCTGGCCTCCGGATGGTCCTGCAGAAGTCTTCTCCCCGTCCTCTGACTGGGCATGGTCAGAGGCCAGGAGGTTAGCTGCCGTGAAGGCCAAGCATGAGAGGGGGTCGCTGGGCGCTGTCATGTGGGTCAACGAGCCGAAGGGAAGCGGGTCATGTGGCGCTGCGCCGACACGTTCAGGCCCCTGGATGTTGTACTGGTCGGGCTGATGATACTGTACGGGCGGGGTCTTTTGTGCGTCCTTGACAGCTGCCACGCACTCGGGCAACTGTGTTGCGCGTTTTGGTAGCCTTGGCGCAAAGCTCTGCTCTGCCCTGCCCTTGCCGGCCGTACAGCGTGTACTACTGCCGACAAAGTGAGCAACTACCTGCGAGGCAAGTGCCGCGGCTTTGCTTGTTAGCCGGTATCGCGGAAGCACTGGGCACCCGTTCGAGTTGGAGCATCGCGCAGGTACAGCATACAGCTTCCGTCGCGAGGCATGGAGGTAGCGCTAGTATATGAGCGCGTGTGGCAAATCCTTGCATGGCTATATGACATGAAGATACAGGAGTTGCAGTTATAGGTGCGGTGGGGGGCTTCCTGGCTTCCTGCACGACTGCTGCACGACTGAGAAGTGAAAGCTCCCTGCCCGCACTGTGTAACTACTGCTCAGTGACGCTGACAGCGACATGCACAAACCCACCAACTTATTGAGATATCTGCATATGTATTTGCACCATGCACTGGCAACGACGCCGTAGGAGTCAAGGAAGACTGCACACAACTTACCTTCTTATGCGCGCAGGAGGTGAGGGCAGTCGAGTGGCGCCTAATTTACACAGAAACATCTAAATGTTTTGAGTATTAGGAGTCCGCAAGCATGTGTTTGTCAGCGCAACTGTCTGTAGATGTCTGTTGCGGGCGACTTATGTCAACAGGGCACAGCGTAACAGTACTAGGGTAAAGCAGCAGCTGTGTAAAGCATTTGACCTGGGCAGGTAGTTCGGGACCTCCTCCGCTCGCATGCTACGCTGTCGGGTCGTTATACCCAACGGACTACTGCCACAGGCACCAGGCACTTGCTTGCTATCGCGTCTGCTTGTGTCTTACCATCACACATGTATGTTTATTATGAGAATCGGGGCATCCCTTGGAGGCAGGGAAGCAGTTGCCGATATTTAGACCTCTGAAAACTGGCCAATTACGAGACGGTGATAGGTAGCTTGCCTGACGTGATTTGCACTGGACAATACGGCTGGATTCAACTGAGATAAGCAGGCATGGCTCTGCTTAGGCTCACGCTCTTGGTGACCTGAACGGTCGCTTCGGAACTTCCATCTAGCCCCCTACATCATAAGCCCACAGTAAAGGCCTCGAGTATGTCGTCGGTGAATCTGACCAGCCTCGGGACACCTGGCAGAGCTATTCTAGTGGCAGTGGACCTGACAGAGCAGGTGGGACGCCTGACTACCGGAACCGGAGGACCCCCCCCCCTGGTCTGAATAGCTGGGGTTAGCTTCCTTTCCCAGCCTGCAAGCCGTATGGCGCCGAAGCCAGACAAAGGCATGCGGGGCGTGTGACTATGCTGTAGGGGCCGGAGTTGTTGGCGGACTGGGGGGGCAGCTGCGCCTGCACTGTCCTCGAGCCCTCTATTTGCTGTCAGGCATGCTGTCAGGCATGCACAGGAGCGTTGTGGTGTCACTTGTGTCGTTTGGTGCACATGCACGCCACCTTTGGCATCCTGCTCCTTGGCCATAGGCCACGCCTTGACAACAAATATGTGCAACACAAGCAGAGATGCAAAAGGCACTAGTACCATGTCAAACGACAAGGGAGCACAGTCAGCACACTACACACTACACACGTGCCACCCATACCAATGCCACTTCGCATGCGTTGCAGCGTCACAGGCAGCGCCTGCCAAAGTATCCCATCACTGTCGGTTGCCTATGTGCTCAGGTGGCATTGCCACGCTGGCGTCGCGCCACAGATCCCGTTCCGCACACCCTGCACATGAGACCAACCGTTCAGAGAGTGTGCACACTCCCTCTCCATGGCTGTCAAACCCGAATCCGGAAGCGTCACATGCTGCCTGTAACCCACCGCCTCATCCGACAACCGCATCGCACCGCGGGACCTCCCTCCCCTCGCTCCACAGTCCGTGCACGCCGCCCAGTGGGTGATCCACGAGTACGCCCGCAAGGGGGACACGCTACATCTGGTGCATGTGGCGCGCATCCTGGCGCCTCAGCTCACCATCCACCACCAGTAGGTGTCCTGCCCCCCCCCCCCCTGATCCCACGGCTGGAGGTGCCTCATGCCCCACATATACGCCCGCATCACGTCCGTGTGTGTTGCTCAATCGTGACGGCGCTGCATGGTGGCGGCTTGACAAGCCGGGGTTCTGGTTCTGGCATGGCATGGCATGGGCTGGTGGCGGTCCAGAAACACGGAACGCCCACGGCAGGCACAGCATTGCGCTGTTCGAGTCCTCTCACAGATCAGGCTGGGCTGCTGCCAGAATTTATGGCCCTTTGCTTGAGTTCCTGGTCCCTAATGCTGGCTGTGCGGCCCCAGGTACCACGCCACCTATGATGTGCCCGACCCCAAGCCGCGCATCGACGAAAACGCCTTCCTGGACAAGCTAAGGGAAGCCATAAAGAAGAAGTAAGGGGACCCAAACATTGCTGCTTGCTGCTGCGTGGTTCTCCTCCGCCATTCGTAGCCGCTGCGCCATGCCCAGCCGTGCGGATAGTGCACGCACCCACTAGTCCGCTAACATCTTCCCTCGGCATGCACGTCCATTCAGAGCACTACCTGAAATTGTAAACGCTCCTCATCTAGGCCCCCGGGTGCCGTTTCCATTTTGCGTACGGCAGGTTCCAGGAGCCCATCGAGGGCGCGGGCTTGTCGCACGCGCTGCACCTGTTCCTGGACACCGACAACGCCCCCGCCAGCGCGGTGTGCGACTCCATGTTCAAGGTGGGTGCCTGCCGTCGGCCACCGCTGGACGCGGGAGCATGATCGGATTCCTTGTGCACGTGCACGCGGCACGGTCCGCGCGCTGCGGTGTTCTCACCATGAAGTGGCCCGTTACACGGTTGGCGTGAGTGTGGACATTGGCATGGGCCATTGCCGCCCACCGGCGTAAGACAAGGTTTCGCACCTGATTGAGTACAACCTACCCTGCGCTCCTGCGCACCATTGCCCCTTACTTGGGTCCTCTCTCGTCACCACTTGCCCCTGTTTCTTCTCGCTGTATGCGTACTTGCCCAGGTGGCGGAGCAGATCGACGCCAACCTGCTCGTGCTGGCGGCACACGGGAAGGTGCGGCGGATATGCACGCTAGCACCCACAGCCACTGAGCCCACACAGACAGCGAAGCACAGGGCAGCACACAGCACGTGCGCCACCGCCCTCGCACGCCAGCTCCTATTGTCCCCCTCTGCACGCTGCCTGACGCTGCCAAACCCTGTCGTCTGTGGCCCACACCGAACGTGCGCTTCAGCCTGCTAGTCCAGCCCCTGCGGGGTGTAACCACTCAATACCAGACACACCCACACCACCTACCGGTACCCACACACGCTGATCACACGCTCATGTCCGTCATACACTGCAGGACTACGAGGGCGGGCGCGACCCCTGGGGGCACTACCTGGGCAGTGTGGCCGACCACGCCGCCAAGAACAGCAAGCGGCCCATCGTGGTCATCAGGGACTACCGTCCACCGCTGGTGCTGCCGGCACACAAGTCGCACAGCGCGGCCAAACTGGAGGTGCCGGCGGGGGCGGCGGCGACGGGGACGGGGACGGTGCAGTGAGGGGAGAGCCGGCAGGTCCCTGTCCGGGGCATCCCATGGAGTGGCTGTGTAAGCTCTGGGTGGGAGGAGAAGGCATGTCCTGGGACGCACGGAAGGAGTTTGACGCATGGCATGAGGACGGGAACGGGTTGAGTGAATCCACGTCAGACAGGCACCACAGCCTGGTGCTAGGCCCAGTGAGATGGTGGGCTGAATGCGTCGGGCGTTAGAGCACATGCCGCTTGCGGCGAGCTAGCGGTTCAGGTGGGCTGGCCGTCGGTTCCGGGTATTGAGACGGCGTGGTTTCGTTACTGGCAGGGAACATCGCTAAGGTACGCACGGTGCTGCAGAGATTGAAGGAGTAGCTGCATTGCCGCTGGTGAGGGCAGGAAGTATGAAGGACTGAGAGACGAGTACACGAGTCAGTCCCTTGTGCCAGACGCACAAGCCAGTCCAGCATGAGTTCAACGGCTGTTGGCAAGCGCGGGTGCAGCTGCAGGCACAGAGATGCATCCGCATGAGATTCGAGTGCGCCAGCCGCTGTCTGGCGCGACACCAGACGGCGGCAGGGTGGCGGCATGGAGTGGCTGGATGCTGTTGCGAGGTGCAAGGGCCATTAAGCGTCAGGAAGATCGCTGCAAAGTTGCAAATAGGGTCATTTACACCGTTTGATTCAATTCGCGGGTGTGTTGTTGTGATGTTGATCAACGATGCTGTATGGTAGACAGCAGGGTACCATACCACCTGGTAGACGGACTCCATGGTACGGTATGCGCCTCCATTGAGCCACTCCCGTTCGCGATACTGTGCAGCAGACAGCTTGCGTCAAAATTGCAAGACACACCGCCCGCCGATGCCACAGCACCAACTAGTGGCAAAAAGGGCATGCGCTGGACCGCTGGTCCCTTCTGGCCTCGCGTACAACGTTTGTGGCCAAAGCGGTTACGGAATCTCCTCACCAAGCACCCAACATAACCCACCCAAATGCTTGCAACGAAGGATGTCCCAGTACCCACCGCTGCGGTGACCGAGGCAATGCGTAACAGCCGTCGGCAGTCACAAGCTCACAACAACACATCCTGAAAACAAACTGATCGCATTAACCTGCTCCAAGGCAGGCAACCACGACACTGTGCACAGAACCATCACTTACAGCCAACCGTTCGGGTGCCCCTCAACGTCACACCAATCAAAAAGCCCTGAGGCAGCCGGTGCCTCCCGGTGTTCCGTAGGACCGCAACAGCAGTAATTTTCCTCAGGCTGCTGCCCCAGGCTGCTCATTAGCGCTGTGCTTGAAGACTGTTGGGCCTGTAAGACTGTACGGCCCCGCCACCCGAAGTAAGGCTACACCACAGTTCAGCCTGCTGGGGCGCTCGGCGGGAGGTAACTTAATACCAGCGCACTTTGAAGACGACAATGCTGATGGCGTTCCCGATAATGGCGAAGAAGACGAGCAGGTACACGAAGTCCTGTGGGGCAAAACGCCAACACAATACAGCCAGCAACACTGTCACTGAAGGGCGTCTGGATTCTGGAACAGGCCAGGGTGCGCCAGGGTGCACGGACATGGCACAGGCCCGTGGTGCCGCATGGAAACGAGGCAGCTCACCGAGCTCAGCCCCTCTTATGCGTCACTTGGCAATGCCGGCGATGCACCTGCTATTGCAACACGGTGTCATGGTACCGCTATTCCCAATACGGTAGCATCCTATTGGAGGCAGCTGGGCCCGGCGGATGCCTGCGGACCAGCACGATGCGCTGGCGCTGCAGGCGGCCTCCGGGGCCGGCACCGTACGGCACGACGTATTACACCAACACATCCCGCAACCAAGAGTCCAGGGCCTGTCACCCTCTGCTCCAACGCACCAGGAACGTCGCCTTGGGGTTGTAGATGTTGCGGTACACGTTGAACAGGCCGTACAGGATTACGGGAGCCAGCAGCAGGCCGTACTGCAGTGCAGGGCGATGGTATATGGCACAGTGCTCAATGCTAGCCTCTATTAGTTGCAATACCTTCCCTCTGTCACGCCTGGTCACGCCCTGCGATTGCAATTGGCAAAGCATGGGAGGGCAACACTGCGACCACGAGCACCTAAATCGAGCAGTGCACAGCAAGCGGCACGAGTGCTAAGGGTGGTGGGACTGGAGGTGCATGCAGTACTAATCCGTAGAGCCCTACCTCGCCGATGCCTAGACCAGCCACGGGCGAGGCGGCAGCAGCAGCAGCAGCCTCAGGGGCGTCCTCGGCGTGAGCAACCGCAGCACTGAAGACGCTGCTGCTGGCGAGGAGGAGTGCAAGCGACGGAGCAGGCGATGCGGACTGCTCGACACCTGCCAAGATGCACAACACTCGAAGCTGTTAGATATTTGGTCGATGAAAGGCGCGACGCTTGCTGGTAGACTGTGGGCTTTGGCGATTGTTGCAACCCTTTGCCGACACATCAAATGTCGCTCCCATTAGCCCCTAAAGTACGCACCCGCCTTCTTGCTAGACACCTGGGTTGATGCCTTCGTGCTGCCAGGTCTGAGGGCTGCCAGCGGGCGCACCGCCCGGAAAGCGGGACGGGCCGTCCCGAGTGTTGCACGCTTGAGCATCATCCGAGTCCGCTGCACTTGTTAAGATGATATACTGCTAAATTAATACTGTTGATACATACATTGAAGGAGATCGTGTACTCCAAGACGGATGCACCGTGGTTCCGGAGCTTGCAATGGGAGGTCCAATGTCGCACTGCGCAATGTCTGGCGTCAAGCGGCCTTGGGGCAGAACTTAACAAGAGCTGGCCCACTTCCTGGCTTGTCAATAACTTCAATACATCACATACTCTCGACCGCCTAGAAGCCATGCTCACCCAGCAAGTCTCTCGCCGGGCTTCCGTCCGCTCCGCGGCTCCCAGGTGCTTACAAAGACCTGTTTGCTTGTGTGAAATAGAGCCAAGGGCTGCATCTTAATCAGCCGAACGGCTATTCGTGCAGGGCCAAGCCTGTGGTGCCAGCTCGCCTGGTGGCGCGTCGTGCGGTCGCGGTCCCAGTGCGCGCAGGTGCGACGCGTCTGCTGACCCCTGCTTCACCCCGCGACCACACAGTAACAACTGCCAATTGCTTTTGCAGCTGCCTTTGCTCCTCCTCCGGTCTCGGAGACCAAGGTGAAGTTCCTCCAGGGCTACAACAAGCCGATCGCTGCCATTTACAACACCGTGCTCCAAGAGCTGTTGGTGCAGCAGCACTTCATTCGGTACTCGAAGAACTACGCGTACAACGAGGTGCGACACTTGGCGTCCTTGTCAGCTCGCGACACATTTGGGTGGCCATGCGTTGCAGGGGCCTGTCACACTGACGCAAGGGGCCTCTAGTCGTGTCGCATCAACTGCAGCAAATACACGCCTACCAAGTATGTCGTTATTTGTCGTATCGCATCATAACAGGTGTACGCGCTCGGGTTCGTCAGCGTCTATGAGCAAATCCTCGAGAGCCTCCCTGAGGCTGAGCGTGCAGCCATCTTCACCGCCTACATCACTGCCCTAGGCGAGGACCCTGAGCAGTACCGTCGCGACGCCGCGCGCATTGAGGCCGCAGCCAGCAGCCTGTCGGGGCCAGACGGGCTTGCCCCGGACGCCAGCGGCAATGACGTGCAGGTGAGCGCTTGCACCTTCCCGTATCGTTGTTGAGGCGTGTAGGGATGGACTACCTAAGGGGAAGGGCATGCACGGGGGCATTTGCAGTCTGGGCTAGAACCTGAGGCCCATCCAGCTGTTCGGCGTCCCAAGGGTCGGCCCGATTCCGTATCGTCGTTGTCGTGCGCAGCGAGGCACTTGTGGTCTTAGGCTCGCCAGTTCGACCCGGAATGTTACTGACAGGGTGTTGTGGCAGTGCCAAGGGGTTGGACCTGGAGGCGGCATGTGACTGAAGCTGGCTTGACAGTGGCTGTTTGGGCGGTTGGTGTGGGGGTTTGTAGTCTACGGCCAGCTTCCGAATGGCGCAGCGTGTTTGCACGGGCCCGACGTTCAAGCCGTCGGGCTTGCCGGCGGCGATGGGACGGAAGAGGTTGGCGGTCGCGCAGGGCTGTGCCGCTGCAAAAGCGGTGTTGGGCTCGAGCACAGCGGTTGTGTGGCGAAGTAGCCAGCCAGCTGTCCAGATGGACCGCATGATCCGCCTGCCCCGCCAGCAGCCTGGTCGTATGCTGGTTTGCATCCCCTCCCGTGGTTACCGAAACATCCAAAGCGGCTGCAAATCATTACCCCGGACTCTTCCACTGCTCCTGGCGACCACATCGCACCCGGTGGCACCTGACGCCATTGCCTTGCGACCCACCAACACCTCATCCCTCTTATCCATCCTGGACCCGCCCATGTCCTTCAACACACAGAAAGCGCTTGCTGCCATCGCCGACGCCGCCTCGGCCAACAAGTTCGGGTACAACAAGTTCGTGGCTATCGGGCTGTTCCGCCTGCTGGAGCTGACGGGCGCCAAGGAGCCGGCCGCCCTGGAGCGCCTGGTCAAGTCGGTCAACGTGAAGCAGGATGCGGTCAACAAGGACCTCATGATGTACAAGGTACGGCACAGCACGGCACTTATCGCACGCGCACCGGAGCGCGCGCGGGCGGGGAGGTGGGGACGTCGCCCTTGCTGTTGCTGCAAGCCTTTGTAGTACGCAACGGCGCACACTGCCGCACTCGCAAGCGCCGGCAGGGACACGGATGGTTGGCAGTTGCCAACCCTTCCCAACGAACATGTCCAACGCAGCTGGGAAGGTTGTCCTGGCCGTGCATTCCTTGCGCGGCCGGCCCCTGTCCTCCAATCGCCCGTACACGTTACCTTTGCAAGCCCTCCTTTACCGGCCTTGACCTTGCACCCCTGCGTACGCCGCTGCGCTCTGTTATTTCCCCCCAGGGCGTGCTGTCCAAGCTGTCGGCCGCCAAGGAGATGATGCGCGAGTTCCTGGAGCGCGAGAAGCGGAAGCAGGTGAGTGGCTTGGCCGCCTGACGCCGGGTGTAGGCGTTTTGCAGCTTCGTGTGGTGTGGCATTATCAAGGGACGGGTACAGGCATGTACCCTGCATGCAACATGGGCACATGGGCAAGGCGATTCCGATATCTGCCGTGGCAGGTCTGGGAGCGCCCCTGTGGGCCAAGCTTGAGGGCTACGAAGCCTTGCCCCTTGCGTGGAACGGCGCAAGGGTGCTGCTTGCCGGTGCGGGGTTTGCCGGTTTCGTCGAATGCAAACCGCAAACACGTGCAGCTGGTAGGCTCATCTGAACGGCTTGTATCATTAGCAGCAGAAGCGCACCGGCTTCGTGCCGTTGAACGCCGGGCTCGCGTGTGGTCTGAATGTGCACCCAACGGCTGCGTGTTGGTACACCGGGTGGGCTTTCCTGACGCGATGGCATCCCCTGTCCTCGTCTTTGCTGCTTCTGCAGGCGGAGCGGGAGGCCGCGAAGGCTGCCAAGGCCAGCAACGCGGACAGCGCGCCGGTGCAGGCGTAAAGGAATGCTGTACGGCATGTACGGCGCGCTTCTGCAATCTCACCGAGTAGAGCATTCGTCTCGTTGTTGGACTCGTTGAGCCACCATCCCTCGTATTCACGGTTGTGGTTTCTTGATGCGTGTGCAGCAGTGGAAGCTGTTGCACGCATGCGGGCGGGCGTGACCAGGTTGAAGTCTGGGCCGGGCGGCGCTTGTTAAGAGTGGGTTTCGGGAGCGGTGTCCGGCGCGAGTGGCTTGGATCACAGCGGTTGTTTCCTCGTCCGAGGAGGGTGCAACCTTGCGCTTTGTAGGTTCGGGTAGAGTGGGTTACATTTGTCGTGTACCGGAGCTTGGGTTGGCAACAGGACCAGGGGAGCGCAACCCAAGTCGGCTTGCGGGTTGCAATCGCACTGGCTGGCTAGTGCACCTCGCGCGGTGTGGTTTTGAGACTGGAACTTGGCTTCACAGGGCAACATGTGCTACAAGTCTGGTCCGGTCCACCCTTGTTTTGTACAGTGTGTTGTTTCGTGGGTTTGAGCCCGTCGCCAGCGGACAGCAGGGCGCAGCCCGTTTTTGAACAGCACGAGTTTTTGGCATGAGTGTTGCAGTGGGGTTTCGTGCAGGCGCGGACAGGGCCATCCTCTCCGGCCCGCATGATTATATACGATGTTGGACCGTCAATGTATTTCAGAGCGCATATTGGGCGTTAAATGGAGGTCTGGCGCAAGATGCTTTGGGGTAAGCCGCTGGGATGAGGTATGCTTGTAACGGCAGGTGCTTTTGTGAGATCACGTCGGGGCGCAACACCCCTGCAGCCCCTGTAACACATTCGCATGCTGCCGCCTGCTCTCCGGTCGGTGTTGGTGCCTCGCGCTGAAGGAACCGGTCTTGCACACCCGGGTCCTGCCTTTCAATGAGCTCGTGTGTCGCCCTGCGCCTCCTCTGCTCACCAGGTTGCCCCCTCTACCACGTACAGAAGTTGCGGACTTGCGGTCGGGGAATCTGCTGCATAAACCTCTTCTTGAGCAATAGACTGCGACAGGACGCCTTGGCCTGCCTGGGCCTGCCTGGTGCCCGACCCTTGGGCCGTCGGTAAGTCCACAAGACACAGAACGATATCAATTCGCACCTAGAACTCTTAAAAAGCACGTGTAACTCATAGCGTGTGTCTTTACCACACGAGGAAAACCGGCTTTAAAAATGTGTGGAACTCCCTGTTGAGCGCGCAGAACAGGCCTTTCTCGAGGCATGTTGTCAATGCAAGTGTAGAATGACTAGCTTCATATCTTTCAATGCTCTCGTACCCTTCAGTGCATGGCTGAGGCACAGTGGTGTTGCGCCGTGCATTTGTTTGCCGCGTCGGAGGTTCAGCTTGTCGCCCGCGTCGCAGGATGCGGTATCGATAATATGATGGAACAATTTACGCTTGCTGTTTGTTTCATAAGCGCCGTCTTCGGCGCCTCACGCTTTGGTGCTCGGCACTCTGTGTCGCCAGACTCCATCGCTGGATACGTATAGTTTTGTAGAATTGCTGCGGAGGAGCACAAGAATGGCCCTGGTCTGCTCCTCATCGACCCGCACATCGCTCATCAGCGATAAAGGCAACCCGCCCTAACCGTGGGCCGGGGCGCTCAGCGCAGCGCCCTAACGTGCCCACATGGGTGTAGATGTAGTATCGGGGTCGTCTGCGGCCTGTGTATCTATCCTGGGGTGCTCCGCCCTGGATGCGTCGGCAGTCGCGCTTGGCTCGCACGGGGGACACCACCTTTTTATCAACCGCATACCGCCGCGGCTGCCCAAGGAAGATGTGGAGCGTACGATCTTGGCGCAGCTGAAGTCCTTGCACGTCAGCCGCTGCAGTGTTATACCACAGAACTCGCTAAAGAACAAGGTGCGCTGCCAGCTGTCGCTCCCGGTCGCTTCTTGTGCGGTGTCCAAAAGTGCTTGATTCCAGTCAGCCCGCACCTTTGGACCCCATCTCCTTCCTTGTCTCTCCGGCCTGCGTGCACTGGCCTGCCATTCCCCTTTCCACCCTCACACCAACAGCCAGTGCTGCTCCCCTGCTCGGCCGTGTTTCCCGCGTCATCCTGCAGCTCCCACCACACCGACCAGTCTTTGCAGCTTAATACACACCCTTAACAACCCTCCACCCCGCGCTGTCGTCCAGGGCTATGGTTTCATCACTCTGGGCGGCTGTCCGTCTCCGCAAGACCTCGACGACATCGCCAACACGCTCAACAACCGTTTGCAGATCGGCAGCAGGGTGCTGGGCGTGCGCGTTTGCACGGACGCACACCGCGAGCTGCTGGGCCTCATAGGTGTGGGACCAGGGCCGGACGGGTGTGGCGCCGGGGGGTGCTGCGACGACGGGGAAGGGCATCACGACGACCTCCCGTCTGCCGAGGACGCACACCACCGCGCCACAGCCCCCTGCATCGGCAGCATCAGTGCTGCAGCCCACACCTGCCTGCTGGTTCCGCACGCGGTGGTGGGTGCCCCTGGATGTGGGTCAGGGCTGCGGAGCCACAGGATCTGTACCAGCGGCGGCCCCGATGTTGCCTCCGAGGCAGGCAGCTGCACCACTAGCAGCAACAGCTGCGCGAGCTTCGTTCCGGCGCAGCTCGCGGCTGGGGTGTGCGTTGCTTGCCCGGGGCGCGCGGCCGCGAGCCTGGGCGTCGGCCCGGTTTCGCATCCCGCAGCCCGGAGCTCCAGCAGCAGCAGCATCACAAGCAGCGGCACTACCACCACATACGGCAGTAGTGGCAGCAGCAGCGGGAGCAGCACCAGCGGGTCTGCCACGCCGTCGCCCGCACCCTCCACAGCACCGACTCGATGCGCCACCCCTCTGCCGGAAGACTCCGGCCTGGGGTCGGGGCCCTGCCCGGGCTTCCCCTGCTCTGCGTCTGGTGCGAGTGGCAGCGAGTGCGTCTGTGGCGGCGTTCGCGGACTGCAGGGGGGTGCCGGGGACGCCGCCTGCGTCTGCGGTGGGCGTGGGGCAGCTTTGCACGCCGTGGATCAGGTCGGTAGCGTTCGCTGTCGGTCACCTGTCTAACAGGTTGCAGGACTCACTTCACTTAGCTTCTGTCCTCGTCCCTGCCCCTTGTATGAAGCCAGCAGGGATGGTTGAGCACGACCTGCGGGCAAAAGCAGCATTACCAAAAACGCAGCTGTAAAAATGTGAGCTGCTGCACCACTCCCTCTGTGCTGCTATCAGCGTTGCCGTGCCAACGTGGCGTGAGCCCGCCTGTCGCGCGTGCTGACTACACCGCCTCTGTACGCTTGTGGCCCACTCGCAGGTGGGGCGTGGCGGGGCGCCGGCTGCCACGGGCCGCACGTGCGGTGCCCGCTCGGACTCCCTGCAGCGGCGCTGCTTCGGCGGGGTCCCTACCGCAGGCCTTGAGCACACAGCTAACGGCCCGTGCGACAAGGACGGCTTGCTGGTAGCAGCTCGGTCGCTGTCCGCGCCGCAGCCCATGCCGGGTGCGTCGGCGGTGGCGGCGGCAGTGGGGCAGGGGCATGGTGCGCCTGCGGAGGCGGCGGAGGGCAGGGAGGCAGGCCTGGCGCGTGGGGGCTGTGGGAGCAGCACGCGAGGCAGGAGCTTGACCGGCGGGCCGACCGTGAATGGGCGTGGCGGGAGCGGACAGGAGGCGCGCGGGCAGAGCGGGGAGGCGGCGCCGCGGCGCGGCATGGGGCGGGACAGGGACAGGGAGGTGGCGGCGGCGGCATCAGGCAGGCGCCGGTCGCAGCAGCAGCAGCTGCTGCTGGGTCAGCAGGCCATGGTCGCGTCACGCATGGCGCGCGGCAGCACGCACCACGCCCACTCCTACGACGCCCATGGTGGCAGCAGTGGATACAGCGGCCGTGCTCTGACTGGGCTGCAGGAGCAGAAGCCGGCGGCCGACCGCCCCACAGGCGCTGTGGCCAACGGCTCAGATGCAGCAGCTTCTGCGGCTTCCGTGAGTCTTATGCATCAGCACAAGGAGGCGGCCACGTTGGGCAGGCAGCAAGAGCAGCTGGCGCAGCATCCCTGCAAACACAGCGTCCCGTGCGCGACGCACAGCAGCAGCAACGCCCGCCAACAGCTGTTCCGCGCAAGCGCGCCCGCGATGGGCAACCACGGCCCTGCGTCGTCGGAACCGCACAGCCGCCAGCAGCAGCAGCAGCAGCAGTTGTCTTCGAGCCCCTCGCAAAGCGTGCGCCGCCAGGGTCCGCCCGCATCTGCTGCTGGGTCCCAAGGGCCCTCCTCCCTGTCATCCGTGCACGGCCCACAGTCCCGACACGACCTGGCCCGGCGCGGCAGGCAGCCGTACGGCGTTCCTGTGCAGCCGCCTGCGTCTATGGACTCCCCTGGCCTCGCCTGCTCTCCTGGCCATTCGCCGGCGCCCTTTGCCAGCAGCCCTAGCCCCGCCCAGGCGCGCATGGGGGCTGGGCACACGTGGGGCGGCCGTGCGGACGGCAGCCGGCAGGGCGTGCAGGCACACGCCCACCAAGACAGGCACCACCAGCAGCAGCACCAGCAGCAGTACGGGCAGCAGGGGTCTGTGCAGCAAGGTGGGGCTGCGGCGTCGAGTGGCCGGAGGCAGGAGCTGACCCGCCACAGCGCGCCGGTTGCACACCCCGGCGGCGCACATCGCCGCGTACCCAACTGGCCTGCTGGCCCGCCGCCAGGGCTGCAGCAGCAGCAGCAGAGGCAGCAGGGCTTTGCTGTACACCACGGCCAGCAGCAACGGCAGCAGCAGCAGCAGCATGCGTCTGCGCAGCGGGTGACGGGCACGTATGAACCGGGGCCCGGCACGGCAGGAGGCGGCTCACACGCCCTGCACGCGCAGGCAGTGGCCGGGCCTCCCCGCTCCTACATCCAGGAGGAGGAGCAGCACATCGCGGGCGCAGTGAGCCGCCTGCAGGCGCGCACCAGCGGCCGTAATTCTACTGCCAGCCGCTCTGTGCCCCTTGCCGCCGCCACTGCGCCATCGGCGTCTGCTACCACGGCCGCCGCCCTGTCGTCTGCCGTGTTCGGGTCGCCGGTGTGCGGCACGGACATGCTGGCCGTGGGCAGCCTGGGCCGGCAGGGCCTCGCCGCCTCGCTCGGTGCGGCGGGCGGCCTGGCGGGCTCGTTCGCCTACTCGTACGGCAGCACCCCGCCGTACAACAGGTGTTCCCTGGACCTGATGCGGCCGTTCCTCGACACGGGGGATGTGGATCCGGAACCTCTGGGCACCGGCGGAGCAGCTGCAACGGAAGGCGCGGGAGGGGAGGCGGACCCGCTGGACCTGGATCCCCTGGATCTGGAGCCCATGATCCTGCAGCTGCTGGACAATGATGACGAGGACGGCGAGGTGGACAGGCACCACCACCACCACCAGCAGCAGCAGCAGCGAGGCATCGGCGCAAGTGCTTCTGTTGCTGCCTCCGGCTTTTCCCTACTGGACGACGGGAGCTCGGGCACATCAAGGCCGGCGACTTGGTCGCTGGGACCCGCAGCTGCAGTTGCAGCAGCTAGCGCAAATGCCAGCGGAGGCCAGGTGGGCTGTGGTGGCGTGTTCGCCTCGCCGGCAGCTGCGGCGGCGGCGGCGGCTCAGGCGGTGATGGAGGGCGGGCTGGCGGCGGCGTGGCAGAGCGGCGACGTCACTGCCGCTGCCGCGGCGGCGGTGGCGCACGCTGTGGGCAGCTTCGGCGGCCTAGGTGGCGTGGGCATGGCCGGACGGGGCGTGACACTGTCGTCCAGCGTGGATCTGCACCACATGCCTGGAGCATGGCTTGACCGCTACTATGGCAGCGCCGGCGGCCAGGTGTCGGCCTCGCAGCAGCTGCTGCAACAGCAGCAGCAGCAGCAGCAGGCGTTGCTGCTCGCGCGTTCTAGCATGCCTGGCGCCGGCTACGGGGATGTGGGCGTGGGTTGGGACGGGGCGCACCTGGGGCCCCTGGGTTCTCTGGGAGGGCTGGTGGGGTCGTTCGGTGGCCTGGGTGATGGTGGGGTCGGGGGTGGGGGCGGTGACGGGTGGCTGGGTGAGGTGGGTCTGTCGCAGTCATTGCCGTCCCGGCTGGCGGTCCGGGCTCTGAACAGCAACAGGAACGGCGGCGGGGGCCGGTTCTGAGGGTTTGCATAGCTTGAAATGAAGGTGGGCGGGTGTTATCCAAAACGGCGTTGCATGGAGGCCATGACAGTTCGCGGCAGGGGAGGAGCGTGGAGTCGGGAATGACGTTGGAGGGTGCTACTGCACGCATGGGATGTCGTTGTGTTGTGACGGCGTTTGGAGAGGGTTTTACTGGGCGAGAATGTGTGGGAGAGCTGGGACCTGAGTGGATGGCATTTTTGGGGGCTGAGTGGTTGTTGTGTTTTGGTGTGGCTTTTGCTGCTGTGCAGCCGTCGTCAAGGCGTCGCCCTGGACAGGCTTCCTTGGACACGCGCAGACTGGAAGGGGTTGTTTGCCATCATCCCTGGCAGCCCTCCACGGCATAATTTTACACTGATCGGATCTACGGCAGTGGGTGGTGTCTGGGGGTGAGCGCTGTTTGTATGGTGCAGCGCTTTTGCTTTGGCCCACAGGCCCACTGCGCTCGCCGCTGCACGCGTCTGTTGCGCGCGTCAGCGGCGTTTACAATCAAGGAGTCGAATTGCACTGCTGTCGTGCGCGGCCCTCGGGCTTGCGTGGCGGTCCTCCGGGTGATACATAAAAGGTCGTCGAGACGGCGACAGTGGCCCATGCAGCGACGATGGATGTCACCAGTTTGTTGCTTGCAGACATCGGGAAACGCAGAACTGTGTTGACGACGTCTGGGTGCGACATAGCATCCTGATGGGGCTCCCTAGGGTTGGCGTTTCTTGTGCGCCTCCCGGGGAAGGCAGTGATGGTTCAAGAGGGGTGGCGGCCAGAGCTAATGGCAGTGGTGTGGCGACGGCCGGGTGGGTGGGTGGTGGGGCTGGGACCCCACGCGGTGTGGTTTTGGGTTGCCGTGTGGAGGTGGATTGTCGATGGCCACCGGGGCGCGTGACTGCACGCACACGCTTGTTGGAGCGTTGCTTCGCGCACATCTTGTGTGCCTTGTGTCCTGGTTCGCGTGGCCGCTTCCAGACCGCAGTCCTGCCATACCGCTGTGGCTGGTCAGGAGAACGGCCGTATGCCTTCGCTGTTTGCTGCCAGTTTTAACCCGGGCGCATTGCGGAACAGGGGCGCCCACACTGAGCTGGCCTGTAGCTACTATTCTTTGCCCTTGAGAGCCAGGGGAGGATGTCCCTGCTTTGGGCGTTGTGTTGAATGTTTGATGTTGCATCGTTACCGGATCGTGCACATTAATTTGTGAGTCGGAGAGCACACCCTGCAGGTTGCTGCAAAGAATTCAGGCCGATTTGAGATGGGGCTATGAGCGAGAAGAGCGTGCCCAAACTGATGAGGATGCGGTTGTGTAGCGCGTCGCCACGGCCGCCGTATTTCAAGTACAGTACGGGATCCGTCACAAGGCCGTGTAAGAGGATGAACAGCGCCGCTGGATTGCGTGTAACCAGGAGGGGCGCAACGAACGCGACGGTGCTGCGTTACATGCTGCTGCACAGCACCTGCCCGGAGCAGTCAGCGCAGTGAGCTGGGTGCCAGGGGAAGTTCCTCTAGCCCGCCGCACGGGGGTGCTGAACGTTGTTGATTTCCACCACTGTTTACCACCAGCATGCCGTACTCTGGTCGAATACGAGTGCAGCATGCCCACAGCAACAGCGCCGCAATTGGTAAAGGTCCAAGGTGTGAATTTGCCAATGACCAGGACACGGAGGGGAGCTCCCTTGCATGGTCCTGCGCACATACCGGTACCCAGCCACGGTGCCCCTTCACCACGTCTTGCCGTGTTGCCACCCCCCAATAGCCGTCGAGCAAGCAACGTAGAAGTACGTGCACGAGCCCCTCAGCCTCGCGGCATAGTGCACCTAGGCGCTACGAGCCCTGTTCCAGACTTCCCCCGGCTCACTGCATGTGCGTTGCTCCCCCCTGCGGGTGTCGCACGCCTGCCTTTTCCCCCTAACATGTTCAGCGCCAATGGCCCATAGGCCACACGTCCAAGTTGCATCAGCATGCGGGTGCTCCCCCGACACTGCGTGCACCGGGCCACCAGCCACCACCCTGCACCGCGGCGACGGGACCGTCGCCACAGCCCCCAAGCCTGCCCTCCTCGCACTCCGCATCAGGCATCCGCTGGACCAATGAACGCGTCGTCCCTGTTTGGCCCCACCACCCCTTGTAGCCCTTCCCCGGCCTGCTGCACCACGCCGGCACGCGGATCGCACGGCAGCAGCACTGCCGTACGCGCAATCCGTACGGTGTGCCCCAGGAAGGAGACGTACTCGGGCGAGCGGGCGAACATGTCGGGCGGGGGCTGCACACCAGGCACCACGTATTCACGCTGCAGCCTGCGGCACGTGGGATGCCATGCAGGGGTTACTTGAGTGCACGTGAAATACAGATGGAGGGCACGTACCGGGAGTCAAAGGGCGAGCTCAGAGTTGCGTGCATGCTGCCTCGACACGAAACAGTTGGACCGCAAACATTTCAATCCGCGCCGCACTCACCGCAGCACGCTGCACATCCGGCACAACGCCCGCCGCAAAGTATGTATGGATGTACAGTTTTGGTCCCCTTCCAGAGCCCAGCCCAGTCCCGCTCGGGAAACAGAGCTGGTCCCGGCAATCAAGGACACGGGGTTTCGCAAAGTAACACGGCTTTCCGTTCTAGACTGGCCAAAACATGCTGTGCGGGGTGCAGTGCAGGCAACGGCGTGCACTGTCGCACCATGCCGTATATGCCGGCAGGCCTGCCCGGACTGGACCTGCGTGGCTGCGCAGCCACAGGGGCTTGTCCGTGACCACCAAATAACTCCTGCCTTATCATTGCCGTACGCCCACCTGCCAATGATGCCCAGCATGCGGGCCAGGTACGCGTCGTCCCGCATGACACGGAACACGTGGCAGCCCTTGGTGGCAGACCTGGGGTTGAAGACAGGAAGAGGGGACGGGAAGGGGTTGACACAGGAGCGAGGCGGCGGAGTGGGCACCACAGGCACCACACGATGATGGCGAGGGCGGCAGGGCGCTGCATCGGGCCGTACGTGTCGGCCCTAAGGGTTTACGCGTGAGGGGTTATGGGTACCGATGCCATAAACCGGCAGGTGATGGCAGCCTTGCAGCAGTGTCCTACTGCTGGCCCCAGCCTCGCGTGGGAGGTTGCACATGAGGCGGCGGGGTCAGGGGAAATGACGGCGGAGAGGCGGTTCCTGACAACCGCCCGGATGCACGGTAAAACGCGCCACCAGCTATACTGTGTGCCAGCTGCCGCCACCACCGACGGCTGATCCACTACCATGCCGGTGACACACGAACCCCACAGTCGCAACATGGTAAGCACGTGGCGCTGTCGTCCCGATATCCACGCCGCCGTGCGAGGATACGCACGCAATAGCCACAGAGCATAACGGTAGACATGGGGATGACGCGGACACCCGCCGGTTTCAACTGCCGCTATTGCTGCCGTTGCGGTTGAAGCGGCACTCAGCGACCAGCGGGGAACACCAAGCACCATTCGCTTTACGGCACGTGCGCCTGCTGACCCCACACAGGGATCACGCGGCACACCCCGCACGGCTAGATGCAGATGCAGATGCAGCTGGCAGCCCGAGGCAGGTGTATTAAGGGGACCCACCTGCTGACCAGCAGCCCCGAGTGGCACCCGCACGCCGCCATGTGCAGCTGCAGCTGGGGGATCCAGTAGGGCGGCAGCGAGTGGCGGGGCCCCCTGTCAGACACCACCACCTCCCACTGCAACCGACCCTTGCCGCCGCGCCGGACCTGTGGGGTGGGTTACGTTGGCGAGGAGCTTTTTTCACGTAAGCAGAAGCAGAACCAGGGAATGCAACTGGGGACCTGCAGGTGGTCCCGGTGGCCAGGAGCGACGGATGCAGGTGCAAATGCAATTGGGACCAGTGGTGAGGTGCGTTGTGCTGCATTGTTGTGGTGGGGCATTTGCTGGCATAGGCTGGCGACGTGGCACTGGCCGCCTGCGCAGTGCATGCTACAGTGCACAGTGGTCAGGACGACGTCATAGCCAAAGACCCTCGCTCTGCTGTTGGTGGGGACAGGGAACGGCGCCTCACCTGTTTCAGGCCGAATGGGCACGTGTTCTTGACCTCCACCACCTCCCGCAACACGGCGTGGACACACGGGGCCGCTGAGCTCCCCGGCCCTGGTGGTGGTGGTGCACCGCCGGCGGCATCCCTGCTGCCCCTGCTGGACCCTGCCGCACCTGCCTGCGCCGCACCCCCACAGCCATCGCTGCCGCTGCCAACCCGGCACGTGGCTGCACGGCACGTGCACCAGGGCAGCAGCGCGCATGCCCCTGCCCCTGCCGCTTCCTCCTCCCCCACCGCATCATTCGTACCGGCCGCCTGCCCCTGCCCCACCCCTCGCGCCCCGCCGCTGCCCGCTGCCGCTTCCCCGCTGCCGCCACCGCTCTGTTGCTGCACGCGCCCATCCCGCAAGCTCCCTGACCCCTCCTCCCGCCTCCACCTTCCACTGCACGCCCCGCACAGCAGCAGCACGGGGCTAGGGGCGTCCAGCGCAGCCGCCAGCAGCGCACCGCCATGCAGCCGCGCCGCACAAGCCGCCAACTGCTCACACACGGCACGCGACACAGAGCTTGTATCTTCAACAGCTTCCGCACCTCCATCGCCCGTTCTCCCTGCTGCTGCATCTGCCGCTGCCTCCCCGCTGCCGTCCTCCTGACCTCCATCCTGGGCCCCCACAATCCCCCCATCGACAGAGCCGCTGCAGTTGCCGAGGCCTAGCTCCTCCTCTTCCCCTTCCCCTTCCGGCTCGCCTTCGTCGTCTTCCACCTGGCCGTTGGGCGTCTCCCGTCCGCTGTCAGTTCCGCTGCTGCTGCTCCCGTTGCTGCTGCTGTCGCCCCTGCCTCTCGAGGTCAGGGGCACACGCTCCAACAGCTCACGCACCGTCAGACGCAGCAGCTGTGTAGGGAAAAAGTGTATTGAAAGTTAGGCCATGCGGAAAGAGTGGAATCTGTGTTGCGTGAAAGGTATGGTGCGTGAGCCTAGAGTGACCTGGGCGGATAAGCACCAGCCAAGCGGAATGTTGCATGAGAGAAGCACTGCGCAAGCACAGTCGAGAAAGATTGCGCACTGCACGCTTGCTGGTCATTTTCGTCTTGCTAGGAGCTGCCATTCGGCGCCTCTGGCAACGTGCCCCGTGCGCTTCCTGCACCTCTGCCAATGCGATATGAAGTGTGGGAGCACGTGGCTGTCAGACAGCTACGCGCGTGGGAAGCACCAATGTAAAATTCAGCACGACCTCAAGAAGCAGGTTGATGGAAGGCACTTCCCATGCCGAACACGTGTGCTTTCCCCACACATTGCTGCGCATCCCGATCCTACGCGACCTGCAACCCTGTCCACTACGTACCAAGGCCCTTCCTACGCAACCAGTAACGCGGCAGCCCGGTCCCCCACCTACCAAGGCGTGTCTGTCGTCCCACCCTCCGCGCGCCTGCTGCCTCCCCTGCTGCGGTCCCTGCTGCTTCCGACCCCCAGCCGCCTGGTTCCTGCCCTTGTCCGCCGACGCAGCAGACCCTTGCCCTGCCGCCGCTGGCTGCTCCGGCGCCCCTGCAGCCGCCTCCCTGGCTGCCCTCACCGCCGCCTCCGCCACCCGCACCTGCCTGGCCAGCTCCTCCGCCTCCCGTGGCCCCAGGGGCAGGTGGTGGGTTATGACGGCGTCGGGGGAGGCAGCTAGCGGGGGCAAGGGCAGGGACGGGGGCGGGGTCATGGTAGGGAGGGAGCTCGCTGCTGCTCCAGCTGCCGGTCCTGAGCCCGCTGTTGATGCTGTAGCTGCTGCTGGCTGTGGTTGTTTCGGTGGTGGTGCGGGAGTTCCTGAAGTGGATGTGGGCGGGTGCAGGGGCGGGGTGGCGGGGGGCAGGCGCTCGGGGGAGACGGGGCACATGCCGACCTGCGGGGAGGGGATCGCAGAGGGAGGTGGAGGAGGACCGGGAGGTGCGCAAGGGGGTCTGGGGGGCATGGGGTACGGGGCGCTGTGCTGGACGAACACAGCGGCACTGGTACTTGCATGGCTGCAATAGCTTCCTGCTGACGCATGCCAACCAGGCGCCGGCCTGTTCACCAGCCCGTTGAAGCACGCCGGGGGCAACGCCCGCGCTGCACCCCGTGCACCCCGGAGCATCGATGCGCGTGCTTGTCATAACGGTTTCACCCGAACAAGGTTTGCATTCCAGTGCGTCGCCGGCTTGCTAACAAGCTTAACCATGCATAGGGCCGGGCCAGGTACGGCTTGCACGTTTGGGACCCTGCCCGCGGCGCACACCTACCTCGTGCAGCAGCGAGGCGGGGAAGGCGTGCAGCAGCTGGGCCAGCGCCGCCGCCTCCTGCACCTTGCCCCAGCCGCACCGCACGCCCACCAGGCCGCCGGAGGACCACGCGGCGGCGCTGCGGGCGTAGCGGTCTGCACGTGGAGGGTCAAGAGAGAAAAACAGCATTTGGCAGGTGGGGTCGCGCAACAAGGTTGTCAGCAAGCTGGTTTGCGGGAAAGCCCAGTTACAAAGCGTTGGGAGTACACCAAGCACATCTGGTGGCTGGCAGCCGCACCTGCGTGGCTCATCTCCTCCTCCTCCTCCTCCTCCTCCTCCTGGTCCACCCGGTCTTGCACCTCCGCCTTTGCGGCCTGCTGAGGCTGCTGCTGCTGCTGCTCCTCGCTCTCCGGCAAGCCGTGCCCCTCCCCGCCCCCTGCGCCTGCGGCCCGGCCCCCGCCGGCAGACGCCTCCCCTGGTTGGCTCCCAGCTCGCGGCCGCACTGTTGCGGGTGCCACCTCCGCAAGCGCCGCGCCGCCCCGTGGCGTAGCGGCTCCATCACCCTCCCCTCCAGACGTCCCTGCTGCTGCTGCACCCGCACCCGCACTCGCGCCGGCACCAGCACCCGCAGCCAGCAGGCGCGCCAAGCGCCCCAGGGCCCGCTGCTCCTGGTCCTCCCCTGCCTCCGCAAGCCCCAGGGTACGCCCATCGCCAGCGCTTGCAGGCCCGGGTGGCGTCGACGTGTGAGCCTGTGCCCCTGCCTGTGCCCCTGGCTGTGCCCCTGTCGCTGCCACGCCCTGCCGGAGGTGGCGCCATGCGTCTAGCAGAGGTGTGTGGCTGCTCTGTGGACATGAGTCGGGCAGGACGTACAGGACGTGCATGAACCGGTCAGCCCTGAACGCCATCCACATGCCACCGGAACGTAGGAGCTTGAGCCTTGTAAATTGCCCGCGGGCCGGGTAGGTGTGTGTGGAGTGTGGCATGATGCAGCTGCAGGTCGGCTGTGGGAAGCACAGGGCTGTGGGTTCTCAGTCCTGGGAAGGGTGTGCGATGTGCCCCCAGCGCAAGTGGTGGCAAACACAAGAGCTTGCAGTAATGAAACGCGGCTTCTCGTTCTGCGCTGGTCCCCACCTCTGCCTTGCCTCCCACGATGCGCGCCGCCGCCGCCTCCCTCAGCCCCAGCGCCTCCTTCAGGTTGCCCGTGGTCAGCACGCCTGCGTGCAGCGCCCGCCACTGCTCGCTGCCCTGCCGCAGGAAGCTGCGGGAACGTGGTCGAAGGTGATAGGAATGTGCAAGGTCGAAGCGTTGTGTGGGACCCATGTTTGGGGGCTGGCGGTCGAGGGGTACGCAGGGGGCACATCAGTGGTGCGGAGGGGGTGTGCAGAACCCGCCAGCCGAATGTCAGGTCACTGTTTGACTCACCGTGAGGCATCGGTACTCCACATGGGCAGGATAGACCGTGTAGGGGGCAGGCCCACAAAGCGGTCCATGCGCCGTAGCTGCGCGTCTGAGACGTGTCCCCAGAACAGGTTGGGAACGGGGCCCTTTGTCCCCGAGCCCGACCCTCCTCCGCCGCCTGTGCTTTGGCTGCTGCTGCTGCTGCCATGGCCTTGAGACTGGCCATTGCTACCTTGCTTATTGCTGCAAGGCGCGTCCTCGCCTTCGCCTGCGCAACCGCCTCCGCTGCCCTCGGCGTGCGCATGGTGTTGCGCTTTCTTCTTGTTACCCTTTCGGGCTTGCGATGCCTTCTTACGAGCCATTGCCTGTGCTACGCTGCAGCGGTATGCCGCATCCGCATAAGTTACTACTAAAGTGGTTCGTACGCAACCGTTCTGACCGTTGTGTAGTGCTTCTCCGTTGCGTGTCGAACGCGTTGTTGTGTACAAGAGATATAATATATCATGAACGCTCTGCGTTAGAAGTAGTTGCTGCTCGTTACCCCTGACTCGGGGCCCCACTTGTTGCGGTTTGCCCAGGCCAGGCAGTGACTAGCGATCATGTCGACGCCTCAAAAGGGCTCGGCTGCGGCCGAGCCCGTGGTCGCGGCTGCGACATACGTGAGCCACGCCTCAACACTGGAAACCATCCGGCGCTATCTCTCAAAGACGCGCTCTCAGGAGCTCCTCATCCGCTCTGGAACGCTGATCATGATCTACTTCCTGGCCTTCTGCATCCGCTTGGTAAGGGCCCTGCCCAGCCCAGCCCCGGGCCAGATCAAGTCCGCTGTCGGACGAACTGACAGCCCCGAAAAAGATTCTTTCATCTAAAACTGGAATTGCTTACAATAAATGTCATATAGATTGCGCGTTGGAGCACGCCATGATCCCTGCTGCTGCCGGTGCTGGTTGGGTGGCGCCCCTCCCATGCCCACCTAACCCTGCGTGCGCCATCGCCCGCAGTTCTCGGTTCTCCGCTACGAGAGCGTCATCCACGAGTTCGACCCCTACTTCAACTACCGTAGCACGATTAAGCTGGTGCAGGAGGGCTTCTACGAGTTCTGGAACTGGTTCGATGCCGAGTCGTGGCATCCGCTGGGGCGCGTGGTGGGAGGCACGGTGTACCCCGGCCTCATGTGGACGGCGGCTGTGCTGTACCACGTCTCGCGCACGCTGACGGCGTGCATTAAGCTGCGTGATATCTGCGTGTTCACCGCGCCCTTCTTCGCGGGCAACACGGTGAGGGGTGGTGCGGGCCCGCGCTGGCGCACGGGCGGGGCATTTGGCACGTGGCAGTCGGCAATCATCAGCGGCACGACACTGGCATGCTTGGGGCACAGCAGAAGTGCGGGGAGAGCGTGCCCGGCGCACGTGCTACAGACAGCGGCAGGGGTGTGGGTGGTGTAAATGGACCTCGCCACTTCGCTGGCCGCCTAAGCGTCGCGGCAGCGGAGGGCACCTGTGAACGTGCCTGCCGCCCGCTGCCGTACCATGCGCGGTACGGCTGTGAACTGACCTGCTCGTGCATCCTTGGGGAGCCCCAGCTGTCCACCGGGGCCGTGGGGGGGGGGGACAGGACCGTAATGGCCGGCGACGGCCGCAAAAGTGACGGCTGCCGCTTTGGTGTTGCAGCAAGCACAACAGCATCAGCACCACTGGACAGAGAGGCTGCCGTGGCCATGGCCACGGCCACGGCAGGACTTCAGCGCCTCTGGTCTGTAGTTAACAGGGAAGACCTTCCGCTGCACCTGCACCTCGGGCCCCGAAGCATGATACTGGTGTCGTGCTGGTGCTGGTGGTGACCCCACTCGCCCTCGCCCGCGCGCTTCCATCCTCTCTCCCTTTCACCAAAGGCCATGGTCGCCTACCTGTTCGGGAAGCACCTCAACGGCCCTGAGACGGGCCTGGTGGCGGCGGCGCTGATGGCGGTGGTGCCGGGTGGGTGGGGCGGACGGTGCGGCGGTAGTGCTGGTGCTGGTGTTGGAAAGTGCCCAAATGCATGTCTGGGCCCTGGGGCTTAGGGCGGGGTGCAGGGCAGGGCAGCGGGAAGTCAGAGCAGGATGCTGCCAGGCGTGCTCTTGTTGGTGTGGTGCACCATGTGTGTGTCTCCCCGCGTAACGTTGAAGCCCCCCTGCTCCCCTCCTCACCACACTCCTGCCCCTACCCTCCTATACCACTGCTCACTGTCCCCTCCCCGCCCTCATCTCACCAGGCTACATCTCCCGCTCCGTACCTGAGTATGCCTCCCCGACCCCTCACGTAACGCAAACAATCGCTGCTTCCCTCTTCTCCACACTCCTGCCCCCTCGCCCATGCCTCCTCGCCCTCACCTCCCCAGGCTACATCTCCCGCTCCGTGGCCGGCTCCTTCGACAACGAGGCGGTGGCCATCTTTGCGCTGATCACCACCTTTTACCTGTGGGTGCGCGCCGTGCATCTGGGCACGGTGGGCGCAGCGGTGGCGGCCGCCTTCGCCTACCTGTACATGGCCGCCTCGTGGGGCGCGTACGTCTTCATCTCCAACCTCATTCCGCTCTACGTCATCATCATGTTCGTCATCGGCAGGTGGGGGCAGGGACCGGGGTGTGTGCTGGCGTTAGGGTCAGGAGTAGGATTGGCGGGGTGTGTGCTGGCGTCAGGGGCAGGTGTGGGCGACTGGCGGGATGTGGGCTGGCAATTAGGGGCTAGAACGGAAGGCGTGGGAAGGTAGCCCGGTGGCCGGGAGGGTGCGGGTGAGGGACAACAGTAGGTTGCACGTGAGCAGTCGTTCGGGTGGCCCCGCCGGCGCGGCGCATGCCCACGCGCTGTGCTATTCCTGCATCCCCGCCTTCTCATCCCTGCCTCACGTGCCCCATTCCTGCCCCCAAGGTACTCCCGGCGCCTGTACATCGCCTACACCACCTTCTGGACTGTGGGCAGCCTGCTGGCCATGCAGGTGGGGGTGGGGCGTGGGGATGGGGTTGGGCCTGGGTGTTGGGATGGGCAGCTTCCGCATATGGGCAAGCTCGCTGCCCGGGGTTTCCAGGGGCCCCGCCGGCAACAACACATGGAGGCAGGCAGCAGGGGCCCTAGTCCGAGGTGTGGGTGTGGACGTGGGTGCACTAGGACCCCGTTTTGATGGACCGGTCCGGTCGGGGCAGGTGCGGGGGACAAGCGCTCGCTCCTTGTGCTCGTTCCTTATGGCACGCTGCCGGGACCGCCTCGCACGTCCTGACCTTGCCGCCCGCCCCCTCTCCCATCCCGCCTCCCGTCCCCATCCTCTGCCCCAGATCCGCTTCATCGGCTTCAACCACGTCATGTCCAACGAGCTGCTGTCCTTCAACGGCGTGTTCGTGGGCCTGCAGGCAGGTGGCCGTGTGTACTCCAGAGGAGCAATAGCTGTGTGTTAGGTCGGTGGGAAGGGTACTGCTGTCCTTTCCACGGCGCGTCGTGGGTCTGCTGGTGGACGAGGCGGAGTATGAAGGGGGGGTGCGTTACTGGCCCTGTGCGTCTGACACGCTCAGGGCTCCGTCTCTTCGACATGTGGCCCCCGTGCTTCGCTTCCCTCCGCCATGCACAGGTGGCAGCTGCTGCTGTTCCTGCGAGCCAGGCGGAATGTGCACGGCATCCCGCAAGTCAACCTGTCGATGAACTGGAAATCATATAACGTTATATAACCGATTGCTCCCCCTCCAGGTGTGGGAGCTGCTGCTGTTCCTGCGCTCCAAGCTGACGGCTCGGCAGCTGAGCCAGCTGGTGTACCTGACGGCGGTGGGCGCGGGGGCGGTGGGCGCGGCGGGCACTGCGCTGCTCATCGCCTCGGGGAAGCTCAACCCCTGGACCGGCAGGTGGGCGGCAGGGCCGGGGCGGGCCGGATGGCGTTGCGTTGGGTTGGGCGTTTAGGGGAGGTTCAGCAGGATAGCTCAGTCGCTGAACTGGCAGGTGGGCCGGGCGGAAGGCAGGATCCACAAGGGGTGCGGCTGCTTGCGCGGCTCTTTGGTATGCGATGTGAGGGACGCCGGTGAGGGGTTGGGTGAGGAAAGGAGCCGATTTGGGGACGAGGAATGGGGGACGGACTGCTAGGGGAGGAAGGTGTTTTAGCGTACGGGTGCAGGCGGACGAAGCCTGTGGAGCGGCAGGAGTTGGTTTGGCCAGCCGTTAGAGGCTCCCTGTCAGCGCCTGCCAGCACCGGCCGCGCCACAGTGCTCGGGGGCCTACCGCGCTGCGGACACCAAACCCGCATCCCCAAACCCCATTCCAGGTGGCTGTGTTCCGGCGCACGCACACATCGGTACCGGTGCTCACAGGCACGTGTGGTTGTGTGCTGTAATGCGCGGTGCATTTGCGCAGGTTCTGGACGCTGCTGGACCCCACCTACGCCAAGAAGTTCATCCCCATCGTGGCCTCCGTGTCCGAGCACCAGCCCACCACCTGGTCCTCCTACATCTTCGACCTGCACCTCATGGTCTTCGCGGCGCCAGCAGGACTGTACTTCTGCTTTAAGCGCCTCACAGACTCCAACATCTTCCTCATCGTCTTTGCGCTCACGGCCATCTACTTCTCGGGTGCGGCCGGGGCCCGGCACCCTGCACTGTCCTGTGGTGGCTCATTCCAGCGGCCGCTTGGTGGTGCGTGCCCTCCACAGCCTGCAACCCCTTTAGCCTTCACGGCCTGCCGCTGCGTTCCCCATGCTCTTTGGCATAACCATGCGCCCTCAACACAGATTTTTGCCACCACTCGTTCACATGTGCACCTCACACCTCACGCACGCTTTCCCTCCCCCTCCAGGCATCATGGTGCGCCTCATGCTGGTGGCCGCCCCCGCCTTCGTGCTGCTGTCGTCCATCGCCATCTCGCAGACACTGCAGGTGGGCGTGCGGACAGCCATGCATGCCATGCACCGTACCGTACCCACATGCCCAAGGGGGGCGGGCCTGGGCCCGCCTTGGTCCGTGCACGTACTGCATGCGATGCCGGCACGCGCTGCTCCACCGGTTCGGGCATGTGCACATGCCGAGACGGCGTTTCACAGTGGGACTGCGAACCCTTGCTTCGTCCCTGCCGTGCGGCCCGTGACAGTGTCATCAATTGATAAATTGGACCCCGTCCGCCGCCACAGCCACCGCAGCAACCCCCAATTCCGAAAACCAACAACGTTGGACGTACCTGGAGTGGGCATGAAAGGCCCATGCGTGAGCCAGTTGTCTCCGGCCACGCCCGTGCCCTGCCCGCCTACCTCATCTCTGCCATGGCGTCTATCGTACAACGTCGTACACCTGCCCCAGGGCGTCTCGAAGGACCTGCGCACGGATGACGGCGCCGACGGCGCGGCCAAGGCGGCGGCCGAGGAGGCTTCGGCGAGCAAGAAGAAGGCCGCGGCCAAGTGAGTCTCTCTCGCTCAGCGCGCATGCCGCGGTTCGGTGTGTTGTTATCCGCCTCTGTGATCAGCTTTGCGGAACGAGAAAGGGACCTGGAGCTTGGCCTTCAACCTGCAAGGTCACGCTAAACACCGACTACCCCTCCCGATCCCCCGCCGCCCTGCATCCCACCCATCTGCCATCACCAACCGCATCACTGCTCCCCAGGCGCTGCGCTGCGCCGCCCGCTACGCGCCCCTGCCCCAGCACTCAATGACCAACAAGCCCGCCAAGTATAAACACAATAGACTCACGTTCCTCGGTACTTTGTCCCTTCCTTCTCTCCCGCCGCCTACGAGCCGCTGCCGCACCCTCCAATGCCCTGCGCCCTGTTAAACGTAACAATCATAACATTTGTGGCGTCTGCTTCCTACTCCTTCCTGTCCCCAGGCGCGGCGCCGCCGCCTACGAGCCGCTGCCGCACCAGCGCACGGCCAGCTGGGCGCTGCTGGGTCTGGTGGCGCTGGGGCTGTCCGCCTACGCGAAGCACTCCATCTGGGTCACCAGCGAGGCCTACAGCTCGCCCTCCATCGTGCTCATCAGTGGCTGGGGGCCCAACAGATACGTGCTGGACGACTTCAGGGAGGCCTACTACTGGTGGGTGGGGCCGTGGGGGGAGAATGTGGATACGTGGTGCAGCTGGAGCATAGTTGGAGTCAGTTGGTGGTTTGGGGGTATGGCATTGCGTGTGTGCACAAGGGGGGACTGCAACGGCTGTACCAGAGGGTATGCAGCTGCCGGGAGGGCGCCAGGCCTCTCGTGCGCGGCGGTGTTGGGGGCGTCGAGGTTGCACGGCAACAGGCACGGCGTGGCAAGTACACGGGTTCACCCGGGTACTCCGGATTGTCTTCTCTGCCGCTGCAGGGCCTATTAATGCCCCAAAGCTTGGTAGCCCCGTCTCTCTTCCTCCCCGCCGTGTCCGGCCTTTTGCGGTTCTGCTTACCGTACTGATTGTCGTCTGCCCCATTCCCTAGGCTGCGCCACAACACCGCCCCCGACGCCAAGGTCATGTCGTGGTGGGACTACGGCTACCAGATCACCGCCATGGGCAACCGCACCGTCATCGTGGACAACAACACGTGGAACAACACACACATCGCGACAGTGGGTGAGCACGGGGCAACAGGAGGGGAGGGGGTGCGCCGCAGGGAACGTTTGAGGCTGATACACATGCCACGGGTAGGCTAGCAGGGCAAGGGGACCAACGGCTGCGCTGTGTGGGTGCCAAGCACCTTGCCACCCTGCTGCCGCCACGCACATCCCACACCAAGTTGCAACCCCGTCCCTTGGGCCCCCAGCGCCACACCTCAATAGCGTCTAGGCAGGCAAGAGCATTACCACGGCTGCCTGGTTGGCAGCTTCCCGGGAACTCGGGCGTTCCCTCTCCTCCCCCCGGTGCGTCTGTTGCTTTACACCCTAAGCTCCATGTCCAGTACAGTCATGTTCTGTGGCTAAACCGCCCCGCCCCACGTGCCACGTGTCATGTGCCACGTGCCACCCCCCCAGGCCGCGCCATGGCCTCCAACGAGACCGAGGCCTACCGCATCATGCGCATGCTGGACGTGGACTACGCGCTGGTCATATTCGGGGGCATGAGCGGGTACAGGTGGGTGGGGAGTGAGGGAGGATGGGGAAGGGAAGGGTCAAGAGGATGGCGGGCCTTGTTGTTAACACAGAGAATCCCGGGACGCGGGCGTGTGGTTTTGAGGTGCGTTCGGCCCTGCTGTGAGCTGGTGCAAGGTCCGTCAGGAGTATTGCATCTGGTTCGCCGCTGTGGCGCGTAGTTGCACACTTGGGATCCGTGCGGCTGGGCAAGGGGAACCTTGAGCGGCGCCCCCAGCTTGCCTGACGCCGCACACGGTTTCTCGCGTTTTACGCGTGCCCGCAGCTTGCCCTTGTCCTGTCAGTGCCAGAACCTGAAGCCCCATGTGCATCTGCATTCCCCAACGCACCCGCCTTGGCAACTTGCCATACTCGCCACCTTACCTTAACCCACAGTTCCGACGACATCAACAAGTTCCTGTGGATGGTGCGCATCGGAGGGGGCGTGTTCCCGCAGATCAAGGAGAGCGACTACCTCAACAACGTGAGGGGGGGAGGGAGGGGAGAGAGAGGGGAGGGGAGGGGAGGACGGCCGCGTGAAGCTCCGGAGAGGATGACGGGAAGGGACGGGCGGACGTGTTGTTGTATGGGACTGCAAGTGCGGAGTTGAAGTGCGGAGTTGGAGCGCAAGGCGAGCGACATGCGTGCTACAGTGGGTCTTGTGTTCTGCCAACTCGAAGGTACTCCCCACCCTTCAACTGCCACACCGAGTACTACTAGAACTTTGGTTCCTCACCCCCAGGGCGAGTACACGGTGTCCAGCGTACCGTCAAAAATTCGATTATACTCGAATGATATATTGTATGATATATTACTCAAATCTATAAATTTATGTATATTATGCGTTACTGGAAGAATGGTTCCCCACCCCCAGGGCGAGTACACGGTGTCCAGCCGCGGCACGCAGACCATGCTCAACAGCCTGATGTACAAGATGTCGTACCACGACTTTGGCAACATCATGACGGAGAACGGCAAGGGTACGGGCTACGACAGGGTACGGCAGTACGAGATCGGCAACAAGGACACCAAGTTGGACCACCTGTACGAGGTGGGCCGCGGGTGGCTGGGGGTGGTGAGGGGCCGAAGACTCGTGCAAAGTGCTTGGTGACTGCTGAGTGATGGAATGTGGTGTGCGGGACAGGGCCTCTGTGTGCGGGTGGAGGAGGCACCCATCAGGACGCCAGAGGCACCTATGCTCCTCCACCAGCTCCGCGCGTACTTCGTCGATGGCTGGGCGAGTCTGACCGGGGTACGCACATGCTGGCAAGCATGTGACCGGTTCGCACCTGGAGTGTTGGATGAAACCCACGAACAGGGCCCCGTCGGTGGCAGCCCTTCACAGCGCTGCTCCTCACCGTCGGGGCCCTCTTCGTGGGCTTCATCCAACACTCAAGGTGCCAACCGGTCACATGCTTGCCAGCCTGTGCGCATTTCGGCCAGGCTGGGCCCAGCCGTTGACGCAGTACCGTACGCGGGGGCGGCCGTGGCATTTAACGGGATGCCGTAGGCACCTGGGAGAGCCGTTGCACGGGTCACCAGCGTTTTGCTTGTACGCGTGGCTGTACCCGAGTCCCAAGTTGACTGCGGCCTGCCAAACTCATAGCGAAACCGGTATCCACCTTGTTTGTTCCCCAGTCTTTGGCGTCCTCCCGCCGTGCACGCCTCCACCATGCCGCCGCTTGGCCGTACCAGTACGGTAACAGGACGGGCCTTCCTCACCTGTTGCACCCTTGGTCACCCTTGATCCCCCGCCCGCAGGCCTTCACGTCTGAGCACTGGATTGTGCGCATCTTCAAAGTCAAGGACCTAGACAATAGGGCGTGAGCCTGCAGCCTATGGGCGTGGGGCGGGTCCTCTATTGCCTGGCGAATGCATGTTGCACGAGTGGGTGCAGTCGAGCAATGAAGAGCATTAGGGCTAGATGGTGCCGGACGTGGCATGTTGGAGGGCCAAGCGTCTAGTGTGGTGGCTGCTGGTGACTGCCCAGCAGGTTGTGCATAGTGTGCGGTTGTGCCCTTGTCATAATGATGCAGGGTGTGGGTTTAGGCTTAGGCAGTCGAAGGCGGGGGCGGGGGCGAAAGCCGGAGGGCAGGGGTGCTGAGCGGCTGAGGGGCGGGCCGAGGGGGGCCGGGGCAGCGAGTGCGCTGGGTGGCACCTGCTGCCCAAACGGGCTTGACATTGCAGGCATGAGGCTTGCTGTGCGTGTTGAGGCGGTTTACATTGTGGGCGGCCTGGTGTGGCGGGGCATGGGCCTGTTGGGTGCGAGTGGACCTGCGGGCACAGGGAAGACCTCCCCTAGGGGTGCGTCAAACGCAGGGCCGGGCAAGCACTTGCGTGGGCTCATTGGACGCGCTGGCTTCAGTGGGGTTGTTGCGTTGTTTGGTGCAAGGGAATATCAGGCGGCCGCTGATGGTGCATTGCGATTCGTCCCTCCGTTATGGAGTTGAGACTAGGTGATGCCGAGAAGGCCGCGTTGCGGTGTGCACTGGCTGGACTCAATACACCCGGGCGCGTGCCACGGGGGCAAAGCTTGAAGTCGCCAAAGACGCCAATGCTTGTCAAGTCCATCAAAGCACTTGGTCCAACAAGCTGAGCGCAAGCCTGGGCACTTCTCGCTTGTAGCCATGCCCTGTCATAGGGACACGGAAATAGTACGGCGGCGGGCTGCCGAGGTGGCAAACGGTCACATGCCTGAGAGACGCCTGCTCGGTATCTGGTACATAAACATATTACACATCGCTGCATGTCCAATCAACAGTCATCTCTGTCGCTGGATGGCACGTACCCTTCGCGTACAAACGCCCCCTGCACTACGATTCGCCGTTGGCGAAAATGAGAATTCAGAGTGCAGCGCTTTCGATGCAAGTCCTCCGCCCTCGAGCACTAGCGCGCATTGCTGGCGGCAGGAGACTGCCTTGTGGCTCACGGCAGCTGCATTGCCCTCGAAGCGCGACCAACGACGAGATGCCGCTGCTGAACCAGCGAGGGGAGAACCTGAGCGAATTAGGAGGAACTTCTGACGAGGTCCTGTTGGCGCAAAATCAGCCGCTGGAAGCTCTAGACAAGGTCTTGGTGGTTCAGAACCACGCCTCAGGAGCCCTAGACGGTACCGGTACCAGCATGTTGGTGCTGGAGAAGCAGGTTTAAACTCTAGGACAGCAGGTCCGAGCTTTAGCGCAGGTGACCATAAGTATTGGGCAGCGGCTTCAAGCTATAGAAGAAAGGATGCTGGTTACGGAACAGCGCCTTAAGCTGCTCGTCTGGGGCCTAGCGGCAACGGCGGTCTACACAGCGCTCCTGGCGGTCGTCGTGGCCCGCCTGCTCGCCACCCTGTAGTGCAAGGGCAAGTGAACCCGTTTGTCGGCGTGTAAGGATCCCGGTCAGGTGGGCCACGCCTTGGGGGGGGGGGCCGAAAGGGGGAAACGTAGGACTACCGTGCGCGTAGTGGAAGTGGTCTATCACTTTGCGCTTCAGAGGCGTGGGGTGCAGGGTATGGGGGCCGGGAGGCAGGTTGGGAGGGATGTGTGTTGATGCCGTCTGTGGAATGCTGCAGACCCTGCTGAAGGCAGGTTGTTGTACACGAGGCAAACCAGTCTCATGTGTCCTAGACGCTGTGTTCGTTCTGCGCATACCTACTGCCCACGAGCGGGCATGGTCGCCCTTGGTTGGTTCTCATGACTGCGCTTTTTTTTCTGTGTAAGGAGACGGGAAGGGACAGGCCAGCGGGAGTCCAAGGCCCAACCAGCACTTAAAATTTCCTGCCCCCTTGATGCCTCAGCCCTGCCACCGCTCCGTTCCCAGTGTAAGACACAGAGCTGATCACCGTTCCACCCTTTGCCCCATGCTGCCAACTCTACACCTCCAAACATGGGACGGACTACGCATCTCCACAAGGTCAACCTGGACTGCACAACCGCAGCAGCAGGGCGTAATACCGTTAGTTACCGCAACACCCTTACTTGCCACTGTCTAGGAGCATGTGGCCGATGCACTTGTACACCGTCTACTGCCTGCTTAATGGATGTATCCTGCAGCAGTAGTAAGCACAGTTGGGTGCTGTTTGGGTGCGCTTCGTTAGGGACGGGCATGCTTGGACTTCACGTGCATGGGATGCATGGTTGTGCATGGCGGCAGGCGAGTTGTACCGGTAACTGAACACAGTTTGGGCACATAGTGCAACAAATATAAGGATGTGGGCGCGCGGTGCTGCCATACTGCGAGCGGCAAGGGCGCGGGGAGAGTTCAGATGCATGGGAACGCAGCAACATGGCTGTGCTGGTTCCCGTCACGTGCGTGACCCGAGTTGCACACCCTCTCCCCTGGTTCTCGTGGACACTACTACGGCGTTTGCGCAAGGAAGCTGTTTCTTGCATACCGGTACATGGCAGCCGGCATTGATATTGCTCTTTGGTATTGCTCCTTCAGTGTCTGCGAGGCTGTGACGTGCAAGACGTGTGGCCGGGCCCCAGCACGCACGCAACGATCTGATCGGTGCGCATCGGACTTTTAGCGCATTAATTGCGTGCCTTGCCGCACTTTATGTCATTGTAAGGATGATTCTAACCTTGTTAGGTGGAGGCGCCAGGATAAGGGCAGGAAGGCAGAAGGGCTTCCGGGTCTGTATGTAACACCCAGGCTGATCCCGGTGAGGGCTTGTTCCACCGTGCCCTCTGGGAGCTGCGGGCTTCCTACCCGGTCTGTGCCTGGCGCGCTAGCCGGGAGCACCTGCTGGCATACCTGCGGGGCGATGTGGACCAGTGGCGGCGGGTCATGGCGGAAGGGACACTGGAGGGCCCCCTCCCCGCCGCAGCACGCACGGCGCTGGCGGAGGCAGCTGCTGCCCTGCAGG
>VFQN01000757.1_pt1 | contig 58387 bp, 102 predicted proteins | sample 3512371 | NCBI WGS metagenome assembly VFQN01 (sample SAMN10412370, study PRJNA504923) | tailings metagenome | isolation source: Replicate 2 from Balatoc abandoned mine | place: Philippines: Itogon, Benguet | collected 2017-08-28 | reverse complement strand
CGCGCGGGCCATCTACGGGAACCAGTTGCGGGTTTTTGCGAGGAGAGTGGGGGATTTGTGGGGGGGGGGGGGCAGGGCGCCAGCTCCCCCCCCCCCCCCCCCCCCCCAACGTCATGTAGCCTTTCCCCCGGCCGGCTCGCATGCAACCTAGGAAGCTCAGGCACGAGGCGCATACCGGTAGCATTGGCACTTCTAATGTTATGCGGGGTATTGCTCTTTGCCGCTGCGCAGGCTAGCGAGGCGAAAGAGGAAGGCATTGCTGAGGTGCTCCGCCTGCTGCAGCATCCGCAGGTGCTGGGGCAGGGGCGTAGAGGCACAGTGCTGGGCGGCCGACGACAAAAGCGCAGACACGGCGCCATAGGCAACCAGGCGAAAGCCTTTTAGCTGAACGCCCAGCCGCTGTGTGCCTTGCATGTTCGCATCCGTGCACTGCTGGGGCCTGGGGGCTGTTTCAAACGGCACCTCTGCTGTGCTCCACGCTTGTCCTCCGGCAAAGGCCCCAACCCCCACTTGCGGCACACAGCGGTGCACACCGCCCAAACCCCCGTGCCACGATCAGTATGACGCCCTAGTGCTTACCTTGCCACGGACTGTCAGGCTCGTACGGCTCGCTGTGCCTCCACCGTCCGCGCCCCTTCGCCCCGTGCACCGCTCTTGCACTGCCCCACCATCCCCGCGTCCCCCGCCCCGCCGCCCTGTCCTCGGCCCCCCTGGCAGGACCTGTCCCGCCTGGCCGACATCACCGCCGAGTTTGAGTCTCGGCATCGTGCAGCCAAGGCGGGGCTGAGCGCCATGGTGCGAACGCAGGTGCGGACTATACGCCCCGGAACCTTGCCTCCTGCGTACCATACCATGCGACATTTCCATTCTACCTTGCCCTTAAACCCTCCCCCCCCTTCCCCCCCCAGATCGAGTCCACCCGTCTGGGCATGGAGCTGCTGGAGCGCTCCCACCGCCACGTGCTGAAGCTCACAGCCGCGCTGGACCGAATAGACAGGTGAGGCAAGCAGTATGGGTATTTGAACCAGGCACGGGGCACGTCAAGCCGGGCGCACCTCTGGTTTGGCCGGCTACACCATGCACCCTCGCGCGGTAGTACTTCTCAGTTCCACACCCGCTACCCGCCTCCCCTCAGGCTGTGCGCCGAGTGCGCCGAGCTGGTGCACAACCACGACAAGATCAAGCTGCTCAGCACCACACACACCAACGTCAACAAGGTGCGCGGCGGCTGGCGTCATAGTGCCTTGCATGCTGCCAGCACTTCTGCGGCGCACGCCCTGGCGTCTGCCATGTCGCGATGTCGGACGAGGGCAGGCATCCGGGAAGCACGTGTCTGGTTCTCCCGCCTCCCCCTGCAGCGACGTCAGTATCAGTCACTGACATGCTGCGCGTGACGCGTTTGTGGGCGGATGGTTCTCATTTGTGTGTGCTGGTGCTGTCAGTTCCTTTACTGCACAACGTGCACCTGCCAGCGTGTCGACGTCGACGCAAGCACAGTAGTCCACTACCGATATCCTCATCGGCACACCCAACCGAGTCCTGTTTTCCACACAGTACATTGTGCACATGAGGGGCGTCTCGACGTCCCTTGCTGCAAAGCATCATCATCTACCACCTGTACACGTCCTGTTCGCAGGTCCTGTCTGAGATCGAGGACATCGTGGACCTGCCCTTCCGCGCCCAACGCTGCGCCGAGCTGCTGGGCGCCGACGACGCGCACCTGGTGCCCGCCTTCGAGGCGCTGGTGCTGCTGGCGGGCACCGCGGAGGCAGCCAAGCAGGCGTGGAGGCGGTGGGCGGGGATGGGGACGGGGGCAGGGGATAGCCGCAGAGCGGTAAAGTAACACGGACGGAAACCAGTGATGCCTGTGGAGAGCGTTGTTGGCGGCGATCCAAGCGGACCACCTGGTTGTTCTGTGCGGGGCCGGGGGAGGAGGGGGAAGGGGACACGGGCCGGAGGAGGGAGGAGGACGCGTGTGGGCATGTGGGCTTATGAATGGGGCCTGTAACACTAGTCCTACGCTGCACCACCGGCAGCCCCGAAGACGCCAACCTGCAGCGGCCCACGGCCCTCCAAGGCCCCGACTTGTGTTGACAAGCGACTTTCCGTGCTCCTACGCTGCAGCGGCAACAAGTCCGAGTCGGAGGTGTCGGAGCTGCAGGTGGGCATGCGCGCGGACACGACGCCGTGCAGCCAAAGTGGAAGGGGGCTTGCGCCCGCGCGCAGACACAAGCCCATTACGTGGGAAGCCTGCGGGTGCGGCACACCCCTGCAAACTTCCATATGCTGCCAGCCTCGGGGGACCACAGTCATACGACTGCACTTTGGACCGTCTGCTTTTGCCGTACAACCCTCTTCTTGCCGTTGCCGTACACCTGTACGTCCAGGCGTACCTGTCCCCTGTGAACGACGTGCTGGCGGACGCCGAGTACCTGCTGTTCGACCAGCACCTGCGCCTGCCCGACTTCATACAAACCGCCGTAGTAAGTCGTTGTGGGCCAAACTGAACAGGATTGTGATAGTGCGTGCGTGAGGGTCTGGAGGTGCAACAAGCTACGGGCCACAGCACGAAAGGGCGCCGCAGTGCCGTGTTTGATGGTGCCCCGAAGGAAGCAACAGCACGCCGCGCTGGCCTTTTCCGTCCCGTTTTCGCACCCAGTCTGTATTATAAGACTATACCTTACGTAGCAAGGAGCGCTGGCCACGTGCCGTTGGGGATGCCGCCTGCAGGGGAGCGGCCATGGCCTTCGGCCTCCCTCGCTACCCTCACAATTGATTCCCTCGAGTACACTGTCCCGCCGCTGAACCCCTCATCCTCTCCCGGCCCAACCCCAGGACAAGCCCTCCCTGCTGGTGGACTGCGTGCGGGTCATAGAGCTGCAGGTGGGGGATAGCGCGTGAGAAGGCTGCTCGCACACTATGTTGAACCGCCGCATACTGTTTTGTTTATGCAATGCCACCCACAATCGTAACAGCTAACTGCACTGACGTGTGACCTGTAATCCTGCGGCCTGCCTCCCTGTCCTGCATGTGGCTTCTGGCTGGGGAGTTTCTCATGCTTGTGATGGCTGTGGCGAGCTGACCTGCTCTGCCGTACGCCGTGCAGGAGCTGGTGGACGAGCAGTACCGCAAGGTGACCATGGGCGGCGCACCGCAGCGGCGCTACCGCGACCGCTTCTTCGTCAACCTCAACAAGCAGGTGGGGTGGGTGGGGGTGGGGGGACGGTCACGGTCGGCAACCTGCGAACTTGGCTGGCCAAAGCTGCAGTTGCGGTGCGAGGCGTGCTCGTATGAGAAATGCATGACACGTCCCCACCATGGTGCGAGGACCTGACATCTTGCAACCTCCTTGACACCTGCGCATGCGGGACTCTTGCCGTGCGTATGCAAACTAGAAGCAGCGTGCTTCGCTTCGTCCCGCCCACCCCGTCCCCACTCGCTCTCGCCTCAGGCTGAGGAGCGCTTCTCGGAGCTGCTGGAGCAGGCCCGGGCGTGCAACCAGCCCAACAAGACGGTGGGGGGAGGGGTGCAGGGGGCAGGCGGTGCGGAGGGGTACGAGCGGTTGGGAAATAGCAGTTGGGCGTACAACAGGGTGCTAAGAACGTTGAAGAGGAGGGCTTTTGGAGGGGAAACCCTGAGCCGCGGAAGTTCGTTTTTAAACGTGGCCGCGTAACCCCACCACGCAGTCACTCCTCCTGCCGGTAACCATTCGCGTTGCCCGTGCCGTCCTGACCCGCACGTGTACCACGACGCCTCTTGCACGCCAGATCATGTACGACCAGGAGGGCGACCTGGTGGTGGCTGAGGAGCGGGACTACGTGGGGGCCCTGACGCGCGTGGTGCGGGTGGTGGGCGGGGAGGAGGTGGCCACGGACGACCCGGAGGAGCTCAAGCACGTGCAGATTATCACCGAGGTGGGGGGGTGCGCGCGCTTCGTGCTCGCGTACTTTGCTGTCATTGAATTGCGGAGGATTGCAGCGGGCTCCGGGAGGCTGGGCGGTGGAGGGTAGGGCTGCTCCTTTGCCCCATGTAGGCAAACAGCGCCTGCCGGTCGCATGGAATGGGAGTCCACAGCGCCATACCAATGCATGTCCGGCCGTGTCCACTTGATCCCCGCCCAGGAAGTGTTCGACGAGGCGCAGTACCTGGACGAGCTGCTGGAAGGGCTGTACGGCACCACGGACGAGCTGGCGGCCGTGTTCGACTATGCCGCCGCCTGCTTCCCGCCCTCGTACGACATATTCAACCGCGTCTTCTCCGTGTACCACGTGCAGGTGGGCCGGTGGGGCCGTGCCGGGGCGCCTGACGGCCTAACCCTCAATAGGTAAAACTACCACAAGGTCTTCGTTTCCCGCTGACGGCGCTTCCTGCCCGCTGCAGTACGCCATCGTGGTGGACGTGCTGGGCCACGGTGCCAGCGCCGGCATGACCACGCGGGGGGCGCTGCGGGTCATGGACTGGGTGCAGAAGTACAGGGTGAGGGGCGGGGAGGGGAGGGACTGCGTCGGCGCCAGTGTGGACAGTCGTCGTGGAGCTGCGCTGGAACGGTGCATGCCACGGGTGCACGCCGGGCCACCTTGCCAGCGCTAGAGGTAGTTAGGAGCACCGCCCGTTCCACTGTAAAACTGAGTGCATGCTACACGCAATGGGATTACCCTCCATCTACCCGGCCATCCACCCGCCAACCTACCTGCTGCACACACGCCCCAGGACACGCTGCGCAACCTGGGCGTGGAGGAGGAGCTGCTGCGGCTGCCGCCCTCCCCCCTGGCGGACCCAGACAGCCTGCCGGGCATGGTAAGGGAGGGGGCGGGCAAGGGACAGCACCAGGGGATGGGGAGGCTAGTTCAAGGCGGTGCGGGGGAGGATGGTATGCCTTGCGAACCGTACTCACCCTACCGTAGCCCTGCACCGCATCCTGTGTCCCTGCCTTCCTGGTTTGAAGATATGCTTGCAGGTGGCCCCGTTCCGCCCTCCACCCTGCCCATGACACCCCCTCCCCGCCTTCCCCCTTCCCCAGGTGGTGCTGATGAACAGTTACGTGGAGCGCATGGAGACCACCGTCACAGGCTGGTACCACAACATCCTGGACGTGGACCTCAAGGTACGGCCACCGTACGCCTGCCGTACAGCACCACCCGGGCGGGCTTCACTAGGCCGTTGCTGGCACTTGAGCGCCGGACGGTGGCCCGATGGCCCCAGCGTCCCCTTTCTCATGGTGTCAGGACAACCGCCATTTAGGCCTGTGTGCTTGCTGATGACAATAAGTGGTGTCGGCAACATCATCTAATGTTGTACCTTCTCTCCCATCAGCGACACCCGGGCACTGCACTTGACTAACCACCCTGTCCCCCGGCCCGCCTCCCCAGGGCGACCCCAAGGTTACCCCCGAGGGCCAGCTGGTGACCCTGGGGGTGGTGGACTTCTTCCGCATCCTCAACCAGCAGGTGGGGGCAGCGGAGGGGACATGGACCAAGACGGGTGTTGCTGCTGCCCGCCCAAAGCATCGCGAGCGTGCTGTCCACTGGCGTCCGGGCGTCGGGCTGTAGCACGCTTGTGATGCCACACCTCACCCGCGCCGTAGGCATGCACCTGCCTCGAGCTGCGTCTTGCTACTTCGTCCACCCGCCTGTTTCTGCTACAGTATCCCGAGGGAGGAAATGGAATCCTGCGTACAGGTTTTGCGATCGGCCACCTTACGTCGCCGCTGCTGCCACCCCCCCCCCCCTGTGCTGGCGCCCCGTCCACAGCCCCCTTGCCCCTTTCTCGCAATGCGCCCTGTCCCATTCTCCGCACACCTACACCTGCACGTCCCCTTAACCCTGCGCCTGCCACTCCCTCCCCCCCGCCAGGTGTCCATCATCGAGGCGCTCAACGACCACGGGGAGGTCATGTTCCAGGTGGGGTGCTTGGGGGCGATGGGGAGGGAGGCCGCTGCCCTCAGCGTAAGGTGTCCACCTGCAGCCCAACACATGCTTGCACGCCCCGGTACCCCCTCTCCCAACCCTCCAGACCGCCCGTACCGCGCTGCGTGTGATGCGCGGCTTCCAGTCCGCCCAGCGGGACGTGCTGGGGCTGCCCGCCGCGCTGGCGGCCGGGGGCGGCGGCGGGCGGCCGGGGCGGTCGCTGTCCATCGAGATGGCGTGCGCCTTCGTCAACAACAACGTCACGTGCTACGACCAGAGCCTCACCTTCGTGGAGGACGTGCAGGTGGGGGCGGGTGACAAGGCACGTGTACGGTAGCACGTCCTCACGCACCTCGCTTCTGCGCTTCCCCTCCCACCACGTGTCAATCTCCAACACCATGACTGGCATATCCCTGACTGTTGCTCTATGTTGGGCATCGCGACGACAGCTTGCCTCATGTACCCAACTTGTTTTCCCTATGCCCCTCCCCCTTTCAATCCCCGCTCCTCTGTCCGCAGTCCCAGCTGGACAAGTCCTACAAGGACCAGCTGGACGTGGAGGAGGTGTGCCGCGGATTCCTGGACGTGGCCAAGGTGCGTGCAGTACAGCACACTGTACGGCATTTGCACGGCAGCTCATTGCGGCGGTAAGGCAGCACACTCGTGCACCACGCGCCCCCGTGCCCCGCCGCCACGTGTGTGCTGCCGCACGCCCCGCGCCGCTACCCCACATGCACACAGCGCCCCATTAGCCCTGCCCCCCTTGGCCCCAGGTCGCCACGTACCGTGTTGCGGAGACCATGTACAACGACCCCGGCATGTCCACACAGCTCAAGGCCATGTACGCCACGGGGAATGCCGAGTACCTGGCGGGTGGGTGGGTGGAACGGAGGCGCCTGATGGGTGGGAGGACGGGAGGGAGGCTGAGTGGGCTAGGCTCTATGGTGCGGGTGGGGAAGAGGCCGGCGGGCGGATGCAGCCCTTGCGATTGGGTAGCAGGAGCCCAGGTGCCGGTGTGTTATGGTGGAGGAAGCATTAGGTGAGCAGAGCGTTGAGCAGCGTGGGGTCGCTGGCGCGAAGAAGGATGAGCGAGGGAGGGGAGTCGTCCCTGTCCTGTGACAGCTACAGGGCAGGAAGCGCCTCCTGTCACTACCGGTACCTTTCCCTGACCCCTTCCCCATTCCCCCCAGGCCGCACCACCGCCACCCTCATCGCCACCCTCAAGGACTACTTCAACGACTTCAAGGTGGGTGGCGGAGTGCGTTGAGGAATGTGCCCTAGGTATCTTGCAGTTTGTGTACGGTATGTTGCGCACCCGATGCTCTACCCCGCCCATCCAAATGCAATGAGTGTTACTAATAGCGATGTTCGAACTCCACCACCCTGGTTTGGGCGGGGCGGGGGAGAGGGCCGTGCAGACCACACGTAGCTGTGAGTACGGCTGCCGCGGTCTGCTGCAAGGAGCATGGTGCGGCCAGCACCCCCTCGCCGCCGTGTCTCGGTACCTCCACCACCTCTCCCTGCATGCTTGTCGGACGGACATCTTGCCCCCTTGCCTCTTCCTGGCCTCCATGGGACGCAATGTAACTGCCAGCAGTTGCACATACTGACGCATGCTGCATCCTCACCCTCCACGCCGCACCTGTGCCCCCGCCCGCAGGTGTGGGTGACCCCCTCCTTTGTGAAGCGCGTGGCGGAGGCGGCGCTGGAGGAGCTGGTGCGGCGGCTGGCCAGCCTGTTCGCCACAGCGCCGCCGGCGGTGGGTTGGGGAGGGGGGGATCGGGGTGCAGCTGCCGAGTGACTGGCTGTGCAGGAGTTCTAGCCTGGCTGCCGATGAAGTGTGTCCCCCGCTTAGGGGGAGAGGGCGCCTCTGTCGCACAGTGACCCATTGACGGGCATTAGCGTGCCATCCTGCACCCGCACTGAGGCCAACACCAACGCCTGCAGGAGGTCTCCATGCGACGCCAGACTGGCCAGGGTACAACGCCATGACTTCACAACCAAGCCACCTTCCCCGTGCCCCAACCCCGTCCCACACCGCATCCCCTCTCTGTCCCTTGCCGGTCCTCCTCGCATTCTCACAGCTCCCCCCTTCCCATCTGCACAATGCGACACCACGTGACTACACTTGCACTGCTTGGCCTCAGGCCTCCGACGCCTCCGCCACTGCCGCGCTGGCCCGGCGCATGGGTGACGACGAGGGCGAGCTGGCGGCCTACTGGGGCAGCTACCTCAAGCCCGACAGGCTGCGGCGCCACGTGGGGGTGCTGGAGGACATGCGGGAGCTCATGGCGGCGGACGGGTGAGGGTCCAGGGCCGGAACGAAGCACTGAGTAGACGTTTGCAGGAATTGACATGTACACAGCAACTGTGTGGGCAAAGGGGCAAGCATGGGAGAGCAGGGGGTGGTTTCGTCAAGCGAGAGGCGCGGAGTGTTTGGGGGCGAGCTAAGCGGAAAGCCGAAGGCGACGTTCAGTATCCAGAAGAAATGTCACGGTGGGCTGATGCCGGGAACGGCTGGTGCGTTTGGTCGCGCACCGTGTCAGGACCTAGCATGCAGTTGGCACTGGCAAGGCCGGGTGGGATAGGACTTCTCACCGGCAGGAACAGTTTAGCCTGGGGCCTGCCTGCGCATGCATGTTTGAGGGCCAAACGGCCCGCGTGCAGCCGCCGCCTCAAGCTCTCCGCCGCCTCACACCTCCTTCCATTCCCTTCCACACACCCCGACCACCCTCAGCCCCGACACGTTCTGCCTGGCCTTCTCCAACCTGGCGGCGCTGCACCCCCGCGCCTTCACGCTGGACTTCGCCACGCGGCTGCTGGGGGCCAGCAGGCCGGGCCTCACGCGGAAGCAGGTGGGTGTCGTGGGAGGGAGGCGGAAAAGGTGGGGCGGCTGGGACGGCCTACTCATGGGGGCTGGGGGCTGGGGAGGGCGGCGTTGCGTGGGCGCGAAGGCCGGTAGCCAGGGGGCTTGAGCCAGTGGTCGTTGGGGTGGCAGTCAGTCACAAACTATGTGGCTCTCCGCGGGCCCGCGGCGTCACGTGCTGACGCCAGCGCGGCGTACAGGTGGGCGCGTTGCACGTGGGCCGTGGGCCTGGCACACGTACCAGCATTGCCGGCGTGTGTAGCAAGTGGTACTAGTGACACTCCCGTACGGCGTTGATGCGCGCCTCGTATTGCCGCATCCCGCCTAGCAGCGGCTGCCTTGTACGCCGAGTGGCGTACCCGCTCAGCTGCGCCGTCTGGCTGGTCCTCCACGTGCATTTGGTGCCGTGCTTTTTTTCCAGGTGTCTGACATCACTGCTGGTGTCAAGGACGTGCTGAAGCAGCGGCAGGCGGCGGCCAAGGTGGCGGGCGCGGGGGCGGGGGAGGAGGAGGCAGGGGAGGGAGGCTGGGGCTTTTTCGGCTGGGGCAAGAAGAAGCAGCCGGCGCCGGCGGCAGCGGCAGCGCCAGCAACCACAGCCGGGTCGGCGGCCGCGACTGGCTCGGGGCCGCCGCGGCAACAGCAGGGGGCGGGTAGGCGGGACGTGCTGCAGGAAGCAGCAGATGAGGAGGTGGAGGAGGAGGAGCCGGAAGCGGAGGAGGACGAAGAGGTGGAGGAGGCGAGGCCACCAGCCAGAGGGCGGGCGCAGGGTAAGGGGACAGGAAGGGAGCAGGAGAAGGTGCGGGACAAGGAGCAGGAGAAAGGCAAGGGCAAGGAGCCGGCGAAAGGGAAGGCGGACGACAATGGAAAGGGGAAGGATGTGGGGAAGGAAAAGGGGAAGAGGAAGGAAACACCTCCGGCAAAGGGCAAGGAGACTCCTGCGGCCAAGGGGAAGGAAACACCCCCGGCTAAGGGGAAGGAGAAGCCGCCGGCGAAGGGCAGTGGGGTGTCGTTCTGGAAGGGGAAGGGGAAGAGCAAGCCCGCACAGGAGGAGGAACAGTGGGGGGATGAGGATGAGGATGGAGGCCTGCTGTGAACGGGCGGTGGATGAAAGAAGCAAAGGTTCGGGCGATTTGCATCAGAAATCAAGGGGGTGCGCTGTGCTCCTGCCGTTCCGGGATTGGAAATGACACAATGACGCAAGACGGAACGGCAGGTCCATGGGTTCATAGCGACGTACAATGCCTGTAGGTATGTTGCTTGACATTCAAGCACTCGCACTGCTGTGCATGGGGGCATGGCTTCGCTGGGCTGCCAGTGTGCGAGCACACCCTGCTCCCCGGCCATGGTGTACACTAGCTTGCTACCGTAGCTTGCTTTGCATAAACCCTTGCATCAGTTCGCATTCTTTGACACATAACGGTCAATACTACTGCCTGGGCATTCACTGGTCGCCCTAATGCCACCGGCCTACTGTGGACCCCATTCGGCTGGGGCCCAACAGCCCTACATCCTGGCTCACGTGCGCTTGCGGACTTGCTTGCGGATCTTGACTCTTGATTTACTGTACTGGCATTGCCGTGCAATGGGTTGGACTGAACGGGCGCGGCGTGAAATGATAACTGGCGTTCCACCAAAACTGTCAGCCGCTTGGGCTGGAATTTTCTTGACTATATACCGACCGGTATAGGAGCAGCAGCCAGGTACCTGGAGTGTGCACCTGCACAGCGCCGCGCGGAAAAGCGGTGCGTATGTCACTTGCGCACCTTACAAGTGGAGCGGTTCAGTGGCACCCCATTGACCCGATCCGCGCTGCGATGGCAGGCACGCGGCCGATGCCCGGGAGCCCATCCCATAGCAATCACCCCCATCCCCACTCCGCACACGTGTCCATCCATCCAGAGCATGCCCCGGACGACACACCAGCAGCGACACCGGCACACCAGGCCTCAGGACACGGGCCCGCACCGCCCTACTGCGCCACGCCACCGCCCTGACCACCAGCCCGACGTCGGCGCCACGTAGAATGTGGGTACTCGCTGCCCACATGCCGTCCGCCCTAGCCTGGCCAGGAGTATCCTCCCACCCATTAAACATCCACTGTGCGACCTTTCACTCCACATCCCTCCACAACCCAGGTGCCGACGCACCTGACGCAGCGACAGGTCTGTCCCACCCTGTGCGCAACCAGGCCAGGCTACCGTCTCCCTAACCACCCTGCCTTCCTCCGCCGGTTCAGCTCGGAGCCGCTCCTGCTAAACGCCGACACCGGCGGGCCGCCGCCTTAACCCCAGGCCCTCGAGCCTCACCGAGGCCCGCCAGCCGCATCCCCCTGCACGCCCCTCCATCTCCGCAGCACCAGTACACCGCCAGAGGCTGCCTGCCGTAAGACTCACACGCACGCCCCCAACCACCAGGCCCCCCACTACGCACGCCCCTGTGCCGTACCTCCCCTCGGCCAGGCCCCTGCCCGTGTGCCATAGCACACCCGCTTCACCCTCCTCTCTCTCTCTCTACCCTCGCCTCCTGGGCGCGCACTTGATGATGTCGTCCACGCGCAGGATGATCTCCGCCGCCTCCGTGCCCGACAGCAGCACCTGGGGGCCCATCGCAGATGGCCATGGAGGGCGAAGCAAGCAGCTCAGCGGGAGCGCGGAGGTGGCGCATGTTATTTCTTTCTCCGTACATGCCCATATCCGCCATGGCACATGGTCGCAATGCGGCTTGACATTAGCGACGACACACGCCCGCCCCCGTTCACGGCCCGAACCCATCTCACCTGCTGCCGCACGCGGAACGACTCGAAGATGCCCAGCTCCGCCATGTCGCCCGCCTCCCCGCGCACCACGTCCACGCCCATGCGGCTGGAGGGGTTGGCGCCGTGCGCAGCCTGGTGGGGGGTCAAGACGAGGGCGGGGCATATGGAAAGAAGCGGGAAAGGGGTGACGACCATGGGTGGCAAGGGGCGATGTGCAGGACAAAGAGACGTGGGGCTGCGTGCGGGGTTGCTTGCTGGGTACCACGTTCAGGGCACCTTGCGCCAAGTGGCAACGCCTGCCCATGCCGTGCGCTGGCCACCTTGGCGCTGTGGAGCAGACTCCGGCCCGCTATGCCCACTGCACCCCTACCTTGAGGCTGGTGACGATGTCGGCGCTGTCCAGGCCCGCGTTGTCGCAGATGGTGGTGGGCAGGGCGCGCAGGGCGCGGGCAAACGCCTCCATGGCCAGCGCCTTCTTGCCTACAGCAGGAACACGGTAGGCGGGGGTGGCGGTTGGTCAGCCTGCCATGTGGGGACCTGCGGCTGTGGCGCCTTAGTTGGCGAAACGCAGGGAGCTATGTGGGACTGCTTGGCTTGCAACGCTCCATGGGGCTGCGGCAGCTTGGTTGCAGCTGGGGCTAACCGGCGGGGTGTGCGGTGGGGGCCATGACGGTAGCAGGGCACACAGCGAGATCGGGTCGCCGGCATGCGGCATAACGTGCAGCTGCAGGTTGCTCACAATCCCTGTGGCCCTCCCCCTATAAAAGGCGTTACGGAAAAGTAAAGTGCAGCTGCAGGTCCTCGGCCAGCGGCGCAGAGGCAAGGGCCAGTGCACCCACCAGGCGTCTTGGCCGCCAGCTCCTCCACCGCCTTGGCCATCTTGATCTCCGGCCAGCCGCCGCCGTACACCACGCGCGAGTCCGCCACCGTCTCCTGCAGCGGGCAGGGCAGGGAGGGCAGGGCGGCGGCGTGAACAACTCATTCGAGGAACACGGTGTAACTGCTGGATGTTGCGTGTGGCCATGCAAGGGTCGCAACTGGGTTGGCCCTCAGGTGGTCCTCACATGGCGACGCTGTGTGGGCCTTGGCAAGGCGTCAGCGCGAGAGCAAGGGATGCTTCGGAATTGGGCAAGCAGCTACCGTAATACCCCGACGATGTGTCGCTCATGCACCAAGACTCCATCACGCTCCGCCCCATGCACATGCACGGCCCCGCACCTTGAGCACGCAGAGCGCGTCGTGCAGGGAGCGCTCCGCCTCCTCCAGGATGTGGGTGGAGGCGCCGCGCAGCACGATGGTGCACGCCTCGCCCAGCGCCACGCCTGGGGTGGGGGGCGCGGAACAGGGATAATGCGTGTGTTAGCGGTTGGTCGGTGTGCACAATTCAGTAAAACACGTGTCCATGGCTGCCATAGGTGCCGGTGCTTGGTGCCGCTACGGTAGCAGCGAGCGCACTGCCGCCGTGGAGATCGAGGCACTGGCATAAGGGCGTCCGTGCCCGCAGATTAGGCTACCGGCGTCAGGACTTCCCACAAGCCGGTCCGCATGACCCATGGGTCAATCCTTCCCCTGCCCCTGCCTCACCCGAGAAGTGGATGAGGCGATCCTCCCCAATCATGATCTCCTCGATCAGCTTGCACTTCCCCAGCTTCACCTGAGGAGGGAGGAGCGGAGCGGGAGGAGAAGCAAAAAGGACGATTGAAGAGAAGTCAAGGGTCACGTTCACAGGACCACAACGCCTCTCCGGTAACCGAAATGCGACTGCCGTCGCCAGCCCTCCAGTGCCGCATCTTGTCCATGCCATGATCCGGCATACCGACTAGCCTCTGCAACCTCCCACACCGCCGCCCCAAACCTACCTGACAGAGGCAGCCCACGTGCACTACCGCCCGATTTGTCCGCGGGTGTGCAGCGACAACCCACCCCACACGCCACGACGAATCCCTTTGTGCATCCCCTTGCCCAGGCACGCCTCCGTAACCCTCATCCGTCCCCTGCTTGGTGCCCCGCCACGTCAGCTCCCACACCTTTACCCGCGCCGCCCGTGCCCTGCCTTCCCCCTCCCCCTCCCGCCCACCTCCTCCGGCCGGTCGAAGGTGCTGACGATCTCCCCGCCCAGCACCAGCGCCAACCGCTCGATGCCGTCGAAGTCCGCGTGCTCGATGGCCATCACACCTGGGGGGCGCACACGGTATTCGGGAGTCGTCGTAGGTTAAAAACTGTAACGTTGTACACAAAGGCAAGTGCCATCGTAGCAACTGCAAGTGTCGTTAAGTGGCTTCATATCGGCGGGTGTGACCGGAACCCCGACAGCCGACACGCCTCCAGTTGCACCCATCCCGGCTCCTGCCCAACACCCATCCACCCACCTGCATCCGCGAACATCTCCTCGGGCAGGTTGTATATGAGCTGGCGGTTGATGAAGCAGTTGATGCCGTGGTCGATGATGGAGCGCACCTTGGACCGCATCTTGTCCTTCTCGGCCGCCTCGATCTCCGCAACCTGGGTAGCCGAGGCAGCCGCAACACGCGCGCAGCGCCAAGCGTCAAAAAGGCAGGCCGATGCCTGAAGCACACCTTATAGAGCTACGTGCGAGCCATACTCTGCCCCGTGGAGTTTTCACCGTGACAACCGCAAACCACCCACCCTGCACGGCTGTACCACAGTCAGGCCCCTGCCTTTTGCTGGGCCACAGGGGCCCTCCTCCCCCGCCCCTCCCCCGCCCTCCCCCGCCCCACCTTGGCCATGGAATCCACCCGCACCCGCGCTCCGTAGATCTTGATCTTGTCCGTGTCCATGGGCGTGTTGGCCACCAGGATCTTGGCGTTCTCAATGCGCTTGGGCTGCCCCACGCCGATCTTCTTGTCCAGGATGAAGCCCTCGTCAAGGAAGGACTCCTGCACGGGGGCAGAAGGGGGTTGTGGCGGAGCGTTAGGGCAAGGGGGCCACAGATTGTGAGCGGTTATGCAGCACGGTCGCCAGGCAAGATGCCACTGTGCGCGGTATACCGGTAGGTCACGCTCAAAAACTGGCATGACCACTTTGTGGCGTCGGCCTCACTGTCGGACGTGGACAGGTACCAGTGCGCGCGTGGGAATCGCCGCGGCGACCATTTTATTGCGCCAGCCCCTGCCCGGCCCCCCGCCCACCGACTCACCTGCAGCGTCCCCCCGGTCTTCTTGATGATGTGGATTGCCTCCAGGTTACCGCTGCCCTGTGGCAGTCAGCGAGAGAGTCCGCTCAGTTGAGGATGATGACGTTTGTTAACCTTTCGCATTCCTTGTGCACGTGCTGCCAGTGCACAAGCGACGTAGCGGCATACTGCAACCGCAGACCCCAAACCCCATCAACTGCCTCCTCCTACACTCCGTTTTCGCCCCCGCCTTCCCGGCCCTCCGCAGGCTCACTTGTTTCCGTTCTGTGATGAAGCCGCTCGGTAATACCACCCCCGGGTGCCCTTTCCATCTGCCCTCGTGACGCACACCGGCACCTGACAAATGTGAAGAGGGCAACAACTCTCCCATGCTCATATGCGCATCCCCTTTGCACGGCTGGCTGCCCTGTCCCTTGGCAGCTACACCCCGTTCACAGCACGCCTGGCCCGTCGACCGCCTGAAAAGGCGCAGTGACAGCCTCCCACACGCACGCGTGCACCCTCTCTATGCCGCCCTGCAGCCACGCCCTCCTCCTATCCCCCCACCTTGAGGCGCAGCACTGCATCCACAGCCAGGTTGGCGAAGTGCTCCTTGTCCTGCGGGGAGCCGTACGGCATGGGCAGGGGGTGAGGACTGGCGCTTGGCACGAAGGGCTAGGCGGTGACGTTTCATTCCCCGCAAAGGCAGGCACGCCCGCAACGTCATGCGTGCTGCCACGGCCATACCCAAGCGCAAGGGGTACCGGAGGGTTGACATGTGTGTTCAGGAACCCTTAATCTGCCCCACAGCCCAACACAGCCCACGCACCACTGTTAGGATCTTGCTGGACAGCGTTGTCTTGGCGATGTTGAGCAGGTCGGTGCGGAACTTGTCGGCGTCGGCAGAGTGGTTGAAGGAGCCGGACTCCAGCACCGCGCGGGCGCAGTCGCACGCCTCGCGGTAGCCTGCAGGCGGCGGTGGGGCGGTGGGGAGCGGGACAGGGCATGAAGCATGGCAGCCGCGCCGAAGCTGGATGCTAGGCAGTGCATGTCTATCGGTCGCCACCCAATCCTGAAGTTGGAGGTGGCTATCCCCAGGTCTTCAACAACTGGTACTCACTGCGCTCCGGAAGCCTTCCGCGGCTGCAAACCGGCGGCCGCCCGGCGCCAGGATGCCGTACTGCGACCCCCGGAATTTTAAGCACCCCGGCCCGCACCCTCATGTTTACCCATCCACTCGTACAGCCACTCGTACAGCAGATTTAACGTCCCACGTATTACCCGGCCCATGCATGGCCATCCCAATAACCACTACCCCCGTCCCCCCATTCGCTATGGTACGTCACAGGCTGCTTTTCCTGCTTAACCAGCTGCTCCGCCTCCCACTCGTACGCAGTGTAACTCAGCGCCTTCCGTATAGGCAAGTGCCCAGCTCAGCCCCCCGGCCCCGCCTGCATGCACCCACCCGCGATGATGGTCATGGGGTGCACCTTCTGGTTGACCAGCTGCTCCGCCTCCCGCAGCAGCTCCCCCGCGAACACCACCACGCTGGTGGTGCCGTCGCCCACCTCGTCGTCCTGCACCTTGCTGATGTCTGCAGGGCGGGGTGAGATGTTGGCGGGGCAGCAGGAGGGCGGGACTGGTCGTCAACATGGGTGCAGTGTCGCCGGCGCGCGTACATGGCCCTGCCGGTGCACCTTCCGGGCGTGTTGGGGCAGACGGCACGCTGTCCCGGTCCGGTAAGGCAAAGTGGCAGGGAACTGTCCGGGAAGCTGCTATCGCAGCCCCGCTGTTCCGCCTAGGAGCATGCAGTCCCCTGCTCCAGCTCATGCCACTCGCTGCTCCCGCTTACAGCGTGCTGCTGCCCGAAGACCCTCCATTGCAAGCGACGCCGCGCACAGGCCGCATGGCGAGGCTTCCTGGGCTGCATGCCTCCCGAACGGAGACCCAGGACGCCTCGCCCCTGTGGGGTACGTCCGCGCCAGGGCTCTGCAACTGCACCGGGCACGCCTGGCGTCCACACCTGAGTGCGTGCCTCCGCACCGCACGACAGGGTGGCACGTGCCAGGCAGTGGGCGCTGCCACCGTGGCCACACCGCAAGCGCCGCGCCTCACCCCATGCCGTACAAACACCCTCAACCACTCTCCTGCTTCTCCAGCCCACGTCCCCTCGCTGCCTGTGTTGCTTCTGTTCCTGCTCCCGCTCCTGCTCCCGCTCCTGCTGCCACTGCACCGCCGCTCTGTCAGGCCGCCTCGACACCTTACGTGCTAGTTGCTGCAGGCCTGGTGTCACTGTGCTACCGCCATTCTCCCTGTCGCCCTGATCACGCCCTGTAGAACCCCACCAAGGACAAAGCGCCCTGCATGCAAATGTCATTGACAGCAACGTACCTACTAGCACCTTGGCGGCTGGGTTGTCAACGTAGATGGCTTTGAGGATGGTGGCGCCGTCATTGGTGATTGTCACCTCCTGGCCGCGGCTCATGGACTGCAGGATCTTGTCCTGCAGGCGTACGGCAAGAAGCGCGGGTCAGGTTGTACGGCATGCAACAGGTCACCAAGCGCCCCAGGGACCGCCCACCACCGGACCGTGCTGCACAGAGCAAGGCCCGGCTCGATCCACTGTCCACTCCAACAAGCGCCTACAATGCAACTCTGGGCGACACGCCAGCCGTCCTGGTAAAGCTGCCATGCCCAGCGCTTGCACGACCATGTGCCCTCGAGTTGGCCGCCCTCTTACGCCCATTTGCGTGCAGCTCAAACGGCCGTGCCATCCCAGCAGGATCACCTACATTCCCCACGGACTGCCTTGCCTGTGTTACTATAGTAGTTTCACACTGGCCCTCAGTGCAGTGGCCTATCCGTTCTCTGTAGTGGGCCAGTCCGACGGCTTCCGCCCGTGTTGCACCCCTCCCTGACAACTTGTAGGTGCAAAACTACTGGGCCCGCTACACCACAGTCCCTGTCATAGCATGACGGTCATCTCCCCCCGCCTCTCAGCGACACCCTGAGCAGCACCGTTGCTGGGGCTGGTTGGAGTTGGCCACCCACCATGCCTTTAGGCCCCAACGTGGACTTGACCAGGTCGGCCACTGCCACAGCGCCAACGAAAGAGGCCTGTGGCACAAAGAAACCAGTTGAAATGCCAACGAAAAGAGCCACTGTCGAGCGTAGCGAAGTCAGGTAGCCGCGGCGATCCCAACATGCCAGTCTCCCGCGCTTCGCACTGCGCCGCCCACCCACCATGCGGGCATTCTCTCCTCTCTCCTCCGTGGCCCCTTGATGTAGAATGCCCGACTGCTGGGACATCTGCAACACAAGGGTCCAGGGCGAATAAGGGCGCCTGCCGCCGGAAGAAGTGCCTACAAGCCGCGGGACAACCTATTTTGCTATGGTACTGCTAATGCGGATGCTGTATCGCAACGCCTCACCGCCATGTTGGCTTGTCGGAAAGAACTGCAACAACACTAGAATGTCCAATAGAGATCGAGTTCCGTCGGAAGAGAAGCGCAGTGCTAAACGTCTTTCCTTGACCAAATATTGTACTATACGTCCTGGGCAGTGTCAGAGTGCACGGTGGGTGTGGGATTTGCGCGCCAAGGAGACCACGGGAGAGGCATCGCTTCACAGACAGCACTCCCATGCACTTGTGTACGCATACGCTGCCACCCTATGTACTTGCGTTCATCATGCTTATTGTCATAGGCATTGATGTTACTGGCAGGACAAGTGCCACAGAGGTGAAAGGCTTCCGCAAGCTGTCAGCTTTGGGGCCATATGCCAAGGACGGATGCAATAAAAACTATCACGAAAATAGAATGAAGTTCTACCTGCTGATGCGTTCAAGCCTATGCTATTAAAGTTGTGGGACTCCCTTGCTTCTAGCCTACGGAGGCCCTCCTGTTCCTTCTTGTCTTGAATCAAGGCACGTGGTGTTACCACATGAGGCGTTCTCTAGCGCCTCAGCGGGACTTCCTTTCACTGCTGGCAGTTCTGGCACACATAGCATGCGCTGTTCAGCTACTATAGTACCATATCTCCTGCTTATCCTTGCTTAAAGAGGTTCAGGCATCTGGAGGCACCCCGTGCCGCCCTGTACTACCGTGCGATACAAAGGAAGGGCAGGCATCCGATGCCAGCAGTACTGCCATCGTTTACATTACTGGCACCTAGTTCACGCACACCCCAACGGCGCGCAATAACTTCGTGACCCTGGGCACACCGGTAAAGAGGGCTTTCGAGCTGGCTGCGGCGGCGGGTTGCCGCGCCACTGGGCCGTTCTCCTGCATCCTCAACGTGGATGCATTGTTCAACAACACCGAGACAGACAGCAAACCAGCCATACAGAGGCTACACAACGCATACACAAAACGAGAAACAACACGGCAAGCACTGAAGAGCACCACCGCACACAGCAAGGGGCCCGGTATGCACAAACAGGACCTTGACTTGGCTGTGCCGCTTACCGCTGCCTTACCGTCCATCACGCAGTTCGCTCCCAGCAACAGGGACCAGGGAAACTGCCCCGGCAAACACTCAGCCACACTCTCAGTCACGCACACTCAATTCAGTACAACGATTCAGTACATCACTGAGGGTTGTGTTTTGGATGTAAGGGTCCAAGGCGGCCCTCGTTCCACATTGGAAGGCACACGGCGCGTCGCTCCTGTCGACACACTCACAAAACCACTGCGCATAACCCATAAGGCTGCCTCGCGCTGCCTGTTCCTACGTCCACGCTCCACAGTGCTTGCGCACGTTGACACCAGGGACTGCCCCCACCGCCTGGCCGCCTGGCCCCACCGCGCCAGGGGGAGGGCATAGTCACTGGCGCAACATACAAGATATGCAAAATGAAATGGCCTCTCGCAGACACAGTGCCACGCTCCCTATGCATGCTATCCCTTGCTGTTCTGAGCTGCCTAGCTCCCCGGTCACACCTCTCAAGTCTCAACGCTCCTCTCATACGCCCCTGCTGTGCCACACGGTACATCAACTGGTGCCCACGGCCCCTCGCAATGCACTACCACGACGCTGACGCAGGGACGCGTCCTGCAAACAGCAACCAGCAACTCCACCCATACGCAGCGATGCGCAGCAGAATAACCTACATGCACTGCACGATAATGAAATCGATGAACCGAGGGCGGGGCCAGTGGCCACCCAGGGGATGCAGCTGTGCGCCGCATACCAGTGGCCACTGACCGTTCTGGCTTCCCTCGCCGCATCGCCCAAACAACGTCATGAGGCATGGCTCTCATGTCAGCAATGTACCCCAAGCCAAAGGAGTGTGAGACGACAGGTCCGCCTGACGTAGTGCGGCACAGTCAAATTTGTCGTGCCGTACGCAAGGGCGACCCAAAGGAAAGAATGCCCTTTCACGTAATGAGGCCATTGAGTTTGGGCAGCTGAGCACATCCTGCCGTGTGGCCGTGCGGCTGGCGTGCGTCCACTGCGCGGTGCACAGCGGGCCTGCCCCGCTGCCGGCGCTGCAACCGACAGCGCACGTGGCATGTCCAACTGATGCTTTGGCGATGGCGCTAGCAAAGGTGGCGCTAGTAGTAGCTAGGATAATGCTCCCATTCCACCTCCTGTTGCGGTGCGGACGCCACACCGGAGGGGCATGCAGCACCGGGGGCCGCCTGTCACAAGCCGTCTGCGGAGTGCCCAAAGCATGGCGTGTAAATGTCAGCAGGGATGGTATTGGACATTCACCTCCTCTGTCACGTGCACATGCGTGCCTGCAGCCTAATCCCACGCTGCACCTCACTCCAACCTCACTTATCCATCAGCCCTCGCTTGTGCAGGTGTCAAACCCTGAAAAACAAATACAACCGCTTCGTTCTGCAGGCGCCGGGAGTGCCGGCCCCTCGTGCTGTACCCGCAGCGCAGTAGCCCTCACGCACCTGCAGGCCCTGGCGGCACGACCGCCGCGTCCCCCAGGTCGATGTCGAGGGTGGGCGTGCCGTAGAACGGTACAGCGCCGTACGACGTCAGCGGGCTCGACCCGAGCTGCACGTCGAGCATCTGCTGATCGTCCCCGCCCCCCAAGCCCGGCCCGTGGGTCTCCACGGCCTGGCCCTGGCTGTGAGCTGGCAGCTGCATGTGGTGCTGCTGCTGTCCGGCCTGCTGGCGGAACTGGTAGTGCTGCTGGTGGTGGTGGTTGTGGTATTGTTGCAAGCTGTCCACCGCTGTGGGCGAGGCGGGCACAAAGTGCTTGGGCCCGCCGGTGCCACTGCCGGCGTTGTGCCCCGTGTCGCTGCCGCTCTCGTCAATGCTCTGCCGGTGCTGCTCGTGCGGCTGCGGCTGGGGGTGAGGGGCCTGTAGCTGGTGCGGCCCGTGCACCGTGGATTGCAGCAGCAGGTGCTGTTGCTGCTGCTGCTGCGCCGACGGCGGCGCCTCCTGCAGCAGCTGCTGCTGTCCCGCACCGCCGCGCGCTTCTGCCGCCCCCGCCGCCTCTGCCGCCGCTGCCGCCGCTTGCCGCCGCTGCATCAGCGCCAGTGCACGCGCGCGCATGGCCTGCTGCTGCTGCGGCGTCAGCTGCTGCTCCTGGCCCTGTCCCTGCCCCTGCCCTGCACCGGCCGGCCGGGCGGCGGCGCCCCCTCCGCCGGCTTGCGCTCCAGGCACGGGCCCCGGCGCTGTTGCTCCTCCGGCCCCTGCCCCTGCCCCCGCCCCCGCCGCCCCAGGGGCCGGGTCCCGGAACGGCCGCATGGTGCGGATGATGTTCCGGAGCGCCTCGTTCTGAGACTCCAGGTCCTTCACGCGCTTCTCAAGCACGCCGATCACCGCCTGTGTGTTGGGTACGGAGGCAGGGTTTAACAGTTGGGCGCTGTCATCACAGTATTGACTTAATGCAACAATGGAACCCAATATCAGTGAAGTTATGAACTCCAAGCAACTGGCTGTCTCATCTGCTGAATGTTAATTTGCCCTTGAGGTTTACCGCTGCCCACTGTCGCTGATAAGCGACAGCAACAGGAACGACAGCGACAGCCAGCGTCCGACATGTGTCACTCCACCCGGCGGCACACCGCGCCACACACCCAGCTGCGTCACCTGCTGCTCGCGGATCTGCTCCTCCAGGGACGTCACGTACTGCTTCTTGCGCTCGCGCGCCTGCTGCGCCGAAACGCGGTTCCGGAGCAACCTGCGAGCAAGGCGAGCAAGGCCAGCCAAAGGTGTTGTGCTAAGTGCCAGTAGGAAAGCAGGTGTCGGGAACCATTGCACAGGCGCGTGAGCTGTAAGACTCCATGGTACGGAACGCTCCTATAAGGATGAGCGTTTGCCAGTGACTTTCCCGAATGCGCACAAGCAGACTCAGACCGACTGCTTTCAAGTCCCACGGGTCTCCGCAGCGACATCCCGCGTGCGAGCTAACAAGGTGCCTTGAAGTCCTACTGTTATAGCTGAAGGCGTGGCACTAGCGCAAGTGATAACACCAGCACGTCAACGGTGTAGCCCTCCTGCCACGCATCAACACTTCGCCGTCTTCCATACCTTTTCAGGCGTCGAGCGTCTTTGTCGGTGGTCGTCCCGGAAGCAAGCTTTGCTGTGATAATGCGCTCCTGCTCCTCTGGAGAGAGTTTGGCGAGCTCAAGCTCTCCATCTGAGGCCACGTAATCCTCGTCGTCGTCGTCGGAGTGGTTGTTATGGTTGGCAGAGGGCCCTCCGCGACCGCGCTTCGCGCTGCTGCTGCGGCCTGCTGCGTTGCTGCCTGAAGCTCCAGTTGTTTTACGACTGGCAGCGGCACGCTCGGCTCGGGCTTTCGCCAGCTCTAATTCCCCGCGCTGTGACGCCGTAAGGTTTCCGGAGGGGCCCAGCGCCACCACAGCCTGGGCTGACAGAGCGCCGGGGTTCATTAAAGGCGTTTGTTCGATTGAAGCAGATGGAGGTTGCGGGTTGCTTTCGGATTGCAGGCCTGGACGCAGCTCTGTATGCGCCTGTGGTTGAACCGTATGTTGAAACTCCCCAGACGTGGAAGCCTTAGACGCTCGTGTATGACCTGTGATATAAAGTGAAGGCGAAATTGAAATTGGAGCCTAAGGCAGGGTCGTGGGCATTCTTGCCATGTTATGTCCGCACGTAGAATGAGCCACAGACCTTTCGCCGTACCCGCCAAACCCGAGCCAGCCGCTTTCATCGCAAGCAGAACTACAAGTATAGTCCTAAGTTCGAGTGGGCAATGGGCTATGGTCGTGCATACCGGTGCAATGCCGCGCGATTGGCCACAGAACGAACCCCAGAGCGAGACTTGTCGAAAGTGGGCCTGAAGAGATAGACAGGTATGTAGATACTAATCGAGCACCGTTGAGCAGATCAATTGGTGGAAGAGAGGGGTCTTGGTGGTCTTGGTGACCGAGCGGAGAATGTTAGTTATGGTTATGCAGGACTTCGGAGCCTCGGCAAGTGGAACGTGAGACGAGTGATTGGTGACACCAGTTGGAACCTTCCATCCAGCCTAGAGGCCAATCCTTTAAACCAAAGAGAAGACAATACTTTGCACGTGTTACCTTTGTTGATCGGTGCATGTAGTCAACGAACAGCTCACGCGCCCGAGTCCCGTGTGGCCCTGCGAGCTGTGTGTCAGCCATGGGGGCTGTAGGCCAGATGCATGACGTCCAACATGTTTAGACTGGTCTACCGCAGGTGTACTTTGACCGTAACCTAGCCGAATGTGTTGCCGTGTCGGTAGGTGTCGGGTTGGGTTGGCGGGTGAGCGGCGGGCAGGTTGGGGCTCCCCAAGACCTCACTACACATAAAATGCAAAAAAACTACCAGGTTGGACAGGGTATATGCTCCAGTGTTTCATGTGTCAGTGCCCGCCAGGTAAGACCCTGCTCACAACTCAATTTACAAGGCTGATGCACCCTGCATTCTGCTGGCAATCATGCCCTCTGTCGCATGCGCAGCACCAAAGCACCCAGGCGATCCACAGTGCGAGGGCAGTGCGCTGGTTCGTGTGGCGCAGTGACCATGTATTTTGTGCGAAAGTCTGTGGTCAGCGAACCGCTCTTCATGCAAGGCCCTTGCAGCAAGAGCCCAGCGTCTCTTCAATATGCGCACCGTACGTGTACCCTCCCTGTCCTGCACGCCTCCACCAAGTACGACGAACCGTGCCCAGTGCAACAACGTCAAGCAGCCGCCACAATCCGGCAACACTATGGCCATCTGCACCCGGCACCGCGGATTCCCCGTCTCCCCCGGCCTGGGTTTCTGCTCCAGTCCCCTGCCGCCACAACCGCTTGCCCCACCACTTGGCCGATCCCCGTGCCAGCCCACAACACCATATGCAGCACCTGCCTAGGCAATTACAACCATTCACACAACGTCAACGCTCTAAACTCCAAACAGGACACAGCCGGCACCGAGCAAGATCACGTGCATCTCTCCACGCCCTACAGCGCCCGGATGTTGGCCACCACTTGGTCCTTCAGCAGTCGTGCGTCCACGCCCGACGTGGGGGCAGAGCCCGGGGGGGCAGGGGAGGTCCCCGCCGTCTTGCCCGCAGCCGCCTGCTGCTGCTGCTGCTGCTGCGCCTTGGCCGCCTGCTGCTCTTGCGAGGTGAGCGCCGACAGCATGTGCTGCCAGCCGTTCATGTGGCGCTGCTCGCCGGTGCCTGCGAGTGGGGATAAGGGTTGAGGTGCAGGTCATGAGCCGGAGTGGAGGCAAGGAGGGGATCGTTTCTGTACCTGAAGTGATCCAGCACGTCAAGTAATGCTGAGCGGGGCGGCGATTGTGCTTGTCCGGGGTACCGCACGAAGCAACGGCCCCACTCTGGTTCCCGAACAGGAGATCTCGGCTTGAGGTGTTCAAGTCCCCTAACACGCCCCTCATAATTGCTTTGACCTAGCGTACTGCGACCAGGGCGCGCGGGCGCCTCCAACCCTCGCTTGAGTATCACCCCTTCCACACCCCACACGACAATCCTATGCACCCTTGTCATGTTCCTCACCTGTGAACACCCAGGGGCACCAGCTGCGGTGCTGCGCCACCGGGTCCAGCTGCTTCAGCTCGCCGCCGCTAGCCGCCGCCGTTCCCGACGCTGCCGCCGGCCCGGAACCCCTAGCAACGGACGCCGTCGCCCCAGCGCTCCCTGAGTACACCCGTGCCCGCTTGCCGTCGTGCCCCGCCCCCGCCTCTTCCCCGTCCACCGCCATAGCCTCCGGCTCTGACTCCGCCTTGCGCTTCTGCCCCTGCACCGGCGCCGCCATAGCCGTCGGGTTTTGTACACCAACCCCTGCTGCGCTCGCCGTTGCCGCCGCCGCAGCAGCAGCGGCAATGTCCGCGAAGCTGGGTGCAGCGCCGGCTGCGCGCTTCGCCGCCGCCTCCGCGTCCAGCGCCGCGGTCCCGAACACCGGCTGGGACGCGCCAAACCCGCCGAACGCGGGCTGCGAGGCTGCGGCGTAGCCGAAGGGCCGCAACGGCGTGCCGCCGCCGGCGGCGTAGTTGCCGCCTGCAATCGTGACGGCCAGCGGGTCGGCAGCGGCGGGCGCCGCCGTCAGCAGGCCGCCGATGGGCGAGGCGGGCGGCGGCATGGAGATGGTGGTGCCCACAAAGGAGGCGCCCGAGGCCGCGAGGGGCGTGCCCTTGGTGGGCGTTGCCCAGCCGCCGACGCCAATGGCGCCTGCTGGCGACACCGGCGCCCGCAGCCCGGCGATGCCCGCGGCCCCCACCGAGGTGGCGGGCGTGAGGCGGCCTGACGGCACTGGCCGCACGCCCGCGAAGTTCCACAGGCCCATCTTCCCGTTGCAGTGCGGGCAGCGCAGCACCACCTGCGACATGGGGTACTTGCCGCTGCCGCTGGCCGCCATGCCCTGGGCCCCTGCGGCCTTGGCCTGCCTGCCGCCCTTGCTGCCGCCGATGCCCAGGTGCTGCAGGCTGTACGTGGTGGACTGGGCGTACGGCGCCGCCGCCGTACCGCCGGCGCTATCTGGCTGGATGACATCCACGTGCCACCCCAGCAGCGCCAGCAGCTTGGCTTTCTGCTGCGGCGTCAGCTTGCTGGGCTGCAGCAGGATGGTCGGCCCGTCGGCGCCTTCAGCCTCGCCCCCGGCCCCACCAATCGGCACCTCCTTCCCGTTCTTGTCCACCTCCATCATTGTCACCTGCGGCCTCCTGCGCCCAAGGTCACCGCCTGCAGTGTTACCATCCGCAGCGCCGGCCGCCCTGCCCGGCACGCCCAGCACGAGCTGGTCGTACGGACCGTACGGAGACGCGGCGTTCCGTACGGCCTGGATGGCGATGGCGTCCAGCTCGGGCAGCACCTCCACGCGCAGCAGCTTTGAGTGCAGCGAGTTGAACAGGTCCACCATCTCGTCGTTGGAGTGCGAGGGCTGGTACACCAGCAGCGACTCGTTGCAGTGGGTCTGGCGCCAGGGGCAGGACGCGCTGTGCTTGGTGGTCAGCGCGGGGGAGAACAGGTCGGCGGCTGCGGGGGTGGGGACCGGAAGGCCGGGCAGCAAGCGCACAGGGATTAGATTAATAAACATGGCAGGCGTTCAACTGTATTCTAACCTGTTCTGCCCGGCGCGGTAATGCTGAATCTCAATGTGGCGATGACGGGATTACACATTGAAGGGGAGGACGTTGGCGACAGCATTGTGCTGACGTGGCTGGGGCCACGGAGGGTGTGCGAGCAGCTACAGGCGCAGGAGCAGGCACGTACGGGCGCTGCGCACCCACCGGCCTGGCGCTGGTCGTAGGGCACATTGGGCGGCCACACCAGCTTGGCCCCGCAGTGCTCGCACGTGAGGGTGTCGCAGGCCTCGTTAACCCATCCCCGGAGCGCACACGGAACCGGCCCCACGGACGCCGGCTTGGCAAACCAAGTGAGCGGGGAGTAGCTGTCCAAGCGACGGTGCAGGTCGGCCTGCTCCCAGGGCCGGAAGCGCTTAGGCGGACGGCTAGCACTGCCGCCCGCTGATGGCGGAGGCGTGCCGCCTGCAGCGCCGTTGCCATCCCGGTCCCGGCGCTTGCCGAGGGAGGACAACGCAGAGCTAATCCGCTCAATGACTGACGACATCGTGTTCAGTAGTTTAGCAATCAGGCTGTTGCTTTCGCCTCTGTAGCTCCGGGCATAACAGGCCGGCGCGCTGCGGACGGTCCCTGCGCTTCTCCTGCAACTGTGCGCTTCAGCTGGCGGCACAGGCAGAACTGCCTGAGCCCAAGTCTACAGCATGGTTGCCGTTCGGGTGGTGCTAGCGAGGTCCAAGCACACAGCACACGACTGGACAACCAGACTTTGGTACCCGTAAGTGTACTATGAAAATTGTATAATTCAAGTATGCACCAAACAGTTTAACGAGGGGGCGGCATGCTGTGAAGAGGAGTGCATTCGGGGCTCTGGTGCATTCCCATGCGGAAATGCATCAAGGGTGCCCGACACGGTAGTCTCTGTCCTGTGCCTCATTGCAACGCATACTGGACGAGTGGGAAGACGCTGCCAGGGTGTATACGCAGGAAAAGGGCCGCCAGAACTCTGGAACAGTGCAGCTAGTGACAGAAAGGTTTTCCAACGGCTGCCAAGTGTTTATTAAGAACAACAATAGAAATATTCAAAAGTAGCAATGTTCCCTCCTCAGCGCTAGGAACGTGCTGATCTCCGCGCGGGAACGCGTCGAGGGACCAGCCTGGAGGATCACACGTCATAATATGGTCCAGCCTAGGCGTGAGGTCTGGGATTATGGCGGCCTTCCGCTACAAGCACTCGTCCCGCAGCTGGACGGCCTACAGACCCTCCTCGCATTCCACGGAAAGCTTTTGGCAAGGAGCAAGACGCAATGGAATGGCCACCGTAAGTACAGATTTGCATACCATAATATAGAGCACTGCAACACGCAACCTCCTTTGCACGTAGGTCAGTGCTGCCACACATGTGGCGCCATTAAGGGCCCGCACAACTTTCCTGCGCACTTCGCTATGTCCCCGGAGTAGACGACACATCAGAATAGCACTAACCAAAGAGATTGATCCCAGGCGATGGCGCCCTTGCACCTGTTCACGTGCTCCGCCCCTGTCTCTCTCTCCCCTCCCTCTCCAGACGTTGTACAGCCCGCGGACGTTGCCGCGGTCCTGGAGCTCACAGCCAACCAAATAGAAGTGCTCACGGAGGTGCTAGCATCCTTATCACATGCAAACTCAGCGACGGCAGCCACCAGCCCGTCCGGCTCTACCGACCCTGCGTTCCCATCAGCTACCCCTCCGCCCCTGGGGCAAGAGCACATTTCGGTGCATGAGCTGTCACTCTTCCTATTGGCGCAGCTCTTTTCAAAAGAGGCCCAAAGACCGGACGCAGTTGAGTACTGGCCGGACCCGAACGGGGGTGCCTTCGGGGCCGGTTTCGGTGCCAGCCCAGGAGGCTTTGGGCCTGCAGGGTCTGAGCTCATGTCGCCGACACGCCGCTCCCAGTCTGGAGGTGAGAGTGCAACTCCTTTTTAAAGTATCAGTAGGCAACTGCATGCTTGCAATGCGCCATCCCTCACCTGCACCCAGACCTTGTCTCGTTCCCCGTGCCAACTCCCGCACAACGCATACGTGCTACCCCTGCTTTCCGCCTTGCAGCTGCCTCGCATTGACACCCCTCGTGTGCTGTGGAGTACTGCTCCACAGCCTCCCACATACCTTTCCAGCCTTGTCCCGCTCCTGACACGTCACCTTCATCCGTCTCTCCCCGCCCTAGGCCGCAGCCTACTGCGGCAACAGCTGCAGGGCCACCTGCGGTCCGCCCTCATGGCCGCCAGGGGGTACGGCGACTACGTGCGCCGCAACCTCAAGGTAGGCGGGACGCAATTGTCAGGGACCCCGGGCCGGAAAAGCGCGTGTGCCCTCACCCTGCCAAGATCACATCGCACGCAGCTGCACGCTGCCCAACAGTGCCGTGTGTCGCAGCTGCATCAGGCGTTTGACAGGCCACCGCCCCCATCTCGTACCCCGCACGTGTGCCTTTGTTTGCCAGCTATGTCGCTTAGTCCCCGCCCCGCTACCGTTTCCGGCCTCCAGGTTGCGCTGGAGCTGGTGCGCGACGAGTGGCCTGCCGGCCCCGGCGCCACGGTGTGCGGGCAGGAGGTGGAGCGGCTGGCGTTCTTGCTGGCGCCCAGCGGCCCGGCGGGGAGGGGCGACGCGGGTGGGTGGCGGGAAGTGGGACCGAACGGGGAGGCGCTGTGGCGAACGTAAGCCTAGTGCGCAGCATTGACGGGCCTATTTGCAGCATAGGCTGAGGGGTTCGGGGGACTGCTGGAGGATGCCTAGGCTCATGGCCGGGAAGGGCAAGGGCGTGCGTGGTGCGAAGCGCGAGACCGGGGGACCCCTGGAGGATGCCTAGGCTTATGGCCGGGGTGGGCAAGGGCGTGCGTGGTGCGAAGCGCGAGATCATGATAGTTGGGCGAATGGGAGGCGGCGGTTGGCAAGCGATGGCCTGAGGCTGGGCAGCCGCGGCAGGGTGGGGGTTACACCCGTCGGGTGCTGCTGCGGCCCAGAAGCGGACGCGGAGAAAGGGTCGCGTGGGTCGGTGCCTGCCTGGACTGGCGCATACCATATGATTGCTGGTTGAGCGACGCCGTTACGGGGCTGAGGGCAGGTGGGTACATAGGGCCTGGGACAATGGCGGCAAACGGCAGGGTTACATGACACCCGTTGGCCAACAGGGAGTAACCTCCTTGCGCCCGCAGTGTTTCAGTACATCCTGCCGTCGACTCCCCAAGCTCACCTCGCACGTGCTGTCGCCCGCCCGCCCCACAGTGCCCTCCTTGAGCGCCAGCCTGGGCCTGGCTCCCGGGCCCGCCACTACGCCCCACGCCACCTCCGCGGCCGCCGCCTCCCTGCCGCTGGACACGGCCGCCTCGCAGCTGAGAGGCATGTGGGCGGAGGAGCTGCTGGGGCCAGGTGGGGGGGAGCAGGGGTGTCGCACACGGGACATTGCAGGAAGGCAGGGATTTGTGAAGCGGTTGAAGGGCAGATGCTGTCTGTATGTCTGAACAGTTGGCAAGGTATTGACGGTCAGCGAACGGTATTGACGGTCAGCGAACCCAGTCCACTGGCACAGCGTAACGGCAAGGGTAACAGAAGGGTGCGGTGGGCCCTCTCCCTGGCCGCCTAGATGCACCAGTGGCTGGCACTGCAAGTCCTGTCCTCATCCAGCCTATCCGGACGTGGCACCTACACCGGTCCCCCCTCACCCGCCTCGCAGGCGGCGGCCTGGAGAGCCCCCGGCTGCTTGCCTTCTCCGCCTCCTCCGTCTTCTCCTCCACCTCGCTGTCCTCCCCCTCGCCCAAGTTCCAGCGGGCCATGGGCATGGTGGCGCCAGCAGGGCAGGTGGGCGGGGCAGGGGGGTGACCGCAGAGCGGCAACGTGGAGAGAGGGGTAGCGACTCACCTGGGCATGGACAAAGCGGGGGCCGGGCCACAGGAATGGAGGCGCCGCGGGGCGGGGTGATTGGACGTCGTTGGGTATGAGCATGGTGGCACCCGAGGGGCAGATGGGCGGGGGCACGGGATGGTGGACTGCTTGGGCAGGGGTCAGAGGCCAGAGCAGAAGTTGTTGTCATAGTTGCGGTTGGTACGGGCAGAGGTGGGGCGGATCGGGGCTTACGGATGTTATCCGCAAGTGGCCACGGTGGCGCCAGCAGGGCAGTTGGGCGGGGCAGGGCCAGGGAGGTAAGGGGCGGGGCAGGTGACGGCGTACGCCAGGCAGACCTCGCAGGGCCCTGTGCGGCGAAGTTGGGGACGGGCATGAGAGGGAAGGGTGAGGGGGCTCTTCGTCAATGCGGGGCAGGTCCAGGGAGCCGGGCCAAGGGAACGCGGCTGGCGTAGGGGTCTGAAGGGCATGTGGGCCGTGAGGGCCCACGGTCCAGGTCTGGGCAGCAGCATGTACGGGATGCGGGGCCCTTGCTCTGTACGAAGGTTACCCCGCTCCCCCCCCCTCCGCTGCCGCCCTGCAGGTCGACGACTCCGCCATCAGCGGCGTGTACCGCGGCACGGTGGTGCGGGGCGAGGGCGACCTGCCGCACGGGGACTGCCGCGTCACGGACTGCCACGAGGCGGTCATATACCTGCTGGCGCCGTTGCAGGTGGGCAGGGATGCGCGTGAAACTCGATGACTGGACGGCGTGAAGTGGACCACTCATCGGCAGCGGTTTGACAGGCTGTGGCGCAGCGTTGTCGGTTTGGTACTACCCTGTTGTCGCACAGTGACGAGGAGAAGGGCGGGTTTCGCTCGGTGGGGTTGAGGGTCCTGCGGAGGTTGTTTGGATGAGATAGGGTGGGGCTGGATGCAGGTTTGAGTGCGTGGGTGGATGGGGCCTGCAGGATGGGTGCAGGGACTGGTCGCTGCCCAAGTCTAGGGTTCCTGCGGGTGGCTGTGGACCCGTTTGCCGGTTACCTGCTGTTTCTCTTACGCGGTCAGACCCTCGCCTTGTGCGTCATGCCCGCTGTCCCCAGGCTGTGTTCATCAGCGGGTGCAGCGACTGCGTGGTGGTGGTGGGGGCGGTGGGGCGGCTGCTGCGGGTGGAGCGATGCGACAAGGTGCAGGTGAGGCGGGGCAGGGGGGGCTGCCTGCCGGTAGGTGGGTGGCGTGGTTGGGCAGCATGCCCGGAAGTACGGTATGCAGCGTGTGGGCTGCGCCGGGAGGAGCGGGACGAGCGGCAAGGCGCAAGGCAGGCAGGGAGAACCTTGTTAAGGGCTTGGCGCCGGGTTGGCGCGACGGGGAATGAGGGGAGGGCGCCTTGGACCCTAGGAGCCGATGAAGAAAACCCCAACTTCTCATTGCGTGTCTGGCAGAGCGGGCCGCAAATGGCATTGCGATGCTGAGTACTTTGGCTATGCTAATCTCGAGGCTCCTGGGCTGGGAGGGCGGGATCTCTTCCATGTACGAGTTCCTCCAGCACACTTGCCTCTCGGGTGCCGCTTTCACGAGCACAGCGAAGGCATGGTGGTACGGCACGATAGGGACCCTACATCAGAGCCGATGACGAAAACCCCAACTTCTCATTGCGTGTTCGGCAGAGCGGGCCACAAGTGGCTCCGCGGTGCTGAGTACCTGGCTATGCTAATCTCGAGGCTCGTGGGCAACACTGTGGCTGTTAATTTTCTCATGGAACATGGTTACGCAAGGAGCATGTGGGTTTGCACCAGGATCACCACTCAGTCCCGGCACCCACGCGCCTGGGTTGTGGGACTGAACCAGTACTACACAGCCGCCCGCCGCCCGGCAGGCCACTCTGCACCTTCGACTTCCCATGGACCCATGCACCCTCATGTTTCGCTTAGTACTTTAGGGTCCGCGCTCCGGTCCTCCTGCTTCATGCACCGAGGCGGCAGCGTCTTTACACGCACTGCAAGGGCCGCAACACTGCGCACGGAGCCTGCACGCTGCCGAACGTAATTCACCCTTGTAATCCACACCCCTCCCAACCCACAGGTGATTGCGGCCACCAACCGGCTGCTGGTGTCCTCCTGCTACGACTGCACCCTCAACGTGGGCACCCCCCGCCCGCCCACACTCATCGGCGACAACCGCTTCCTGCGCCTGGGGCCCTACAACACGCGGTGAGCAGGCGGAGCACATGGGGAAGGGGTCTGCTCTGAGGGACTCCGCTGAAGCACCAGTGGCCATAGCCGGCCGGCCTCACGCTCTCGTCTGAGGCGTTGATGCAAAACTCCGCACCTGTTTCCCCCTCGCCATGCCGTCATACAATCGGTTTGGCTGGGCTGGGTGAGCATGGACTACTAAACTACGCCGTCCTTTCTCCGTCCTTCCTACGCTGGTCGCTCACTGCAATACCTCCTCCATCGCCCGCAGCTACGAGCGGCAGTCCCACCACGTGCGGGAGGTGGGGCTGCGGGTGGACCTGCCCAACCGCTTCGACCAGCCCGTGGTGCTAGTGGGTGAGCGGGGGGAGGGGGAGGACAACGGGAGTGAGAAGTGAGGAGGATTGGCCTTCACGAAACCCACTGGGGTGTTCTGGACTAGCCTTTCTGGAGTGAGACAGGTGTCCTGACCCCGATCTCGAACTGCTCATCCTAAGGAAGGGAAGATGCGAGGGCCGCCGGCGAAGGCCGCCTGGCTGTCCACTGGTGGACGCCGGCCTGCTGCCCTGCTGTCTAATGCACCACCTAGTAGCACTCATTACCCAGCTTAGCTACCCAGCCGCCAGCTGCCATACAGAAATCCGTAGTCCCCGCCCTCCTCCCCATGCACACCTGCCACCGATCCCACCCGCTCCCCTGCTCGCCCCATCCTCAGGCAAGGATCGCAAGTCGCTTGGCGGGGCCGCCCCCGGCAGCCCGCGCGCCTCCCTGGGCGGGTCCGGCTCAGGCGGCGGCGCCGGCCCCGGCGGCTCCTCCCCCTCACCCTCCCCCGCGCCCGGCGCGCCCAAGGCCGGCTTCAGCCTGCAGCCGCCCGAGGACCTGCAGCCCTTCGTGGTGCCCTTCGTGGGCGGGCCGGGGCCGCTGGCAGGTGGGCAGGCGCGGGGCAGTGTCGCGCACCGTTGGGGGCGCAGTAGTGCGTTGAGCAGGGTACGGGGCTTCCTGGGCAGGCGGCCCTGTCGAGACTGCCCCTGCCGCGTCCGGGGACGGCGCAACCGCGGCTGCTGGCCAGGCGCTGCCCACCGTACCGGGTACCGCTTGCTGGCGCCGTGCACGTAGCAAGCGTGTGGCTGTCATCGCCTAGGTCCCTGCAGCTCCGGCACGCGCGGCCTTGTCCACGCTTGGCACATGGCGAGCACGCTCGAAGCCCCCTGGCCTAGGGCATTGCGCACATGCACAGAGGAGGTTTTTCGAGGGGTAAAATGTGTCAAGCGCCGTGGCGGCTCGCCGCTCGTGCGTGCGCGCTCAACGCCCTTTTCCACACGACATGCCGCTCTGCGGTTACCGCCTGCCGTTGCACACCACCCAACACACTTCAATGACATGGGCCCCATGCTGCTTCCCCCAGGCGGCTCCGCCCCCGCCCAGACCACCCGCTGGTCAGCGCTGGCCACCGCCGCTGCCCGCGGCGGCCCCGGCGCGCCCCCGCTGTACCTGTTCCCGCTGCCGCCCGACTACGAGCGGGCGCTGCAGCGGCGGCTGGGCATGACGCACGAGCTGAGGAACAAGTTCAAGCAGGTGGGCCTAGGCGCACAACATGCATGACAGCCCTGACCTCCTGCTCCCGTAAACCAGCAGGGGTTTAAAACACAGTGTCTTGAGGACGGTGCGTCGCACAGTGTTTCGGTGCACTCTTGGCGTGGGATTTTCGTGAGAGGGCGCGCTCAGCGCTGGATTTGCTTGCCATCTCAGCGGTGCAGTCGCTTATGAAAACGGTTGCACTGTCCGCCCACCTCCTACCGCGCCTGGTACCGCAACACCCCTCAGGCCTCCCTAACCAAGGACAAGGAGAGGGATCTCAACGACGCAATCCAGGTGGGTGCTTGCATACATGTGTCTTGTCCGTGACCATCAGATACCGCCCCCCCTCATTATTATTATGTGTGGCAAATACTTGCTGGATCCCTGTGCGTGTCTAGTTTGTCACAGGCAGTGGCTGCTTTGACGACGGCCTGCTGGGATGGACCTGTGCGAGGGGTGCCTGGTGCCTGTGGACATGGATTCGCCGCGACCAGGCCCTGCGCAACCAACCGCCATGTCAGTTTACGCTGCCTGGCAGCCACCACCCTGCCTGTTCGTCTTCCTCGCACCCATCAAGTCATCTGCATCGCCAGCGCTGTGCCCCTCACCAACACAGAGTGCTCGACCTCCCTTGTGCCTGTTCCACCTGGTGTCCTCCTGCCCCCCAGGCCTACTTCAAGGAGTGGCTGGTGGGCACCAACCTGCTGCGCCAGATCTACGACCTGTCCACGCTGGAGAAGGAGGAGCTGGCGGCAGCTGCCGGGGCGGGGGCGGGGGGGCCGGGGGCTCCCCTGGGCGCCAGCACCGGCAGCGTGCCGGGCCTGGGGGTGGCGGCGGGCGGGCCGGGCAGCGGGCCGGCGGGGGCCGGGGTGGGGTCAGGGGGGCAGTAAGATGTGGGTTGCGGGAGGTGGGTGGAGGGGCGAGCGGGGAGGGGCTGTGAGGCGGGTAGCTTTGCGTCGGGGAGGGGGTGCAGCGGGGGGCTGTTGGTTGCATGGTGACTGCGACACAGGGTCGGTGCGGCTTTGAGAGGGTGGTAGTGGTTGGCTGCAGTGCGTGGCTGGCAGGGGCTGGGTGGCTCTTCGTGATGTTGCATCTTGTACTGCGTTTTCACATGCGGTAGCAGTCCGGACGCGCTGTGGTAGTGTGTGTCCTGCTGCCAATGCAGCTCAAGTAGCGTGAGAGAGACCATAGAGCCATCACGCATCATCGCGCCGGGCGCTGCGTGGGGACGGTGCATGTGTGTGTTGGGGGCGGAAAGGGAGTTGGTGCAGCTGCAGCTGCAGCTGCAGCTGCAGCTTTGCACATGCGCTGGAGCGCACGCACAGCAGCGCTTTGCGTGGACCCCACATGAATACACCCAAAGCAAGGAGCAAGCGGCATCAACGTAGCGGCGACGCCGATACTGGTGCGCTGCTGTGCAAAGGTTTGGTGGGTAGGCGTGAAGCGCGAGGAAAGCGTGTAAGGCGTCAGGGAGTCGCGGAAACGCTGGTGCCCGCACGCAAAGAGAACGTGAGTTACCGTAAGAAGCACAACGGAGGTTTTGAGGGTACCGCTACTGGTAGGGTACCAGCACGGCCTTGCTTACTTACCGTCTGTTGCTTGCAGCTGGGCCTTGTGCTACCGTACCACATGGCGTCAGCTGCCCATGGGTGGACGTGTCCCCTGCGTATACCTGTGTAAGTGGGGCTTCCTTCCTTGACTACCATATACTGCAGCCTCAGCGCAACCCGGCGTGCAGCCCGGCTGCGTTTGATGTAAGGGAGACCGAGCAAGGGAGGACACCAAGCACAGGCGTGCAGTAAGGCGAGACGGCGCCTGCCTAACACGACGTGCTTCTCTGCGTACGGTAGTGTTGCCCTAGGCTTTACACTCCAAAACTATGCGGTGCGACACGACGCAGCCTTGCACAACGAAGATACATCTGGCATTCCTTACGCAGGAACACTGTGTGGCAAGGTACTTGCCTTGGTCTACGCGCGCGCAAAGCTGCCGCCGTTGCACCACCAGCTGTCCACGCTGCTGTCCACCGATCCCACGGCCGGGACAACGCCGCCGGAATACGTCGGGTATCGGATAAGTCTGAAGGATACGGAGCGTGTCCTTGCTGCAATGTTACAATGGGTCCCTTCGGCCACGGGTGCCCGCTCGCGAGTACACGTGCGTCGGTGGGTCCGGGAGCGAATTCTTGGTATCGAGTTTGTCGGCCCTTGAGCCTCCGGCTCGTACATGGGTCGTTGCACTTGCGGAGGGGAGAACCCTCGCCGTGTAACACTGACTGACTGGTCCAGGAGCGCCCCTTCGTGCTTGCGGTAAAAACGGTACAGAAGACCGACAACATTCCTGCACCATGCTTCCCCAACATGCCCATGCGCCACGCTCTACTTGTACAGCACTGGGAGTGCACCTCGTGGGCAACATCGCCCCACGGCACGCGGCCCCTGAACACAGCCCCAGCTTCAGCCAATGACCCGCAGCTACCCGCCCCTGGCCTTGCCGCCCCACACCGGCATCACCACGTCATCCACCAGGCCCTCGCCCAGGTCGCGCATCTCCGCCAGCACCGCAAACACATTGGGCACGCACAGCTGCTGCTGTCCTTTGCCCCCCTCTCCCCCCTGCTGCTCCCCGCGCGTCAGCACGCACGGCAGCGCCGTGTGCGCCGTGTTGAGGCGCAGCGGCTGCGGCAGGAACGCGTCCGGCCGCCACTTCACGCCCACCAACCGCCCGCCGTACGAGTCCGAACAGAACATCGCGAGCGAGCCGTACGACGCCTGCAGCTCCGCCAGCAGCCTGGCCACGGGATCAAATCCCACCAGTAGCTCACCAGCCAGCTTGCCGCTGGCCTTGGCTGCCAGCACCTTGTCGGGGAAGGCCCGCAGGAACGCCCTGGCGCGCTTGGGCGGGGGCTCCAGGGGCCCTTCCAGAGCGTCCGAGAGCGCGTCGGGGCCCGACAGTGGCGCCGAGCCCTCGGGCGTGGCCTGGCCCTGGCCCCCGGGGCCGAGTAGCTCGGGTACGGACTGCCCGGGGGGCACCAGCAGCGCGTGGGGTATTGAGGAGGTGGCGGAGGGGTTGGTTGAGGTGCGCGGGCGGGGCGGGAGGGCCAGGTCGGCGTGGGGGAGGGCTTCCTTGCGGAGCAGCAGGAAGGCGTCGAAGTCGCAGGCGGGGGTGGCGAAGAGGGCGTGTGCGAGCTCGGCGGGGTGGCCCGAGGGCGTGCTGGAGGAGGAGGAGGAGGAGGACGCGGTGGTGTTGGAGGGCTGCAGCAGCAGCTCCAGGAGGGCGGCGGAGCGGGCGGCGAGGGCCGACAGGCGCTGCAGGGCGGCCGCGGAGGGGCCGCGCTGGGTCCTGCGGAGACGGGGCCGAGATGGTAGACAGGAAGGGGGAAGCGGTCAGGACAGGCACGTAGCACAGCGCTTCATGAGCGTAGCTGAGAGGCTAACTGCTGTGGTATGTTTGTGAACACGTGAATGTTCCGGCCCACGCCCGGAGCCGCCCGCGGCAGGAGGTGCTGCCGCGGGCGGACGCGTGCCCGGGCGCCCGGGGCCCTCGCAGACCCCGGCCTCAACGGGGGCCGGACTGCTGTTGCTCCGTAAGGAAGCTGTCAGGGCCACTGACACACGGCCCAGCAGCCCTAGTTAGAGCTTACACAGGTAATCGCATAATCAAGTTCAAACGTATTGGCTATCTCCACAAGTGCGCCAGGCACTGACCAGGTCAACCCCAGCCAAGGTGACACCCACCAGTGCTGCGACTCCCGGTCTCGCGGGGTGCACAGGTACAGCGCCGGGCCCGTGTCGCCGCCACCCGCCGCCCCTGCCCCTGCCGCCCTCCGCGCGTCGAAGCGGCTGCGCAGCGCCCTGCGGTCCGCCTCCTTGAGCTCGGCCGCGGGGTCCACCACCAGCGGCTTGAGGCGCCACGGCCAGCGGGCCACCAGCTGCAGGAAGCGCAGGAAGCCTGGCCGAGAGGGGAGGGGCAAGGGGAAGTGTGGCACACGCTCAATCAGCTGCATATGCCATACGACAAGTGGGCTAAGCACCACGTGGTGCTTGTAAGACAGGGATGGAGTGAGTACAGATGGGGTGCAGATGAAGCGTGTAGTCAAGGCACGTGGTGTGCGGAGCGTGTCTCCGCCGGCGTCACAGGCGGGCGGGCGCCTAGGCGCCGCGCCCTCCGCCGGCGGCTTGATTTGCCCAGCCGGCAGGACCGTCCCTGTGGGCAGCCATTGACACCCGGCCGACGCTGGAGCGTGTTTGTGGCGGCTGGGTAACACAGGGCTGCCGTGAGCACATGCGACGCAACCACAGACCCTTTCCCATCACGGCCTGGCACCCACCCGAAAGCCTTGAGCCAGGCGGCGCCGCCGCCGGCCCGCCCGCGCCTCCGAACGCCGCCGCCACCAGCAGCTCCGCCGCCGCCGGCGCCACGTGGTTGCTCATCAGGTGCGCCGCCAGCCAGCGCTGCGCCAGCCGGGCCGCCGGCGCGTAGGCGCAGTTGGCGCCCGCCACGTGCGACACCAGGCCGTGGTGCCACGACAGCATCAGCGGGCTCTCCTCCGGACTCAACACACCCGCCCCCACAGTGCCCGTGCCCGCTGTACCCATGCCCGCAGCACCCGCATCCACACCCGCGGCTGCCGCCCCGGGGCCGGAGGGTGCTGCCGTGGAGGCGATCTTGGTGAGCATGGCCTCGTCGCGGCCAGAGTACAGCATGAGGCGGAAGGCGAGCCCGTCCAGCAGCACCTCCACGTAGTCCTCCGAGGCGGTGGCGGAGTGGCCGTACGCGGCGGCCAGGCTGTTGGCCAGCTGCACGCCCAGCGCCGCCTTCATCTTGCGGAAGGCGGAGGGGTCGTCGGGCCAGCGACCTGGGGGAGGAGGGTGCGGGAAGGTGGGTGTAGGTTAGGACGGTTTGAGGGTAGGGTGCGTGACGGGGGAAGCAGTGGTGGTGTGAAGGGGTGAGGAAAAGGGGTGGATGGGCAGAGGGTGTGCGAGTGCGAGGCGCGAGGGCGGGTGAGCAGGTGTGAGGGGTTGCGAAGGCGTGTGCCATGTGGTAGAAGTGTAGCGCGGTGTGGAGCGGGTTGCGGGCGGAGGAGTGCGCGGCTCATTGATTGTTCACCTTGGCGACCACGGGAGGGAGCCCCAGGGCGGGTGCCCAAAGGGCTGCCCAGTCTCCTTCAAGCATAGTTTTAATCATTGCCGACCATAACCGGTGGTGTGAGGCAAGCATGCTCACATCCGGATGCCGTGTGTGTGCAAACACGTGCAGCAGCGCGGTTCACAGCGCATCCACAGGCGCGTCGCTGTGTAGCTATGCAGTGCGGTGGCGTGTGCCTTCACCTACCAGAGCTCTCCAGCGTGACCAGCACCTCCAGGGGATCCAGGCAGCGCGCCACGCCGCCGCCGCCCGGGCCGCTGCCGCCGGCAGCCGCCGCCGCGCCGCCCGCCAGTGAGTGCGGCTGCGGCGGGAAGGGCGCCGTACCGCGGGACGTGGGGGACAGCGGCTGCACGCCCACCACCTGGGAACAGGGGAGCAAAGGGCAGCGTCAGCATTACCAAGGGTGGGCACAGTTAACGCACCACCAACGCAATCTCGCACACGTGATGCCGAGACCGCGAGGGCTGAGGCCTGACTACACACCATCCGTTGCACAACGCAGGATCCACTGACTCATGCAGTCAGGGCAGCACTACCCACCTTGAGCGCCAGGCCGTCCAGGGCGCGCAGCTGCTTGCCCAGCTTGTCCGCCGCCGCCTCCGCCGCGCGCGCCGCCGCCAGGTCCGACCCCGGCGCCGCCCCCCGCCCGCCGGCCAGCGCCCAGTCAAGCAGGCTGGTCGAGCAGCCGTGCAGCGCGCTACCGGGCGGCAGGTGGCGGGCTACCACGTGCGACACAATGGCGTCGGGGATGGCGTGGCGGGCGTGTGGCGGGCACTCCCACACCGCCGTCTCCGTGATCTTGCCGTCCTGCCACCTGCGATCAACGCGAGTTTACATTCAGTGATGGTCAATATCACATGATGAAGTGACAGAACGCAATACTAGTACAATTCAAGATCGTGTGGTCTGCCTAGGCCAACCCAGGGGGGGCGTGACGTTGCGGGGGCAGCATGGACGATAGCAGAGGCCATGGCCGCTGGGTGTCTGCTCGCCCACCTGCGCAGCTCAGAGCGTTCGCCCCAGAACCGCCGGAAGCGCGCCGCAGCCGTGGCGTCGTCCGCCGCAGGGCCGACATCCACCAGCCGTTGGGCCAGCAATGGGTCCGCCACAGTGCCAACCCACACCGTGGGAACAGCTGTTAATACACCTGCCCCCGAGCTGGCCCCCTCTGGAGCGCCGCCTGCTGGTGGGCTGCACGCCAGGGGAGGTAGTCCCACCGTGGCTAGGTCCTCAGGTTTGAGGGTGGAAGCCAGGGGGCGGCGGAGGACTCGGACCACCTTGGCGCGATCGGTGAGGCCCTGCCGCAGCAGCTGCTCCACCTTGTCCTCCTGCTCCCTGTGTGACAACAAGGGTAGATATCGAGGTTGGAAGTCTTCTCAACACGGATGGTGCACCAAGAACTGGCAAGGTAGGCGGAAACGGAACGTGTAGATGCTGGGTGCAAAGTTGGAAGGATGCAGATGCCACCGGGTCCCTCAGGCAATAAGCGGAAAAGTAAAAACCCCCATGTATGGGTCGGCTGCATATCTCTCGTCATCGGGAATGGGATGCACCATGCTTGCGTGTGGCGTGACAGATGGTAGGCAAACACGCATATGCATAGTGCGCATGTGCGGCGGTGGCAACGCGACAGCGGGCGGAGTAGTGTCCTGCCTTGCTCCCATGTCCTGCCCTCAGGCAATAAGCGGAAAAGAAAACCCCCATGTGTGGGTCGGCTGCATTCTTCTCGTCACAGGGAAGGATGGCATGAGCAAGCTGAGGCGACCCGCCGCCACACGCGCTACGACAGATTAACAAAACCAGGTAAACCAGCGCTACACTCGCGACTGCTCACCTCCACAACACACGGTCCTTGCAAATGCTGAAGGCAGCGGCGCCGCTCCCCGCCGCCCCGCTGCCCCCATTCTCCGCATTCCCAGCCTCCGCTGCCTTCACTGCCTTGCCCTGCTTCCCCTTCCTCCCAGCAACATGCTCCTCCTCCGCCTTTTGCTGCAGCTGCTGCTGCAGGGCGGCGGGCGGGGCCACAGCGATTGCCCAATGGTAGTCAAAGGCAGAGGAGGGCGAGGCGGGGGCGAGGAAGGCGGAGGCAAAGGCCTCGTCGGGGTCGGCGGGGTGCGTGAGCAGCTGCAGGGTGGTGCGGGCGGCCATCTGAGCGTGCGCCAGCGACCCGCGGGTCATGTGGGCCGCCAGGTTGAGCCAGCCCGTGCAGTCCACGAACACCACCGCGTGGGCGGCCTTGAAGACTTGCTGCGGCAGCAGCAGGAGATGGGGGCGCACGTGCAAATTATTAGAATGGGATGTCACAACTTTGCGCACACGTGCAGCTGCGTCACAGCGCTACACTTGTCCACAGGTACAGGCACCGTATGGCAGAGTGGGTGTTGGCATATCCCGCAGCAGTGTTGCACGGAGATGCCCATGACTTATGGCTGTACTGGAACCTTGCTCGTGCTCACCATGGCGGGCGGCGTGTGCTGTGGCGGCAGGCCAGGCAGCTCCCCGGGAGCGGCGCGGGCCATGGCCAGGCCCTTGGCCCAGGCGGCTGCGTCCGCCAACAGCTGCAGCGCCCCGCGGAACACCTGCAGCGCAGACATGGAGCCAACCTGCGGGCAGGGCAGGCGAGGGATCCGGGCGTCAAATCGTTGTTTACATTATGTTCACGACATCGTGGAAAAAGGGAAACCAGAAATATATCTGAAGACGGACAGACGCCGAGCGAGCGGGCTGAGTGCGCCTCGCTCTGGCAGCCTGTGCTCACCATCTTGTTGCGCTCCGCCAGCAGGGCCACCAGGGAGGCCAGGACCGCGCCGTCGAGGCAGCCGCCGCAGCCCCATGCGCCACGCGCGCCGCCGCTGCTGCTGCTGGAGCAGGGGGCCAGGCCGTGCTGACGGGCCCACACCTTGAGCAGGTGGAGGCCGTCAGCCAGGTGGGGCGCGGACGAGAGGGCAGCCTGGGGGAGTGGAAGGACACCCGAAGGAGTGATGCTGAGGAAGCGGGATTGCGGAAGGCAGCGGGCTAGTGAAGACAGAACAGCATAGACAGACAACCGCCTGACGGGGGAGAACTAGATGCGCCTGGGTTCTGCGCGCACAGAAAGGCCACGCACCTCGCCCTCACCTTGAGCCTGGCAGCATGGATGCTAAACATCATATCCTCGACGATACCAGCGTTGTAGTGCGGCGTGGGGAGCAGCTGCTGTTGCTGTTGTGCGGCTTCTGCGCCGTTCGCCTCCTCCCTTGCCGCGCCTCCGGCCGCCAGCTGCCCCTTGGCCTCCTTGGTGTGCGCGCGGACACCGTTGCGGTCGGGCGCGAGGCGGGGCAGCGCGAAGGTGTCGGGGGCGATGGCTGGCAGCAGGCGGAGGCTGTAGCCCTCGGCTGTAGCAGGCCGGATGACTAGTGCAGGCCGGGTGGGGTCCCCATGCAGGCACTCGATGCGCTGCTCGCCGTACAGGCTGTAGCTGGCGTCTCGTAGGTAGGCCGCCACAGCCACCAGGTAGGCGGCTCGGCGGGCGTGGTAGCGGTAGTTGAGATGGGCCTTGGGCGCCAAGAAGTCGGTTGGGAGTTGTACGGCAATGTCGATGGTAGGGTCAGGGCGGGCGAGCGCGCCGTACGCTGCGCTGCCCACGACTGCGACGGAGGCTGGGGGCTTGACGGTCAGGCTGTCCTGGGCGGGAGGCGGAGGGGGCGGGGGAGCAAGGGAGGCGGAGCAGGGGTGAGGTGGTGGCCGCGGCTGGTTGCAGTGAAACAGGCGACAGGTGCGTGCAAGCGCAGAAGTCACATCAAGGTGCTTCAGTAGTGGGGTTTGAGCCCTTGCTGTCAAGGGCAGCTGGAGACCCCGAGTGGAGGGGATACGGAGGCGTGGCAGTGCGACAGAACAGCAGAAAGCGACACTGGCATATTCGCCAGGCAGATGCATGATACTTCGACACCACGACGCTGCACTCACCTCAGTCGTTAGCCCTAGCGCCTCCACAAAGGCCTTGGCGATAGTCATCGGCGCGACGTGTTCCGGCATGGCGGCGAGCACCTCCTTGAGCCGGGCCACAACGCCTGCGATCTTTGCACCCTTGCTGAAACCCGCCCTGGTCTCAGACAAGAGCTCATCTGCCTGCAAGCAGGTGCAAGGAGGAAGCCGCTGGGCGCCTGCGCCGTGTGTCGAGGGTAACGCCAACCAGGGTTCCGACAATGCCGCGGTTCCAGGGCCGCGAAGGCCGCCACTGCGCACCTCCAGTTGTAGAATTGCAGCGTCCGATGTATCGACGCCACCTCCAAGAAGCAGAGCAGAGTCGGAAACAAGCCGGCGTTCCTTCTTGGCGGCGGCGGCGCTCTCGGGGCCTGGGCCCGCGGGCTGCTGTCTAAGCGCAGCCTGGCGAAGCCTTGAAGCCTCACTCAGAGGCTCTTCGTCCATTCCCCCATTATCCTCTTCCTCGCCGGCTTCATCTTCGTCGTCAAACATGTCGGCGTCGGCACCGACATCCTCGCCAAACTCATCTTCACTACCGACGAATCCGGCGTCAACAACCTCATCGTCCGAGGCGCTAATGTCCTCATCGTCATACTCAAGGACCATCCTGATAGCCCCTTTGTCTAAAAGCTGGCGGCCCGTCCAGGTGAAGGGGCCCGCGGTGTTATTGCGGTAACACCATTGTTTTTAGGAGGCTGCTTGACTGAAGATATACTTCGTAAGGTTTTACAGTGTCAGTGCAATTTCGAGTTTAGGAGGTGCATGGGGACGGTTGCGGGTTGGACGTTATCAACGGCTGCCGGCATCGCGCCTTGCCGGAGCTCGGAGCCCAGCAGCTACCAATCCTGGTAACTGTAGCAACCTGTAAGCCATAGGTTAGATAGGAAGCAGCAAGCTTGCCGCCATGTTTCGGCAGCGCTCTGTTTACGCATTGAGCTTGACATGCCACGTGGCTATGCCACGTAGGACACGCTCCTTGCTTTGCCTTGTCCCCAGGTGGCAACCATGCAAGCCATGATGCCTATTCGACGCTCATCGCGAAGCGTCTTGAGCTTTTGGCCATTTTTACCCCAGTGTAGAGTGTACCCTTTCAGAAATCCAGCATCAGGGGAGCTCCCCTTTCCAGGACGGCGTACGCGCGTACCGGTACCGGCACTGGCCCTTATCGTTGACATGGGGGTCGGTTCTCTTGCAAATCCTTGCCTGTAGAGCAAGCCGTGGCGACGCGCATGACAAGGCAGCTCCGGTGCATTGAATGTATTCGTGACTTTCAAGGAGCTCTGTGCCAATGACCCACTGCCTGCGTGACCGGTCGCAACGTGTCGCTATCACCAGCCATGACAGCGTACCTCCACTTGTATCGTTGACGTGGGGGTCGGTTCCCCCACACCTCGTGCGTCTGTGCAGCCGCATTCATAGGGACCGCTCCTGTACACAAGGAAAACGGATAAGAAACGCTCCCTTCATGGGGCTGCCCGACGCATGGAAACAGAGGAGCTTCCCTGCGTTGAAACGCCAACCTTCCCCGCCGCGAAGGCCTTGGTGACCGGCCTGCTCTCCAATACTCCAAGGCAAAGAGGCTGAGCCAGGATGCATTCCGAGGGTGGAGCCTGGAGCGCCACCACCGGCACAACTGGCGCAGCCCAAAAGGTGCTGCAACACAAGCCGTCCCACCTGCCTTGCCGCCTGCTCTGCTTTCCACGCCAAGCCATGCCTCTGTACGGCCGTGCCGCTGGGGCGCTGTGTACTGCAACCCATCGTTTGCATCGAAAGATTCTGACGTTTTCTGGGACAACCTGTTCCTCAGCGCCGGGCCCGTTCGGCACTGGCCCGGTGCTTGGCTGCCATGGCTGGAGCCTGGCCCTGCGACGGTTCAGCTGCATGGAATCTTAACCGTATCAGTATCCCGCATGAATCCTTACCTAGCGCTCCCGCTCCCAGCTTACTTGAAGATAAGAAGCGCAGTTCTGCTTTCATTGTGGTCAAGTGTGAGTAACAGGCAGGAAACTTGCTTTTCGTGTTGTGTGGCCACGTCGACCAAAATTGCAGCCAAGAGACTAACGAATACCTTTACTCAGTAGTTGACGCTTCATAATGTTCGTGATACGTTGCGTATGCAGTAGCCCACGCTCGCCACCCTTTGCCTGGTTGCAAGGGTTGCGGTTTTGGGCATGTCTTGCCGTGCTCGCTCTACAGTTAGGCGGCATCGCACTAGCTGAGGATCAGTGTTACGGGCCTATAGTGAAGCTTTCCATCGGGGGCCACGACGAACTGACCGCGTATGGCGCGTTAGCTGGCTTCGGTGGAGAGCTTTTGGCCCCGCTACAATCCATACCAATGATCGCAGCAAACCCTCTGGAAGCTTGCCAGGAGTTGCCGGTCGGATTGCTGTCCGGTAGGTTGGTCGTGGGCTCGTGGCTTTGGTCGTCTGGAAGGCCTCCAGCAGGTCGCACCCGAAACCCTGGCTGGATGTGCCTGCGCACGTGACGCCTTACGCGCCCCTGCGCCAATCCCCTTCTCAGTCACAACGCTAAAGACATGAGTACTCTGCGTGGCAAAGGGACGGCGTCTTTGCGAGTTGCTCTGCGCAGTTCTGCCGGCCACCCTACACTGGCACAGCGCCTTCAGCCTGTCCACGCCAGCACCACGTTGCAGCTAGGCCATATGAGCACCGGTGCAGGACCCTGCAACACCATGCCCGCCGCTGCCCTACCCTGCAGGAGCCGCAGTGCTCGTGATCCGGGGCAGCTGCTCGTTCACGGACAAGGCGCGCAACTTGCAGGTGAGGTTGTGAGCCTGTGGATAGTGGCATAGTGGCATTGTGCGTGCCCCGATGCATGGTGCCAGTACTAGTTTGCGTGCTTGGCACCAAACAACTACAAATGACTGCCAACCGCGATCCAGCCCATTCCTGTCTCGCACCTCCCATCCTTGTTTCCCCAGCCTGGTAAAGCTAAGTCGCTGGCTGCCCTCTGTTCCCCTTGCTGAACCTGCTCCTGCTACTCTCCGCAGGCCGCAGGGGCAGCAGCCATGATCCTGTATGACAACCAGCCCGGCTGCATCACCATGGGGTACGACGTTAACAGTACGGCAGGGCTTGTGGTACCGGCCGTGAGCATCCCGGACGTGTACGGCAAGCGGCTGGTGGAGGCGGCGGCAGGGGGCGGGCCGCTGCGCGCGTCGCTGGAGGCGGTTGACGTTCCGCTGGTGGACGCCAGCGCGGTGCTGCTGTTCATCATGGCGGTTGGCACGCTGGTTGGGGGCAGCGTGTGGTCGGGGCTGGACCACGCGGCGTCCAAACGGGCAGCGGCAGAGGAGCAGGTGGGGAGGTCAAAGGGCAGGGTTTGACAGCGTAGTGGGAGAGTGACGTGTAGGCAGGTTGGGCCGGGGGTCGATGCGCAGGAGAGCAGCACCCGAGCCGCAACGCAGCTGGCTCACGATGCGCTGCTGCCCGCGCTCAGCCTTGCAGTCCCACCTACCAAACCGCTGCATCCACCTCCCGCTGTGCATGCTCTCGCGCTGCCTTGCGCTGCCTTGCGCCACGTGCCGCGTGCCGTTCGCCCTATCGGTTAGCCCTCACGCCGGCACCCTGCCGCCGCCCCCAGGCGCTGCTGCGCGCCCCGTCGGGGCGGCCTGGCGCGGAGCCCACGGACCTGACGCCTCGCGCGGCCGTGGCGTTCGTGCTGGTGGCCTCCTGCATGCTGCTGCTGCTCTACTTCCTGCTCAGCAAGGCCTTCTTCTACGTGCTGGTGGGGTGGAAGCGATCAAGGGTTGTCTCCTGTAGCAATGGTGCAGACGTCGTGACGGTTGCTAGGCTGGCAGCAGCAAGCACCTGTCTCAGCGCTGTCTCCAGCGCCTGCGACCAGCCCCATCCCATTCATCGCTCTCCTGACCAACTTGTTGGCCTCACCACTGCACTCAGGGCAGCTTGTGCAGCTTGCCTATCTGTCCGTCGTCCGTATCCCCCGCGACCCGGAGATCCTTGGCCTTGGGCCATTTCTCTCCTTATCCTTGACCCCCCCCCTTGGCCCTCCGCGCCCTCCCCCCTCCCGGCCGCAGCTGGTGCTGTTCTGCCTGGCCTCCGTGCAGTCCCAGGCGCTGCTGTACATGGCGGGCATGGCGCGGGTGATGCCGCCGGGGCAGCAGGTCAAGGTGCGCGCGAACGGGGAGGGCCGGGGATGGGTGGGCTGCGATGCATTGCGGTGTGTGGCGAGGTAGCGGCCCTTGCCGCAGGTGTAACTTGCCCCTTCACAGCTGTGTGAAAGCGTGCACTAAACAATGAGTGGGGTAACACCTCAATTTTTTGTTCTCTGCTTGTCATTTGGTCGATATTCATTACTCGAGCCCCGCGTTCGCTTCACCCTACCGTTTACATCTGGTGCCCCCTTCCTAATCCCTGCTATCTACAAAACCCGCAGCTGCCCCTGCTGGGCCCCTGCCCGCTGACGGGCGTGCTGGCCACCCCCGTGGCTGTGGCAGTGGCTGTGGTGTGGGCGGTCGAGCGCAACCAGCCGTGGGCCTGGGTGCTGCAGGACCTGCAGGTGGGCGTGACTTGGTGGTGTGGATCGGGCACCGCATGTGGCAAGAGCTTGTATTGGGCCAGGCTGTCATGAGACAGCCGCAAGGCGAGCATGGGATCTGCCGTTGCGGCCAGTGAGGGGCGCAGCGCATTTGCGATTGAACATTCCTTCGACACGCCAGCCAAGGGCAACCCACCAGGCTTGCCCACCGGTCGCTTCGGCTCTCTTCGACGAAGCGCCCCGATCGCCCACCCTCGCTGTACGCAGGGCATTGCGTTGATGCTGCTGGTGATGCGGCAGCTGCGTGTGCCCAACCTCAAGGTGGCGGCCATCCTGCTGCCGGGGTGCCTGGCGTACGTGAGTGGCGGGGGCCGGTGGGGTTGGGGGCGTCGCGTCGAGCATTTCCCGGTATCCGGAAATCGAGTGAAGGCACCTTGATATTGATACATTGCCACGTGGAAGGGCTCGGGGACCGGGTGTGGGGTATACAGCGAGGAGTTGGCATCGTGTTGTGCCCGCCGTTGCCGTGCTTGCGCCGTTTCCCAAGGTCTTGACCTTCGCCTCGCCTCCGGCTTCCTGCCCCCCAGGACGTGTTCTGGGTGTTCATCCAGCCCATGCTGTTTGGGAATGGCCGCAGCGTCATGGTCACGGTGGGTCGGCGCGGGGCACGGCTTAGGGTGTATCCCCCTCTCCCGTTGCCTTGTCGTCCCTTACGCACACGTGTTGTTCCCGCTGCACTCGTCCGACACGCCCTTCGGTGGCCGGGAATCCTGGATACTCTACACGCCGAGAGCTAAGTCTTCATGGCTTCCTATGGCTGCTGGTGTTGGGTTCAGCGTCCCAAGATCCCATACAGACAGCCTCTTGCAACGCTGCATGGCCCACAGCCAACATCCCTCTCACCAGTCCCTGGCACCTTGCTGCACCTGGTTGCCCCCCGCAGGTTGCCCAGGGCGGCGACAGCGGCGAGTTCATCCCCATGCTGCTGCGCGTGCCGCACTGGGGCTTCCAGGGCCTGGGCGGCTACTCCATGCTGGGCTTCGGGGACGTCATCCTGCCCGGACTGCTGGTGGCGCTCGCACGCCGCTGCGACGCAGACCTGCGCCTCGCCGGCGCCCGGGCCTACTTCCCGTACCTCGTGCTGTCGTACGCCGCAGGCCTGGGCCTGACGTACGCCGCGCTGGCGTTCAGTTGGTTCGGGGACCAGGGGCAGCCGGCGCTGCTGTACCTGGTGCCGTGCACGCTGGGTACGGTGTTTGGCCTGGGGTGGGCTAGAGGGCAGCTGGGCGCGCTGTGGCGTGGGACCAGCGGGGAGGCGACCCATGGGTCGGGGGGCGCGGGCAGGAAGGAGCCGCTGGACCATGACTCGGATGCAGGGGAGGCGCACGAGGTGGATGCGGGGCGGGGGCAGCGGGCGGGTGGAGGTGCGGAGGAGGAGGATGTTGAGGGCGGGGCGGGGCAGGTGGGGTGGGGGGCGGGGGAGCGGGCGCGGCTGCTGCGCGGGGGCCAGTAGGAGGGTGCGGGGGATGGAGGCTTTAGAGTGTCGGCAGCAGCGCGAGGGGTGGCTGTAGCCAGTGTCAGGCGCAGTGCGTGGGGGACCGTACATAGAGACGGCGCGCAAGCTTGGGGCTTCCGTGAACGGGAGGAGACCTACAAAGGCAGTGGTGATTGTTGATCGCCGCAAGGGGCTCGTGGATTCTTGCCTTCCTTGTGAGGCCAAGGTGGTGCGTGCCCGGGCTGCAACTGCTGCTGTTGCTGCTGCACAGCACATGAGGGTGTGGGGTTGGTAATGTAGTAGGTGTTGCGTGTGAGTAGAGGAGCAAGGTGGGGGTATGAATGCCGAAGTACAGCCCTTGTGCCGCATGTTATGTACTGATGGGGTTGCCTACATTCCTGGCATGGCGCAGCTTCCACACATGCCTTGCTGGAATGGTGGTTGACCATGTCTTGTTGCTGCTGTCGCCATGCACCGATCCCCAAAGGCATGCACGTCTTGCCGTAGTACGGTGAAGTGCTGGGTACTGGGCTATGGATCAGCTGTTTTCTGGCACGCATGGTGCCGCCTGCATCATGCCCTGGGAGTGTCCTCCACCGCATTGGTGCTTGGTACAAGACGAAGAAGCAAGGCTGGGCGAAATCGCACTGACAAACTGTCAAACGCCATGACACATGCATGCTAAATGTTGTGTGTTAGCGAAGGGGCCCGTGAGTGGTTCTTCTGTACGTGCGCACAAACGGAATGATGTTTGGCTTCTAGCATGGCGTCCTCCGTATGGCTCCTGCGCTGGGGCCATGGTCTTCTGGTGACAGGGGATGTTGGCTGTTGACCGTTAGGAGGATGCTTTGAATGTTGGCGAGCGGGCGAGGGCGGTGACACGTGAAAGCCGTGAGGACGTTGCGGCGTGCCAACCTACGGTATGTGAGGCCTCATACTGTTCTGCTGTGCTACAAAAGGTTACGAGCCTACTTGCACTGTAGCGTGCTGCTGCTACACTCCCCCGCTGCTGCTCCAGTGGGTTCGCATGGAGCGTTCGCCTTCATGTGGCATACTAATGCTGCCGTCGTAGTAGGCGACAGAAAGTGTCGGGGTGTAACATTGGCTTGAAGTGGCCACGCCTTCACGGTATGCAGCAACAAGTCCCCACCCTCCCAGCAGCCCTGAACACCTTCACATGTGCTCCCCACCTCCCCTGCAACGAGCCGGTGCCTCTGCAAGAATGCTGATACAGAAGACCTGGCGCCTACAGAGTGGAGCGCATACCGGTATGCCGCGCCTTCCTGCTCCTTATTAAAGCATGCTGATGCACGGCAATGAGCTCCGCCACGCTGCTGGGGGGTGCAGGCTGGCAGCATGCCCCACGCTCTTTTCCTGCATTGCCTAGCAGGCACGGATTGTTGGCTTAACAGGCCTCGCGTGTCGCCGTCGGCAGAGTAAGGGCTCAGGAATGCGGTGGGCGGTGTGTTTCCGTCAGTTCCTGCACAGGCTGTTGCTGCTCGGCAACAGTCGTACTGCCGCGAACGCCTGTGCGCACGGCTTTGCTGCCCAAGATGTATAATATTGATTAGATTGGTCCTGCTGTGCATTCCAACCCTAGCGATCAGGCCCAGGGGCTCGCTCCAGCAAGAAAGCTGTGAGAGCACTGCCTCAACGAAATGGGGGCCGAACAAAGTCGTCCAGATGCAGCTGCTGCAGCAGCGGAGCCCATAGGCGAAGCAACATCGGCCAACCCGGAGCCCAATGAGTCGAACGCTGGCGCCACTCCGTCCGCGCTGGTTCTTGTGGGGCCATCCGGAGTGGGCAAAGGGACATTAGCCAAGCGACTGATTCAGGGCTCTGATCAGTTTGGTTTCAGTGTATCCCACACGACACGAGCTCCTCGGCCAAACGAACAGGTTCGTCTCTACTCCCGGCTGTGCAACTACTGCGCAATTACTCCTCGTCGCGCACAACATCACAAGCTGATGTGGCACGCGATGCTGTACATCTGAACAGTGCATTTGCCTTCTGGCATATCATCAGGCCAAGGCGCAACTGTTCTCGATCGACACTTAACCTCTGGCCTGTCTGCAGCACGGAGTGCACTACTTCTTCACGACGAAAGAGCAGTTTGCGAAAGAGGTTGGCGAGGGGAAGTTTCTGGAGTATGCTGAGGTGAGCTTGGTTGGCTGGTGCGGTGGCGGGAGCCCACGGCCTGCCTCGTTCCACAGCTGCCTTCGCACCGGCACAGCGCCTGTCCATGAGCGCCAAGCGAACCCCACGCCCTTGAACGGAGTCCCGAACATGAACCACGTCCAATCTCAGAGTCCGCGTTGCCATACCGTATCCAGTTCCTGCCCTTCTCCTGTTACGACCCAGGTCCATGGCAACCTGTACGGCACCAGCTTCCAGGCGGTCACCAGTGTGCTGGAGTCCGGCCGCGTGTGCATCCTGGACATTGACGTCCAGGGCGCGCGGTCGGTGCGCAAGAGCGGGCTGAAGGCCATCTTTGTGTTCATCGCGCCGCCCTCCCTGGAGGACCTTGCCAACCGCCTGGCCGCCCGTGGCACGGAGACCGTGGAGCAGATTACACGACGCCTCAACAATGCAAAGCAGGAGATTGAGAGGTACGCCTAGGGGGCTTACACTACCGCAGCACCCACCAGCGCCCAGCGGCCTCCCTGCCACTGGGCTCCCAGCTCAGCCAGGGCTCTTCTCCATTCCACTAGACTTCCGTTTGCTCGAGTGTACTCGCCATGCCGCTTCGCATGCCCGTCCTTGTTCCTTTCTTAACCCCGCTCTGCGCGGCCCCGGCTCGTTGTTACGTTGCCAGCATCAACGAGAAGGGGCTGTACGATTACCTGCTGATCAACGACGACCTTGACGAGGCGGTCAGCCGCCTGGCGGCCATCGCGGCGCGGGCGGCGGCGGGGCAGCCCGCGGAGGCGGGCATGGTGCCGGAGCGCGTGGTGCTGGAGGACGTGAGTGAGGACCCGGATATGGTTTGGCAGGGGTGGGAGCGGAGCGGGTTTGCGGCTGCAAAGCAGGGTGAGGCACGGTCAAGGTGGAGGAGCAGGCGGGCGGAAGGATGCTGGGCATGCGGTGAGGGTATCGGGTTCTCATAGGTGGAGGTCGGAGGGTAGAGATGCGATCAGGTAATGGCGCGGTCGCTGGGCGGGGAAGGAGAGGGAGGCGGATGCCCTGCTGATAGGGTCAGGGCTGGTGTGGTGCTGCCAAGTGGATATCCCCGAAAGGCCAGCCTTGTGGCTTAGCCTCGTCGAGCAGAGATTGAGGTGGTTCGCAGGCGCGCCGTAGCGCGGTGCACTTGGCTGCCACGCACATCGCTTGGGGAAGCAGTGCTGCGCAGGAGAGGCGCAGGCACTTAGAAATTTGCTATGACTGAACTGCATGCGGTAGAAATGCGGACGAGGCGTGCACCTACGCACTGCATCCCGGCTGACGTTCTGTGCGCGTGTGGCCCGCAGGCTCCCCTGCCGGACATCCGTGCCCTGACGGAGCAGCAGGCTGCGGCCGCCGCCGCGGCCCCCGAGCCGGGCCCTGACGCCGCCACGCAGACCCCCGCGGCCGGCCCTGCGGCCGAGGCCGCGCCGGCCGCTGCCCCCGCCCCAGCACCATCATGTGCTGCTTCTACCGCAGAGATCCCCCGCGCCCCCAGCCCAATTCCAGAGGCTCCCGCCCCCGCAGCGCAACCTGCAGAGGAGGAATCACCCACGCACCCCGCGCCCACGCCGACTGCCAACGGTTCGGCCGCACCGCCGCCCCCCGCGGCGCCCTCTCCCCAAGTCTCCACGGGCGGGGCTCCACAACAAGTGCAGCAGCCGCAGCCTGCTGTAGCGGCGGCGGCGGTCGGGGCGCCTTCTGCCCCTGGGCCGCAGGGCCAGGGTCTTGAGGGGGTGCCGCCGGGCTTTGAGAAGTGGCAGGGCAAGGTGGCGCTGGTGACTGGGGCGTCCTCCGGCATCGGGTGGGCCACCTGCGAGGCGCTGGCGCTGGCAGGTGCGGGAGGGGGAAGGGTGGGAGGGGGGATGGCGCGAGTGGGGTTAGGGGACACGCCCCCTGCCATCGGCTATGCTGTATGGGGTATACCGGTACGCAGGACGGGGGAGGCATCGAGGATCGGGGCCTGAGGCTTTGACCGCGTTTGTGCTGCTGCGGCACGCCAGGGTACGGTGCATGCCGGTGGGCCTCACCTGTGCGGGTTGGTTGCCCTCATGGCCTGTGCAGGCATGCGCATCGTGGCCGTGGCTCGGCGCAAGGACCGGCTGGAGGAGCTGCAGCGCCACATGCACGCGCTTGGGGTGCCGTTGGCCAACTTCCTGCCCGTGGTGTGCGACATCACCAAGGAGGCAGAGGTGGGGCTGGCTGGAGGGGGTGCCCAGCGCAGGGGCAGGGGATGGCTACGGGAGTTTCTGCAAGGCGTCGAGGGAACCACACGCCGTGCACCCTTGACAACTGCGCCCTCCGCTGCAGGTTGCCACGCTGCCCAAGATTGTGTCCAAGCGCTGGTCTGAGTGCGGAGTCGACGTCCTCATTAACAACGGTGGGGCCGGCGCAGGGATAAAGCCAGGCTTGGCAGGGCGTTGCAGGCTAGGGCCGGGAGGGGGAGGGCTACATTAGCTGCGAACGCGGACTTGGCATGCTGCATGTGAAGGTTAAAATGTGAAGGTTAACGACTGGCATGGGCGTAGGTTCGGGGTACGTGGGCACGGCGGATGCCACGGGAACAAACTGTTCTCCAGGCACTGACCAAACCGTTACTGAAACACCCCAACCCTCGAGTCCCTGCGTAAATACCCTCCCAGTTAGCCACGCGCCCTCACCACTTGGCCCCACCTGCCTGCCTGCCTCCCTGCAGCCGGCATGAGCCGCAACGACGCCTCCCTGTTCGAGGGCAACATCGGCAGCTGGGTGGAGATGCTGTCTACCAACGTGCTGGGCACCTGCATGATGACCAGGGCGGTGGTGCAGGTGGGACATGGCGGCGCAGGTGGGGCGGCTATTGAGCATGTGTCGTGTCAGGAAGAGCGACGTGGCAGCAAGCGCGTAAGCCCACGCTTCGTGGCGCTGGATGAGCAGGCGCCGCAGATACCGTACGTGCCATCTGACAACTGCATGGCGGCACGGAAGCATGATGACAGGTAATGAGCGCATGGCTTGCTCGTGTGTTGAGTGCTGCCTGCGGCAGGGCCTCGGGCGTGCGATGGCGACTTCCTGCCTGGTTCTTTGGCTTCCACTTACGAGCGCAGTACATCGCTAGTTGGTGGGAACGGTCTCCTCGTATCGAACGCCAGCCTGGCCCCTGGCCCTCCCTGCCCGGCCTGCCCCAGGACATGAAGCGGCGCAACAGCTACGGCCACATCATCAACATGGTGGGCCTCAGCGGCCACCGCATCCCCGACGGGCCGCAGGGCGGCGGCTTCTACTGCGCCACCAAGGCCGCGGTCAAGACCATCACGGAGGGGCTGCGCCAGGAGGTGAGCGCAAGCAGGGCGGGGCTTGGGACGGGAGCCCGCCTCACGAGCAGTACGAGCGCACTGTGGGATCCCTCAGGGCGCAAGCCTGGACTTGCCGTTGGAAATTGTGTGACGCTGTCGTGATGTCCCTCGTTCCTCCTGCAGGCCCGCGGCGCCAAGATCCCGCTCCGCGTGTCCGGCATCTCCCCCGGCCTGGTGGAGACGGAGTTCTTCTCCGTGCGCGCGTTCGGCGACCCCGAGGCGGCGCACAAGGCGGTGGCACCCTTCTCCAAGGTGCTGCAGCCGGTGGACGTGGCGGACGCAGTCATGTGGTGCCTGTCGTGCCCCGCGCACATGGAGGTCAACGACATTGTGGTGCGGCCCACCGAGCAGCTCATCTGAGGGGCAGCGCTGCAGCCCGGGTGGATCGTGATGGAGCTGCTCTGGGCCCAGAGCGGGCGTCTGCAGAGCTTGGGCGTGTGGGTTTGCTGTGCGTAGTGGAGTGGGCCATGGGGGGCCCTGGGATGGCCTGTGCTTGACAGGGCGGCGCAGGCGTGTGCTGGCATCGAAGCAGTTTGTCAGGGAGGGTGTGGTTGGTTTGGGCGGGTAGGCGCAGCGGCTTTAGACTACAGCGGAGTGATTGTGGTCGGCGGATTCGGCAAGCAGTGGTGGTGAGCACAGATGCTGCAAAAAGCAAATGCAACTGGTGTGCTGCGGACCGGCGGCAGTGTGCATCGGCACAGAAGGCTTCTGTATGTGCATGGGTGGTGGGCGGCAGGAGGCGCAAACCTGTGCGCAACCATTGAGCTCACGTGCACCTTCAACCCGTCCCGGCCCTGCAGCACATGTGCATTGGTGATGGTAACTAAGGGCCGAAGGGCATGATGATTTACGCACGAAGTTGCTGCATTATACCCATGGATTCCTGGTTAAAAATCTTATGATGTGGCATGTGGGGCGCTCTTGTGTGTCTAGTACTACTGCTCCACGGCCGCGTAGCGGCACAGGTCAGAAGGCGCTGCTTGGCGTTAAACGATCCATACCGGTAACCACTTACTGAAACGCTCCACTGGCTGAGACTGGCTGAAATGACCTCTCATGAACCCAAGAACACAACGCCTCTGTGGGCTACTGATGTGGCGGCCAGCATGCTGGCAATGTATCCGTGGCTGGTGGTCAGACCCGGTGCAGGAGGGTTTCCCAGCAATGACAGCATGGGGTGCCTCCCTGGCAGCGTACACACGGTAGCACAGAGACACCCAGGTAGCGTTACAAGCCCTGCGTTGGCGCCTGTGTCTGCGTTTCTACGATCTTGGGGTACACGTGCTCGTGCAGGAAGTCCACCTCCTTGCGCCACAGCGCGGCACGCTTGCCGTCCCGGAAGCGCTTAAGCTTGTGCGCCTTAATCAGGAGCGTAGGAGTGGGCTTCCGTCCGTCCGCGTGCTGCGCATCCTTGCTCACGCGCCGCGCAAGGGGCCCGATCAGCAGCACGTAATCACCGTCCTTCACGACGGTATCTTGGCACAACCCGGGCACGGCCTCGGAGATGTCGAGGCCGGAGGCGTCCACGCTAACAGATGCAATGCCGCTATCGTCAACCAGTTCAAAGCTCGCATTAGAAACGTGCCTGGCGTAACCCTGTTGGCAAATGGACGCACTGTGTAAGTCACTGCGCAAGGGCGACGACAGCTGAGTTCAAGTTTCAGCTCACCTGTAGCCACACGCGCTGGAATACAATGTTGCCCAATCGAAAGGTCCTAGATCCTTTTCCTTTCATCGGTTTTGCGAGGAGGAGCTGGCTAAGAAGCAGCTTAACTGCGGGAAGAGTCTTTGCCTGGGCCGAGGTTCCCGCTGTTTCCATGATAAAGCAACAGGTGAATCTATAGCTATGCAAATATCTTTGCGGCCCTTTTGCCAATTACCAGTGTGCCTGTGCGGGCGCTGGGCTTGGGCGGGAGCCGGGAGGGTACGAGACGAGCACCTGAGGCAACCAACGGCAGGCGACAGGGACCTAATCAACGACACCACCTGCTTCGTTTCAGCATTCCGTCTGTTTGTGACGGGTCGTGTGCACTGGCCCTGGCACCCTGCCGCGTTTTGGGTAGGGGACCAGTGCTCAAGGCCAAAGGGCACTAGGCACCACTGGGGCTTCCCTGGGCTGCCCCTGGGGGCAAAGGTGCCGTCAAGGCCAAGGCGACATGCTTTACACCTTTCTACGACCCATGAAGCCACACAAGTGGTCTGGCACTGTACGACATCCGGAGTATCTTCGGTACCACGAGCAACCGCATGCGGTACCAAAGGACACCCTCGCAGTGCTCTGGTGCTGCTACGGCTGCGCCTGCGACACCATCATGCATGTTTACCCGCAGCGTCGGGCGTGTCATACCGTCGGCGCCAACGTCCCCTTGCAACGGGCAAGGGGCTCCGAGATAGCAATCGTGCAGCAGGGTGCTGCAGCGGGGGAGTACACTCCAAGAAAACTCACGTAAGTGGATCCAAGGCTTCCGTGCACTGCCCAACAACATTAAGGTAGGTTCAGCCTGGTTCAGCCATGCGGCAACAGGCTCGTGCATCGCTCTGGCCCAGGCCGGCGACATGCTTACCATGTACGGTACGTACCGGTAACCGCAGGCCAAGCAAGCACACACGCTACGCACGGGTGGCCAACCAGCTTCAGACCCTCAGTCCTTCATGTTGTGTATAGCGGATCAGCCGGATAGGGTGTATACAAACGCAGGTTTCACCGGATAGACCAACAGCTCCCCGCAGGGTGGACAGCACGTAGGGCCAAATGGAAACAATGCCAACCAGCACACAGCCCGTCAACAGCTGTGATGGCCTCGCTCGCAGACCGTCAGGGACAATGGACCCATATGAAACACGTTCAATGTGAGAGGCAGCACGTTCAATGTGAGAGCCAGAGTGTCAGCATGCTGGCCCATTCAGCTAGGTCAACACCACTGTCTCCACAGTATTACGCAACGCGTGACGTACATGACAAGGAATAGAGCACCCACCCGTGTTATAGAAGGTTGTACCATAAAGTTTCACGGTGTGCACGCTTGGTTTTTTTTTCTTGGTGTCCTTCCAAAACCAGGTAAGCGTTCGCTCAAGCGTGTGTTTCCAGAAGGCATGAAAAGCGCCGCCGCGGGGCACCAACCTTGCCAAGAACGGCAGGACACGACCCTAGACAGTTCATGATGAAGGTTACGCACTTCCGTTACTAAGATTCTTGATCACGTACACCCACTGTTGACTCGTTGACGACACGCAGCTCCCTGATGTACCCAGCAGATAGATATACCCGGCCCAAGCTTGAATATGGATAAAACACAAGGAATGGCATCAACGCCGCACACCAGATAGCGGCCACGGAAATGCGGCAATACACTGCACGACCAAACACAACAAAAAAATGTGATACTGTTGCCGCCCGGACGCCCGCATACACCTGGCATACATCGACGCCATACACCGTGCTTAAGCAGCTTTTAGGTTCCATTCTGCATTGTTGCGCCATGTTCCCAATGCATTGCGCACGGAATGGGAAAATGATCAGAGATACCCTCCCTGGTGACAACGGATGGGGGAACACCCGTCCACCAGCTGGAAAACCGACAAACATGCGTTTGCGCAAGCGCAAGTCGGGGCGCGCGCTTCCCATGTCAGCACCCACACTTGTCATCCGTTCCTAACGCAGCAGAGCGCCAAGGTAGTTCGACATAGTAATGAAGCATTTGCTCACCTCAGCCTGCCCCAAAACACGACAGCCATAACTTCGTAAGTACGCAGCATCCATTGCGTACGTGACACTGCGGATCCAGGCACGGCCACTCTCAGCACATGCGCATGCTACGGCAGCCCAACACCGCAGCAGGCAGGTGATCCAGCCGACGAACAAACAATGCTTCCGTACGCTTCAGGACGTGCAGTCAGGCCGTCACACATACAACCCAGGTTGGGCGCAGTCGCACGGGCTCTGTTTTGCACTGCCGAAGACGGACATGTCAACCCCTCCACCAAGACCAGGTTCCGTCCTACAACG
>VFQN01000756.1_pt1 | contig 58435 bp, 75 predicted proteins | sample 3512371 | NCBI WGS metagenome assembly VFQN01 (sample SAMN10412370, study PRJNA504923) | tailings metagenome | isolation source: Replicate 2 from Balatoc abandoned mine | place: Philippines: Itogon, Benguet | collected 2017-08-28 | reverse complement strand
TAGCCCCAAGCCAGCTGCCAGCTGCCAGCCAGCTGCCAGGCCGTATTTTTCGCGCAGTACGCCAAAAACGCACGTATTCCGTACATGTACGTATTCCGTACATGTACGCGTACAACGTACTGTGCAGCCCAGGCCAGGCGCTCCCCATGGCGCTGCCACCCCCGCAACAGCATGTCGCACACCCAGTCACCTACCTTGCTTGCAGACAATCGCGCCCTGCAGCACTCCGTGCACCGGGCGCCTGGTACCGGTATATCCTGTAGGGTGGCACCGCCGTCCGCAAGCCATGCTCCAGCCGTTGGGCCCTGTTGGGGCAGCAGCAGGGCGCAGGAGGGGTTGCAGCAAGGGGTCAGCACCGCAGCAGGCGGGCCCGTGGACCAAGGGTGCCCCCCTTCCGTGTGCGTTGTACACTCGGTAAGCGGTAAGCAGTCCTCTGCATTGTGCACACACCCGCTTGTGAAGACCGGCAAGCGCACGTCAGCACCCCTGCCCCGCCCCGCCCCCGTCCAAGCACACAGCGAGTACGTCCGATGCGCCGTGTTACCCTCTCCTCATTACTGTCAGACACCAGCCGGCCATGCTCCATGCAGCTTGCTCCCTGGGGTACCACGCCTTCGCACCCATGAGGGCTCGGTGTCCCTGTTACCCCAATGTCCTCGCTACCCCCTTGCTCCCACGCTCACCCCCCGCCCCCTTGCTCCATGCTCAAGGTACCCCTCCACCACCGCAGGGGCCGGACGCCACTGCAAAGGACCCATGTCCTTACCTACAAAAGCGCTACCACCACTGCTCCTTTGCGTTACTGGGACGAAGTTCCACACCTCCCCACACTGCCTGTAAGCACCCCCTGTATGTACGGCATCCCCGCTGCCGGCCTTATGCCTTCGCACCCAAAGCACCCCCCTGCACGCAGCGTGTCCCTCCTCCCTCTCCCTCCCTCCCTTCACGCCCTTTTCGTTCCCACGCCTGCTGGCCTCCGTCGCCCAGACCTGCTCCCATGCCGTCGCACGCAAGTTCAGCTTCCCTCCAAGCCCCCACGCACCACATCGCCTAGCTCCTGCAGCTCCCGCAGAAACCCAACCGACGCGTCTGCTGGAATCAAACCCAAAGTCCCAGCAGCCCAACCACCTCGACACGGCAACCAAGAGCCCCCAGTTGCCGCGCCCGCGCCCGCGCCAGGTCCAAAGCTCCGCCGGCTCGCGCCCACCGCCCGCCCATGCCACTGGCCCTGTGGCTGTAGCTGCATGTAGACCTGCGGCCGCTGTAGCCAACAGTGCCAGGTTCCGGCCACATGCAAAGGTGCCCCCTGCCGACCCTGATGAATGCGTCTGTGACTTGGTTGCGCCCTTGCAGGCCCGAGGAGCGCGCCATGGCCGCGGACTTCGCTCGTTGTCTTGGCAGGGCTGGGCAGAGAGCCAGAGGGGCGGAGTGCGCGGTACGGGGAGGGAGCCTGCAGCACCTGCTTGTGGGTTTGGTGGGCTGGGGGCGGTGGGCAGGCCCCTGGCAGTCTTGCCCATTGGTGCCGTACTGGTTTGCCTTAGGAGCTGGTGCAGGGGGAAGCGGTCAAACCTCCTCAAAACCTGCCGTCGCGCAAGCACCACGTTGCTTTGCCAGTGCATATCAACCTGCTACTTGTTTGTTACCCTACATATCTACCAAAACAAGTTGTCGGCTATCGGCGCACGCCCGTCAGGAGCGATTCTTGGCTATCCTCCGGAGCTGCCGCGCCTGCATGCGTCTGCTGCAGGTGAGCGCCATACAAGGATGGTGGTGCAAAGGAACTGATGAAGGCCAGTGGGTGCAATACGGCAGTACCAGTAGACATGCTCCATTTTCGGCACTGCGCGCGCTGCTCATCTGGTCTCGCCCCATGGTCTCACACACATGAAGATCATCTTATACTTGCTCCAATTGAGCTGTAGTCCAAGCGTGGGCGGTTCCGCTGCTTGTCGACAGGTCTCGCGCGCTTTTTGGCAATGTCCATGAAGTGATCAGTTCCACATTCTCTACATCTGACAAGCCTCTTTCCCGCGTCCCAAAATCGACTTCAGGGTCACCACTGGTGGCACCCTAACACAGCGCCGGAACGTTCGAAGGCCTGTGCGCGCCATCATCCAGTCCACAACGTAGTAGCATAATAGCCATGCAGCGGGACAGCAAGCACCCGGCTGGCGTGGCAGCACAGGGTGGCGGAGTGGGGACTGGCGCAGCGCGGGACGAGGGCGGCGACGTGGCAGTGAAAGGCAACAGGGCCGATGAGCAGCAGGCGCCGCCACAGGAGGAGGACAGGGGTCAGCGTGCGGTGCCGCAGCTCCCCACCGGCCCCTTCCTGCGCGTGCTGGAGCTCCTCCCGGCGCAGGACCGGGCGTGCAGCGGCCGCCTGGCGTGCAGGGACGCGTGGCGGCACCTGTCGGGGCTGCACCACCGCACAGCACACCTCAGCCAGCCGCTGCCGCCCCACGCAGTGCCGTGGTTCGAGCGCTACGGGCCCGAGGCCCTCAAGCAGCTGACGTTCGACGAGAGGCTGCTGCTTCCCATGGCAGCGGCAGCAGCCAGCGGCAGCGAGGCCAACCTGGCGGCGGTGTGGGGCATGGTGCGGCTGGGGCTCCTGCCCGAGCTGCTGCCGTGTTTTGAGCGCATCGTCATCCAGGGCGCAACTCACCCCGGCTCGGTTCTGGTGCGCGAGGGCCACGCCCACCTGCTGCCGTGGCTCCTGAACAGCGGCTACCCCGTATATCCCGATACATACGATGACATCCTCTGCACAGCTGCGTCCCACTGTGACCTGGCCGGTCTGCAGGCCGTGTGGCAGGTAATGCAGCCGCAGTTCCACCGGATCCCCACCCCGGACCTGACCTGGCGTGCTGTGCTAAGCAAAGCAGCTGCGTCCGCCGTTACAGAGGATGCGATCGCCAAGGTCAGCTGGCTGATGCAGCAGGGGCCCTACCGACCCATGGGCCGGCTGCCTAAGGAGGTGGCGCTTGCGGCCGTCAGGGTTGGCGACATCCCTCGGCTGCAGTGGGCGCTACAGCAGGGGTGCGACTTGGGCGCGGACGGAACGATGACGGAGATGCAGAATACGTTTTGGGACCCGCTGCCTATCGCCATGAGGCATGCGGGCCTGGACATGGTGGAGTGGCTGATGCGGGAGGCGGGCTGCAAGCTGCCACCACCGTTGGCGGCAGAGGCAGCACAAGGAGATGCTGCTTACCCACTTTTGCTTGTCGTGGGAGGTGTGCGACTGCTGCCGTTGTTGCCTCATGGGGTATGGAGAAGGCGAGAGCTCTCAGTGGCAGCAGCGGAGAGCGGCGATGTGGCCAAGCTGCGTTGGCTGAGGGAGCGGGGGCTGCTGCTGCTGGAGCCCCACCTGGCGGACGACCCTCTTACCATTGCCGCGGGGCAGGGAAGACTGGAGGCGCTGCGCTACCTGCACGACGCGTGTGGGCTGAAGCTCACGCGAGGTGCAGTGAGCGCAGCCTTAAGCTCTGGCGACATGGGGACTGCGGCTTGGGTGCTGCAGCAGGGGGGCAGGGAGCTGCTTGCAGGTCGTGGGGCTGTGTGGAGGGCCGCGGCGCGCAGCGGGAATGGGGACCTGCTGCGGTGGATGGTGGGCCAGGGCATGGTGGCCGCGGGGGAGGAGCTGGAGGCTGTGCATGAGATAGTGGCGGGAGGCCGCTGGTCGGGGAAGGTGCGTCATTGGCAGCAGCAACGCGAGTCGATGATGTCAGCCATCCGCGCAGTGTTTGAGGCAGCGGGCGACCGCTGCAGCAGCAACGGGGGCGGCGGCAGTAGCGGCGGCGGTGGAGCTGACGGCAGCAGCGGCAGCGATGGCGGCAGTAGCAGTGGGTTGGGCGTTGGCGGGCGGGCGGCAGGGGTGGGCGGACGCAACCAAGCGCTGGCTGAGAAGCTGCTGGTAGCTGCCGCAAAGCTCGGCAGCCTGTCCCTATTCGCCTACCTGCACAGCCAGCTGCAGCTGCAGTGCCCCGTGCTGCGGCCCACAGTGCTGTGTGTGGAGAACGCCGTCGAGTCTGGCTGCGAGGCGCTGGTGGAGTGGCTGCTGGGTCACGGGTGTGCCCTGCCTCAGGACACCCTGCCGCTGTTCCTGCCGCCAACGGGGCATGGAGACCTGGATACCCTCCGCTGCCTGCGGCGCATGGGGCTGCCGTGGCCTGACCGGCTGCTGCCTGAGGCTGTCAGCAATGAGCTGCCGCTGCCCATGCTGCAGTGGCTGGCGGCGCAGGGGCTGCCGACAGGTGAAGAGAGTGTGTTTGAGGCGATTGGCTGGGCAGTCGAGATTGAGAACGCGCGGACGGGTAGGCCTCGGGAGGAGCGGAACGAGAGTGACGTGGAGACTTGGCTGTTTGACATGGCGGATGAGTTGGAGGCGTCGGAGTACACGGGGAGCGAGCGCGAGGAAGGCGGGGATGATTAGGGCGGGAGAGTGCAAGGCGGCGTTGTGGTTGGTAAGGGAGTGACAGGCGTCGTTTACCGGTGTTGTTTGCACTGCGTTGGGACAGAGACACACGGTTGGAGTGCGCAACTGCGGTGCCCAGCAGCTGTGCCCGTTGCCGCCTTTCGCCGACACGTGGCTGGTTGTGTACAGCAGGTCAGCTTTGAAGTGTTGGGCGGTAAGGGCTAGCTTGACTACTGTGAAGCGAAGTGTCTTTGCGTTATGCATTTTGCGGTGCATCTGGCCGCAATGCGCAGTGGACCGGAACCAGCGGTGAGCACGGCCTGAGCTGTCTTGGAGGGGCAAGGTCGGTTTGGCGCCATCACTTGCAACGGGCGACATGTTGCATCAGTCATCCTGACGCTTTGAGGTAGATAGGGCCCGTGAAATGCTGCTGCGTGTACGTGCAACATGTGGGCTTGGCATCGGTTCTCGCACTGACTGTGTTGGGCTGCCCCGAGGCCCACAGCGTGCGGCAGAGGACGTTCCTCGACTGGTGGGCTGTGGGGAATGGATTGCTGCGTGCAGTACGTTCTTTCATGGTGGCCTTCAGCGAGCCACCGGAGGGCGCGAGAAGTGCAGCTTGCACCGGCACCGATACGTGCGTGCGCGTTGTGATGCGAGGGGGAGCTAGAGGCAGCAGTGCAGGACGAAGGACGAAGGCGGCGCAAGCACAGATCGGCATGGTATGCTCGTTCGGCCCACGCTGGCCCACGTGATGCCGTTGCACCAGCGAGTACAGAGCAAGAAAGGTATTGGTTGAAGGCAGAAGCGTTTGCAGCTGCTGCAGATAGCTCCAGGCAGGGGGTCACCTGGCGCCAGGCGTGTGAAGGACGGAAGGAGCAATACGGTAGGGCGTAGGGGGCATGAGGGTACAAGCGAGGTGGGGCGTGGGGGTGTTAGGGGGTGAGCACCGCTGCGAAGCGGTTGTATCGTGGATGCGGGTATGTGTGGTGTGGTTTACCAGCATGGGTTTGCATCTTTAGGGTCCTGTGTGGTGGCAGGAAGCAAGGGGGGAAGCTCTCCTGCCCTGGAATGGGCTGCGTCCAGGTCACGCGGGGGCCTTTACTCATCGGTATCGGTACGGGGTCACGTGTGAATTTGTATTTGTTAGGCCCCTTCTCCTTATATTGATCCTGTAGCACATCCGAATTTGTAAATTCCTGCACATACCATGCTGCTGACACAAGTTCCGCTCCTCCGCTTTTGGAATCTGGATAGCCTCCTCGTCTCATTGAAGAGCCATGCACATGCAATACAGAGGCCTAATGTAGATAGGAGAACTTGACAAAATCACTAGGCTGACCTGGTGAAGGGAGGATGGCTTCAGACGAGCTTGAGCCTGCGGGCAGCATCCCCAACGACGTCCTCTGCGCCATCTGCTACCACGTCGTAAACAGCCATCGGGCTTGCCCTCAATGCCGACAATCATTCTGCAGCACCTGCATCGAGAGCTGGATGCGGCAGCAGCGCCGAAAGGCCACTCCATGCTCATGCCCCTACTGCCGCGCGCCGCTGCGATTCAGCTCGCTCATCCACGACTCCGCGTTTGACGCGCGTGTTGGGGCCCTGCTGGTGCACTGCCCCAACCGGACCCTCGGCTGCACACAAACGCTTCCTCGGGCCGGCGTTGCATCGCACCTCGCCTCCGAGTGCCCTTACGCCCCAGCGCCCTGCCCTGACTGCGGTGTATCCATGCCCCGACACCAGCTGCAGCTACACACCGGCAGCCCCGCCTGCCCCTCTCGCCGCATGCCGTGCCCCAACTCTGCGTCCGGCTGCCCCGCACAGCTGCCCCCCGACGCCCTCACGCGCCACGTAACCCACTCCTGCCCCGCCCAGCCCCTCACCTGCACCGCGTGCGGCACCCACGTGCCCCGCCGCGCCGCCCTGGAGCACGCCCACACCGCCTGCCCCGCCCGCGTGCACTGCCCCCACCGCGCGTATGGCTGCGGACACGTGTCGCCTGACACGCAGCACCTGCTGAGTCAGCACCTCGGCAACGGCACGTGCCGCTACGCGCCCGGCACCGCCATCCGCAGTCGCCTGCAGGCCGCCCTAGGCGTCGCGGAGGAGCCCGCCGCAAACCACCCGTACAACTTGTACGACGCAGATGGGCGGTACAGCGCCTACGGGATGCCGTGCGGTGCCAATGGAGGCGGCGGCGCGGACCTGTGCGCAGCCTTGGGCATGGGGGCGTCACGACCGCATGCAGCCGCCCCTGCCCCTGCCACGGGCCAGTGGGTGTACGGGATGTGGGTACCGGCAGAGCTGTACCCAGGCGGCCTGCCGCAGCCGCAGCCGGGGGCCAACGAGCAGCAGCGGAAGCAGCAGCAGCAGCAGCAGCCGGGGCGGCGGCCCGAGGCGTGGAGCTGGGTGGTGGAGTCCACCGCAGATGCGCTGCAGGAAGGCCAGGAAGCGGGGGCAGGGCCACTGCCGGCTGGCTTTTTGCTGGAGCTCCGACACGGACAGCAACAGCAGGTGGAGGGGGACGACCATAAGGCAGGTGCCGCATGCGGGCCGCAAGGCGGCATGGGCAGCGATACCGACGCGGCGCTCGCCCGCCAGCTTGAGGGCGTGCACCTGGACATGGACCCGGACCGGGGGTCGTCAGGGGAGGCACCGCCGGCTAGGGGCACCCCGCCTGGTGGCAGCCCTGCAGCGGCCACCTCCCCATCACCCTCCGCCCCCACCCTGCCCCTCACCTGGGATGCGGTATGCCGGGGCAGCCCCCGAATCACGGCCTACCACCCCCATCTGCTGCAGCGGGTGGTGCAGGCGCTGTCCGCCTCGCGCTTCCCCTCCCCCGCGGCCCTGCAGGAGCAGGCGGCAGCAGCGCTGGCAGCCGCCAATGTAGCAAGCCCCGCCAGCACCAGCAACAGCACGGCCAACGCCGCCGGAGGGGTCACTGGCGCGGAGGGCAGGCGTAGCGGAGGAGGTGGAGGAGCAGGGGCCGTGGCGGCCGGGCGGGCCCCTGGTGGCGTGGACTGGGCCCGGGAGCTGCTGCGATGCGCAACTGCTGTCATATCTGACATGGAGGCGGCGACGCGGAGGTGTGGCGATGGTGGCGGAGGCGATGCTGGCGGCAGTGCGGATGGTCAGGGTGTCGATGAGGAGCTCAAGCGCGCCGTCACGTGCGCCGTCACGGCCGTGCCCCCGCCGCCGCCGTCAGCGCCCGGTGGCGGCGGCCGCCTCTCGGGAGGGGCGGCGGAGGGCCCTGGCGGGGGCATGGAGGTGAGGACCCTTGGCTGTGGCATCCTGTGCTGTGCGAAGGCGGGGGGCGAACCCGGGGGGCCAAGCTATCTGTGTAGGTGCCCCCTGCGCACATCAGGGCAAGAGGGTCCATAGGTGCTGGCTAGGAAGCCCGGGTCATTCCTGCAGGCCGCAGGGCAATGAGAGTTGGGGAGGTGCAAAATCGTTACTCCCAGTGGCCTTGTTTTCGGCGGCTCCTGGCCCTGCCTCCGGGTCTTTCCAGCTGCCCGTTCGGGGCTCTAAGGCCCTGGCCTCTCTGCTTCACTATGTACCTCTCAGCTGCAAAGTGCTATCTCACGTCACATATACCAGCTGCCTTTGATGCTGCTGCTATCGAATGTTGCCGGCAGCAGGGTGTCACGGCTCCCGACCCGCTGGGGCAGCTGGACCGCGCCACGGTGTACTTGGCCCTCATGGCGGCGGCGGAGGCCGGCGAGGCGCCGTACGGCGATGTACGGCAGCCGCCGGCCGGCAGCTGGGAGGCGGACGTGCTGGCGGCGCACCGGGGGTCCGTCGTGGATGTGCCGGGTGAGCAGCAGGGCGGGGTGCGGGGCTGGGTTCGGAGGTTCGTGTACTGTGTGTATATATACAACGTGGGTCAGGGGCGTTGCGTTGGATAAAGGAGCCCGCTTGCGTGGCCTTGGCTGTACGACACATGACGTGCGGTGAGCGGTCATGCAGCGCCTGAGCACACCCACATCCTTCCACAGCATGCCTTTCGCCAAATGCAATGTAAGCAGACACATTGATCTCTCGTCTGTCAGTCATCCGCGGTGCGTGCCTGTGCCCGACCAATCCCTTTTTAGAGTCTCCACAGACCACGGGCCCCTCTTTCCCGCTGCAGCCATCGACGGGTCGCTGCATCACGGCTGCCGCGCCTTCTGGGCCCTGGGGCTGCTGCGCCTGGCCAAGAGGACGTTTGAGGCACCACCACCACCCACAGCACCAGCAGCCGGAGTGGGTTCAGCAGGCCCACCAGCCCCATCACCACCACGACCAGTGGCGGCAGCGGCGGAGAGTCCGGGTCCGGGCCCTCTGGGACCCGTGGCCGCCCCGCGTCCGCGTCTGCGGCTGGGTTGGCGCTGCCTGGCTGTGCTCAACGACCTGGTCACGGGGGTGGCGCGGCGGCTGATGGGGCGGGTGGTGGAGGTGCTGGCCGCAGACCTGGTGCAGGTGGGTGTGGGTTGTGGGGTGCAGGTGGGTGGGGGTGGCCTGTGTGTTGCCTGCCCTGCGTGTGTTGGTGGGTGCATGAGGCGGCTGGTTGAGGTGCTGGCGGCGGACTTGGCAGGTGGGGCTGGGCACGGGTTGCGTGGCGAGAGCCTTGGGCACTCACCAATGCCATGCGCCGGGTGCGTGAAGGCTTGTTGGGGGCTTTTCCATCCGCGCTGGTCTGCAGCGCCACGCGTGCATCACGCCTAACCTCATGTCCCCCCATACCCCTGCTGCCCCCCACCCCCCCCGCCCCAGGACACGGCGCCCATGGGGGAGGGAGACGTGGTGCTGGCGGTGCAGGTGGGCGGCGCACAACGGACGGCTAGCAAGGCTGTGCAAGGGAGCTTCCCTGGTGCTGTGCACATATGCGTTCCTTCTTACCGACCGACCGATGCGCTCGGCTGTGCCCTGGCACAGCTTTGCGCCATTCAGCTTGGGCCTTACAACAACGACCAGCAGCAACAATTGCATTGCAACGCCCTCGCTTCGTCCGCAGGCGCTCTTCCCTCCCGTCCTGTTCCCCGGCGCGCTGGCGGCTGTACGGCAGGCCATGCTGTCGTACGACGACGCCACGTGCGAGGCCAGCGTGTGGGGCGAGAGCTGGTCGGGCCTGGGGTCGCGGCTGGAGCTGTGTGCGGACCTGGGGCACGTGGCGTGCCTGGTGGGGCAGTACACGCCCATGCACGTGAGCAGGAGGGGGAGGGGCAGGGGCGGGTGTGGGGGGTGGGGGTCAGAGACGCGCAAGCAGAGGGCCGGGGAACGTGTTTAGCACGCGGCTTAGCGTCGTTGATGTGGAGGTAGAACGGACGTCTTGCTCGAACCTGCCGCAGGCGCCCAGCTGGGCGCATGGGTGTAGAGGCCGGAGACGGCACCAAGACAAACCACCACCGTGCTGCTCCAACTAGGCAGCTTGGTGCCCTGCTGGCCTCCGCCGCTGTGGATTGAGCCCCAAAGCGTTCGATGCCCTGGCCCCCCTTGCGGCGCAGGGGGAGTACGCCGACGACAGCCACCAGGGGGACAGCGATGAAGACGACGAGGACGAGGAGGAGGAGGAGTATAGTGAAGATGACGAGGACGAGGACGAGGCTGCTGAAGACATGGACGAGGACGACGGAGATGACGTGGATATGGAGGGGGGCTCTGAGGGGAACGGTGGGTCGTTGGAGTGGGAAGAGGTTGGGAGAACGGTGACAGGGAATGGAGCACGCGTGGCCGCGTACTGCGTCAACCCGGTGACGGGGCCAACGCAGGGGCCATCGCCGGGAATGCTGATGCCAGGCTGCATGCTGTCGCCTACCAGTGCCTGCAACAGCCGTCGGCCGTCGCCCTCGCGCTGTTTTCTGTACCAATACCAAAGGGTTTGGTGAGGAAGAGCCCACCGCCCGTGTCACAGGTAGAGGGCGCCGGGGTGGCGGCGGCAGTGGCGGCGGCGCTGGCGGCGGCGGCGGCATCTCAGGGCTGCTTGGCGGCTTGCTGCGGCTGGTGCCGGCGGGCATGCGGGCGCCGGCGCTGGAGGCACGGGTGGCGGCGGAGGTGCAGCAGCGGGCGGAGGGGCAGGCGGGGCAGGGGGCGCAGGGGCAGGAGCAGGAGGTGGATGGGGAGGAGGGCGGGGGCAGTGGGAGTGACAGCGGCGGGGGCAGCTCTAGCTCCGAGTCGTCATCCGACTGGGAGAGCGCGGACGAGGAGGTGAGGGCGTGGAGAGGCACGGTGCGGTGCGGTGGCCTGTGGGGTCGGCGTGGGCAACGGGGGCTGTGGCAGGCTGCGGAGTTGACGGGGCAACAGCAGTGTAGCGCATAGCTCTGCCATGAGGCCGCCGGTGCCGCTGGTGGGCGCCGCAGGTCGCGCTACCGGGGCTGCGCGGGGTCGCGGGTTTGGTGGGCACCTGCTGCCCGGGACGTCGACAAGCGCTCTTTGTGTCCCTGCAAGTGCAGCCGAACACAGCCCCCTCCCAAACCGCTCGTGGAGCCTTATTGCTATGCTGCCTCTGCCCGCTGTGACAGGAAGCGGCGGAGCTCATAAGGCAACAGCAAGAGCAACAGGTGCAGCAAGAGGAGCAAGCGCAGGCGCAGGCGCCCGGCTCGGACGCCGCTGCTCGGCAGCAGGGAGCAGCTGCGCCGCGCACCCGCCCCGCCCGCGGCACATACTCCCGCAGAAGCCATCCTCAGCCTCCCGATACCCCGTCCACCTCGCTGTCCTCCTCCTCCTCCTCCTCAACGGAGACCCTGGAGTACGCCTCCTCTGCGCCATCGTCCTCCCCGCTGCCGCCGCCGCTGTCGTACGGCGGCTCTTCGTCTTCCAGTGGCGGCGGCGGCGGCGACGCCTATGTGCGGGGTGTGGTGGCGCTGGCGGCGGTGCTGGAGTGGTTCGCGGGCAGCCTGCTGGGCCGCATGAGGGTGAGCGGCAGGGGCAGGGGGTGTTGTTGAGCCGCATGAGGGTGAGCGGCAGGAGGGAGGAAAGCGGGAGGAGAGGGCTGAGGGGAGAGGGCCCACAGGAGTGCCAGTCCACTTGCTGTGGTTGTGGGCAGGGCCATATGCGCACGAAGGTAAATGGGCCAAGAAAGTGCGCTTGGGGCTACACACTCGGCGCCCCATCTGTACTCCTGGCAGGTAGTAATCCGCCGCTCCGTACCGTGCATGCACCACACCACCACACATACGGTACAGCTTGACCTCGCCCTGCTCGCACCTCACGCCGTCACCTTACCCACACCCCACACCCCAAACCCACACGCCCTTACCCCACAGGCGCTGGTGGAGGCAGGACAGATGCGCGGGGGCCTGCTGCAGCCGTGGCACCTGCAGCTGGCCCTGGCCACCTCCCCCACGACGCAGCTGCTGCCGCCCACGCCCTCACCTGCCCCCCGGCCCGTCCTCGGCCCCGCCCTCGTCCCTCCGGCCACCGCCGCGCCCTACCCCCCGCTGCCTGCCCCTGCGTGCGTGGCCGGCGGCCTGCCCCTGGGCCCCCTGGCCCGCACGCTGGCCAGCCTGGCGCTGCACCCCACCTCGGCGCTGCTGCTGCTGGCGTCCACAGCCACAGCCACAGCCACAGCCACAGCTGTCACTGCAAGCGTAGCAGCGCCAGCGGCCGCCACGGCAGCACCTGCATTAGCTGGGGCAGCGGCAACAGCAGCAACCACCACCTCGGCGGCTGCACCGGGGCCAGCTACGCTTTCAGGTGGTGCTGCGGATGGGCCCGGAGCAGCAGGAACGCTCGGGTCCGAGGCGCAGGAGGTGCAGCAGGCACCGGCGGCCGTGCTGTGCCCCCTGGACCTGCGGTACTACTGCGGCAGGGAGGGCGGGGCGGCAGGGGCGGGAGGCGGGAGGGCCCTGGCCCTGCGCGGCCCGCGCTGCAGCTACTGGACCGGGTGGCAGTGTGCAGGTGGGTGGCTTCTGCCACTGCACGCTGTTCACACAGTCATGCGCTATGTTTCGCCCTTTTTGTACCACGCACAGCACTGCGTACGCTGGCCCATTTTGTGAGACGCTCGACTGCTAGCCGGCCCAGCCCACGGGGCCAACCCCTAGCAAGCCGCCCCCTGGCTTCCGCCTTATTCTCGCCACCCCTGCCCTCCACCCGCATCCACCGCAGGCTGCCGCCGCATGACGGAAGCGGCCCAGTCCGCCGAGACGCTGGACTCCCTGCTAGGACGCGCCGCCGCCACACTGCGTGCCGTACACGCCGCCGCAGCGCAGGCGGCCTGGGGCGACGGCGGCAGCGGCGGCGGCGACGGCGGCGGCAGGATCAGCGGCGGCGGGCACGAGGGGCAGCACGGGGAGCAGCAGCAGGGTGCGGAGGCTGGCCTGGCGCTGGCCCTGCCGTCAGACCTGGTGGCGGCGGTGACTGGCGGCGCCGTCAGAGGCGAGTTGCTGGGGGGGCTGCTGCCGCCGCCGCTGCGGCCGCTGCTGGGCACGGCGGCGGCGGCGCACGCGGCCGCGCGCGGTGGCGGCGGTGGCGGGCCGGGGCTGGCGGCGGCGCTGCTGCGCATTCGCCACCTGGAGCTGAGTTCGTGGTGGGCGCCGCCGAGCGGCGATGTGTTGCACAGTAAGAACGTAACGGGACAGGGAGGCGGCAGCGGCAGCGACGGTGGTACGGGGGACATGCGCAACGCCGGCAGCATCCGGGAGCCGGAGCAGGTCCAGGAGGCGGGCGAGGTGCAGGGACGGTCGGGCGAGGAGGCGATGGAGGGGCCCGGCGGTGACGGGGCCGGCGGTGTGGCGCGGGGGCCGGCGGGGCTGCAGGGCGAGGGCAAGGCGGGGGCGGCGGCGGCGGTGGTGGACGTGGCGGCGCTGACGCGGCCGCACCCCGGCTGGCTGCGCGCGCTGCAGCCGCACCTGTTAGCCATCAAGGACGTGGAGGCGGCGGCGGCGCTGGGCCGCGACTGCTGCGCCACCATGTGCTACAGCAGTGCCGCCGCCGCCGCCGCCACAGTGCAGCATGGGGCTGGGGGCGAGGCCTCCGGCGCAGGGGTGGGTAGCAGCATGAGGGACGGCGCCGGCAGTGGTTCCGGAGCCTCAGGCGGCGAGGCAGCGGAGGTTCCAGCAAGGAAAGGGGACGCAGGGACAGGGGCGGAGGGGCGTGGTGACGGCGGGGGGCAGCAGCGGCCGTGGCGCTGGTGGGAGGCGGTGGACAACCAGCCGCCCCCCGCGCCCGCCATTCCGCGGGAGGAGTTCGAGGCGGCGTTTGAGGAGGCGAGGGAGCGGGTGCGGGAGGAGCGGCGGGCGGCATTAGCGGCAGCTGAAGCGGCAGCAGCGGCAGCGGGGCCCGGGGGCTTTGGGATGGACGCGGGGCGGCGAGGGCAGCAGCCTGGCACGGGCGGGGAACATGTACGGCAGCGTGAGGAGGTGCGGCAGGCGGTTCTTTCCATGCCGCCCGCCATGGGGGTGGTGGAGGGCCCTGCCGTACGGTACGGATCTTCGGCCGTACTGTTGGGGTTGGTGACGGGGGATGGCGGTGAGAGAGGTGACAGCCGTGCCCCAGGGGCGTCACCCAGTGGGCGGGGAGTGGGGGCGCGGGACGGGACGAGGGCGGCCCCAGAGGATGGAGGTGGGCCGGCTGATGGAAGTGTAGAGGTGGAGGCGGAGGCGGAGAATGAGGCGGAGGACGGTGTGGTGTGGTCGAGGGATGCGCTGGAGGTACTCCATGCGGCTGCGGAGCAGCACCTGCTGGAGCTGCTTGCGGCGGCAGGGAGCGTGCAGTAGCTGGATGGTGGTGGGACAGCGGCATGATCGCATAAAGGAAAGACATCGTCGGATTCTCGTGTTGCGCTGCATACAGAGAATACATAGCTGTCCGTAGACTCAAGGGATACGCGAGGCGCGCCTGAGTTTGGTGTCCGCACGTGCTTGGAGCTGCATATCTGGCCTGGTTGATGCCGTTCCACCATGGCCCACTGATGTCCGCTATGGTGTCACGCGACACGGGCTGCATGGACGCAGTGCAGTACGGGCCCTCCCTTGCACGGACACGTGCGCGTGAAAGGGCGCACACACACGTGCCTGTTGACAATGGCATCTACATGGCTTACCCTCTTTCTTCTCTGGCTTGCGGCGCCGCTGGCCCACCGCACATTCCGGGATTTCCGGCTGGCTACTGCTTCGCTTCCCCTGTTCCTGAGTTTATGCCTGCGTGCCTACGTCTGTGTTCAGCCTGTGATCCTGTAGGACCTGGTATGACTCATGTGGGCAAGAGCCCGCATGCAAGGTTTAAAACAGGGCTTTTCTTCTAGTCGGTCCATGACCGGACCGAGGCACAGATCAGGTGACTGTATCTGTGCCGCTCGTCTATGCTGCATTAGACATACGCTCTCCGCTGTTGATAAACATGTATGCTCTCAGTTGCCGTACGGTATGCTCTTACACTTGTGGTCCCCTTCCACAACCGTGTTGGTCCGTGCCCGCGTACTAGCAGCCGTGCGGCGTGCGCAGCCTGGCCGCACCTGTACCTGTAACTCCGGGCCCCAGTTGCTGCCGTGTTACGATAATGCAATTCCAATATTGCCAAAATTTCAGCCACGCCAACGGGCATTCGGCGACAAGGTCCGTTACGACACACCGCCAAGGGGCACGAAGATTGTGAGGTGTTCGCACCCGCGACACAATGTACCCCACGCCCCACCGCCGCTGGACAAACCGTTGCGCGCTGGCCTGCAGCGCCGCTCCCCTCCCGCCACACGGTGACCCCCTAGTACACATGATTACACCTGCATCGTGCGGTCGTGCCCCCACGACCTAAGATCCCGCCACACATCAACATACTCGGGGCCAAAACCTAACAGGAATCCCTCGCAAGTCAGTGCTTCAGCCGCTGCCGGCCTTGCGCGACTCGCGCTTGACGTTCTCGCTGTCCAGCAGCAGCTTGGCGCCCTTGACCCACGCCGCCCGGGCGTCGGGGACCACGGGGGAGCCGCCCAGGAACAGCTCGAAGAGGGCGCGGCACAGCGTGGCGCTGCGGATGCGCAGCTCGGGCTGGGCCTGGGGGTGGGGCAAGGGGACAGGGCCAGTCATGGGTTGCTGAGGATATTTGAAACACTTATGACGGGTGGTATCGCTGCGTTGCAGGGTAGACAAAGTAGCGCGGAATGACGGACGTCGGGCTCGGCCTGGATACGGAAGGGGGCCAAGGACAGACTCTAGCGACTTGAGCCCTAATTGCGGATAATTGGGTTGTGATAACCCCATCGGCACACTCACAGGCCGTCCCCACAGTGTCGTGACAGGTCCCCAGCCAGGGGCACCAACCCTAATACACACCCCAATTCTAATACACACCTGCGCGTAGTCCTGCGGCCCCGCCAGGCGCTGCGTGACCAGCACCTCCAGGTCCCCGGCCAGGGGCACCAACCCTAATACACACCCCAATGCTAATACACACCTGCGCGTAGTCCTGCGGCCCCGCCAGCGGCTGCGTGACCAGCACCTCCAGGTCCCCCGCCAGGCTCCACAGCAGCACCACCTCGGCGTTGTTGGCCAGAGCCTTGGAGTTGAAGTAGGAGTTGAACTGATCCAGCGAGGCGGTGTCGCCTGGTGGGGATCGAGGGGAACAGGATACGAGACATGACGATTTCGTGTTGTGTATAAAGGAGCACCTTCTTGTGCAGCGATGGTCGTGCAATGACGGGCAGTTCCACCCACATGTGTGGTTTTTACTCGTTCTCTTTGTACGGCAGTTTGCCATGGCCCTTCGCAAGCCCGTTGGCAGTGCAAGGCACTGCGCCGTTTACTTGAGCCTGGCCACCTCAGCGCCCGAGCCATGTAGTCCATGTGGGTTGTTTCGCCTCTGGCGGCGTAGTGCAGGCATCCCACCTAAGCACCAACACGGGCGGCGACCACTAATGCTATGGGTGCTCTGCCGTCTGCCCGCCCGCCCGCCTCACCCGCCAGCTGCATGCGCGGCGCGAGGCTCTTGTTGATGGCCTCAGCGAACTGCTCCCCTGTCACGTCGCGGACCAGGTGCAGCTGAAGGGGATGAGCATGGGGGCAAAGGGGGGAGGATGTTTGAGGGAGTTTGCGTGGGGAAACGCTTAGCTGTGAGGGGAGACACGTGTGTAAATGTGTTCTCTGTTGGGGTGCGGGTGCGGGTGTGGGTAGCAAGACGTCGTAGGTTGGGACGGAGCTGGAGACATTCCCACCAGTTCCCAACATGCAGCGAATGTAATTGCCCTGCGGCCATGGAACGCTTGGCATTACCCCACCGCATTACCCCACCGCACCGATTTACCCCACACCCAGCTCCTGCACCCACCACCATCGCAGCGCGCTGTTGCCGGCCCCGTCAATGATGCCCCGGGTTGCACGCTCCCAACGTGCACAAGACAGCGTGCATTTGGCTCAACACACCTCACCCACACCCACTAGCATCTCTGTTACTACTATATTGTGGCCTGGAATTAGTAAGGCTTGTATGACCGCACCACCTGGACAGTAGCACGGATGCCATAAGGCCTCTTGAAGCCGTACACTGATGCGTCGCCTGTAACGCGTACCCACCACCAGCGCCTTGTTGAAGCCCCGCGATCAACGATGGCGCAATTTCTAGACGCGCCCACCCCACGGGAGCTCGTGTGTTACCCATGCCACCCAACGTGTTTAGGCCCCGCACCCACCACCAGCGCCTTGTTGAACGCCCCATCAGTAATGGCTCAATCCGAAGACATTTTACCACGCCGAAAGCGCATGTGTGTTAACTGGAACACACGTCCCCCCGGGCCCCCCTCCCCCCACACCCACCACCAGCGCCTTGTTGAACGCGCCGTCAATGATGGCCTGCCCGTAGTCGTCATCCGTGTCGAAGAAGCCCCCCCGCTGCCGCAGACCCAGCTCCTTGGCGGCGCGGTCAGCCTCAACGTAGGCAGCGACGGAGTAGACCTGGGGGAAGGAAAATGTACGGAGCCTCAATTTGCGGGCGGCTGGGGCGAGGGCACTGGAAACCGCGGCGCAGCCCCACATGCAGCACCGCAGCCCCGCCCGGATGGCCGCGGGGAAAGGGGGAACCTGCGGGCCCCGCCCCCCTCCCCACAGCCCTTCCTGCATGCCTGCACCCCTGCATGAGCACCTCCCACCTCTGCGTGCAGGACATCCGAGACCCGCGGCCCCCCATCTCCCACCCACCCCGCCTGACCCCCACCCTCCCGCCCCCAACCCACCTTGACGTTGACGAACAGGATGGTCTTGGAGCGCGTGCCACTGCCCAGGCAGCGGAACGGCTCGCCCACCCTGCGTCCGTACAGTACGACACGCTGACCGCTTCAGTAGCGTACCGTACAGAGTGTTGGGCGCAACGGCGGCACGGTGGACGCAGGAGAACGCCCGCGGAACGCCGGCGGGTTGTCAGGCGGGGCAGCGCGCAACACCGAGCTGGGCAGGCAGGCTCTAGGGATGCACTCGATTGTGACAACTTAAAAGCGTCGCAGTAAACCAGTGCCGCGTGAAGTGGGCAGCTGCTAGGTGATGTCCGTGTCTCCTGCCCACCTCGTGGACCCCTCCTGCCCCAGCCGTCCCCCTCGCCCGCTGCCCACCCACCTCTCCAACGCACACCTGCCCTACCCACACGCGCGCATGCCGACCCACCCACCAGAAGTTCTGCGCCAGGTTGAACTCCACCCCCGTGCTGCCGTCCTTGACGGTCAGCGAGGCGGACACGGGCAGCGAGCGGGGGCTGGGCCGGGCGGCGCGGGAGGCCTGAAGGGGGGTCGGGGCCGGTGTGCTTCTAGTGAGTCAGGGCTCAGGGGCGACATTGCAACCGAGGCGGAGAAGTAGGTCCGGTGGGTATTGTAATTGGGGCGCAGTCAGGTCAGGTTGATGTAACGATGCGCCAAAGGCCCAAAGTGCCTGGAGGGTGGCGGTGGGCCGGGCGGCGCGGGAGGCCTGTGAGGGCCGGCATTGTCATGGTCGAAGGAGTGACTACGGTCATTGCCATGACTGCGGCTTAGTTGTACGTTGGAACCTAACTACAGGAGACAAAACGATATGTTGTGAATGCAATGGCTGGCGGGTAGCGGAACAACTTCGGGGCCGAGGGTGAGTGCCGGGGCTTCGTGTTGGGGAGCGGGGGCCGTGGGATGGGCAGTGGGAGGGGGGAGGGCCGCATGGCAGCAGGGGGGGTCTGTGCTGCGGGTGGAGTGGTTGTGGCTGCCGTCGGGCGTGCGGTGTGCATCCCCAGTAGAGGTAGTGGTCCTTTTTGGTGTGCGCTGCACAGAGGCCAAGCGTGGCATTGGGTGGACGTGCAGCCACGGGTCCAGCAACACAGCACCATGCACCCCGTGTACCCACCCGCCACCTGCCCCACTTTGCCTCTGTCAGAAGGCTTTTTAATACTGCGCTGCTTCCATGCAACCAACAAGACATCCAGCGCCTTGACAGCGTTAACGGCTTGAGCGCCACACCGCGGGGTCAAGGCTTTGCAGCATGCGGCGAGCCCCTTGGGCCAGACCTTGTGGCATCAGCTGCATTCCCGCTCACCTGGCGAACAGCGACGGGGCATGCGCGAAACGCCCCCCGCTGCGCCTGGCGGGAAACTACGCCACTACGGCACCTGCACAGTGGCGCGATGTATTGTTACGGTCCCGGCTGTGGCTCTGATTACATCTGTCCTGACGTGGCATCGTAGCCAGGGTGTATGCCTTGCAGCGCCTGATCATGATCTAAAGATCGTATAGGTAGCTCGCCATGCCATGTCTGCAGCCGAACAGACGCTATTCGTGCGCTACCCAGGCACCAATGTTGCGCTGGGCATGCCGGTGTGGCGCAGGTCAATGCAGATCGTACACGTATTCTAGCATGGGTAAGTGCATGCCGTAACTAGAATGTGACGCATGTGGGAACTCCCAAGAGCCACTCACTGCTGCAGCATCCTCAGGGGTGGGCGTTACACTGGGGGGTTTGTGGTCGCCTGGATCAAGGCGACTGAAAGGGCACAAGTATGTACTACAGCAAATGAAGTAAGTCACAGAGGGTGGTGAGGAACGGCAACGTTGCTGTGCGACAAGTGCGTCGTCGGTCGTCCTCTTCCGGTTGCAACACCCATCCTCCACCCCCATGCAGGACGGATGCGGGAATAAGGTCCGTCCAGCTACCTTGCCCGGTCCTTTAGGTCCACCTTTTCATATTTGTAGGAACCAACCGAAAAATGCAGCTCCAGGTGAGCATCACATCAAAGTGTTCACACATTACCGTTTGTCGGCGCATGCAAACCTACCGCTCGCAACTCCTGCCGACAGGGCCGCGCCTTCACTGCCCAGCGTGTTGCCGCCGAGCCGGCTCGCGCTGCTGTCCGGGTCAACGTCGCTCGCGTGCCCCTGGTAAGGTGCTGGCCTGCGGGGTGGCCTGCGCAACGTGATGTCCTGATATCGACGTACCCCAATCGCTTACCTCGCGCCTCTTCCTGCAGGTCAATGCCGCTGCTGTGGCTACCAAGCCCAACTGGGAGGGGCTGGCCTCCGAGATGGAGTTCAAGTCTCCTCTTGAAATTATGGACCATGTAAGTGTCGCTTATCGCGTGCGTGCAGCTTGCAGTTGTAAAGGAGAAAGACGCTCAATTGAAGGCATAATTCACCTTGTTCTGGGGCTAGCGCGCCTCAAGGAGCTTTGGGTTTCGCGAAGGCAGGCGAGCGGCAAGCAAAGCCCAGCCTTTACACATCCGCTGCAACCATTCCTGACCGTTACGGCACAACGCAACCTGCAACTACAACAGGCCCTGAAGACCTTCGGCAGCGACGTTGCTATTGCCTTCAGCGGTGCTGAGGATGTTGCCCTCGTCGAGTACGCCCACCTGACCGGGCGCCCTTACCGCGTCTTCAGGTGGGCACAGCTGGAGCTCCTTCCTGGGGTATGGGGATACGCGCAAAACGAAAGGAACCCGTGCAAGGCGTCCGGGGGTCTGAGGAAGGGGAGGCGTGTGCCCCATGCAGCAGCAGGATGCACACATGCACTCACCTGGGTGCCTGGGTGAGGCACACGTGGGAGCCATGTTGGGTTGACACGGGTGCCTCCTCCCCCGCACTCCCCCCGCAGCTGCCACACGTCACGTGACAGGTTGCACCCACCCCTCTGTGCTATGCCCCTGGCGCCTCGCCCCCATATGCACCGCCTTACCGCCTCACACGCCTCACAGCACCAACTCCTTGCCTCTCCCCGGCTGGGTGGCCCTCTCCCCTCCCCCTTGGTCCTTCCGGGCCTATGGATGGCTATACCCCATACCTGTGACATGGACACGCTCACAGCGAACTCGCTCCCTCTCCCCCCTCTCCCCCCTGCCCCCTCCGCAGCCTGGACACGGGCCGCCTGAACCCCGAGACCTACCGCCTGTTCGACCAGGTGGAGAAGCACTACGGCATCAAGATCGAGTACACCTTCCCCGAGGCGCAGGAGGTGATGGACCTCGTGCGCGCCAAGGGGCTGTTCTCCTTCTACGAGGACGGCCACAACGAGTGCTGCCGCATCCGCAAGGTGGGGTTGGGGGCTCGGACTGGCACGCGGGCGGGGTTGGGGGTTGGAGGGGGCCGACGCGCGGGGTCTGGCGCTGGGCGTGCCGACGGGTGGTGGGGACGGCTCGGCCGCGACGGGGTGGAAGTTTGCCATGTATGTGTATCTCACGTCACTGTCGACGGGCTTACACCCATTGCACCCTCGCCCCCTTGCCCCACCTCTCAATGCCCTCATTGCACAAACCCTCTCCCGCTCCCCCCACCTGCCGCCACCCCCCTCAGGTCAAGCCCCTGCGCAAGCAGCTCAAGACGCTGCGCAGCTGGATCACCGGCCAGCGCAAGGACCAGAGCCCCGGCACCCGCACAGAGGTGCCCGTGGTGCAGGTAGGGCAGGGGCCCGTGTGCTGGGGCGGAAAGAGAGGGGGACGTGTTTAGGGAGTCCACTCTCTTGGCAGGGAACATGCAGAGCCGGGTATTAGGCCGTGCTGCCCCCACACGGGGGTGCACCCTTGCACCACTATGTCGTGTGGAAGCAGGAAGCTGTCCGGGAATGCTTGCATGCTTTGCACCGCTTGCGTACGTGGGCGCGGCCGGCAGCGCGTGCTACGCAGCGCCACGTGTCTCACTGCGGGGTGCCCGTCCTGCCCATGGTAACAGGTTGACCCCGTGTTCGAGGGCGTGGAGGGCGGCCCCGGCTCGCTGATCAAGTACAACCCGCTGTCCAACATGACCAGCGCCGAGGTGTGGAACTTCCTGCGCGTCATGGTGAGCCCGGGGGCTGGGGACGGGGGTGGGGGAGGGAAGCGGGGAAGCACCAGTGGGAAACAGGTAGGGCTAGGGGTGGCTGGGGAAGGGCAAGTGGGAAGGGGAAGCGCCGAGGTGTGGAACTTCCTGCGCGTCATGGTGAGCATGAGGCTGGGGAGAGGCGGGTGGGGACAGGGGGGTGAGTTGGGGAGGAAGGGCGGGGTGGCGGAAGAGGAGAAAGGATGCGGCGGGGTGCGAAGGGCGTGCACGCACGTAAAGTCCAAGTTCTGGGCATGGCGCGGACTCTGGCGGGGAGCGGCACCGAGCAAATGCACGGCACCGCCATCCTACCGGTTCTCACTGGTCTGCGAAGGGAGAAACCAAGCAGCTGCACGGCACCGTCTTACTGCTCACCAGTACCAGCTGCCACTCACCATGGCGCGGGCCTTGCCGTGCCCCGCTGCGGCCTTTAACAGCTGACAGCACACCCCAGGGGCCCCTCCTAAGGCAGGCGAGCGGCCGCTGTGGCAGCAACGCCGTTCACGGAGCCCCACACGCGCACTGCGAAACCCGCACCCTAGGTGCACCGCCAGCAATACCCACCACACAGGCATTGGCTGCCCCGCCCTCTCAACTCCTTGCCCTTTTTAGAGGCTGCAGTGCTCGCTATCCCCATACCTGCACCCCGACTCCATGTGCCTCTCCCCCACCGTGCCCCCTGCCTTCCCCTATCCCTCACTCGCTCTCCCTCCCTCTCCCCAGAATGTGCCCACCAACTCTGTCTGTCCTCGTGACCTCCTCACAGCCCAACCTGCAATCCCCCTTACCTCCACCCCATGCAGAACGTGCCCACCAACTCGCTTCACGCGTGCGGCTACATCTCCATCGGCTGCGAGCCCTGCACGCGGCCGGTGCTGCCCAACCAGGCGGAGCGCGAGGGGCGGTGGTGGTGGGAGGACGCCGCCGCCAAGGAGTGCGGCCTGCACAGCGGCAACATCAAGAAGGCGGACGGCAGCACGGAGGAGCGCAAGGCGGAGCGCGACCTGTGGCCTGCGGGTGAGGGGAGAGTGGGGGCATGGGGTCGGGGGAAGCAAGCAGCAAGGGCGCGGTTGAGGGCATCTTTAGCGGGAGGAGGCGTAAGGCGGAGCGCGGGTGAGAGGGAGGGGAGGGGGCAGAGGGAACGGGGGATACACCAGGGAAGGGCAACGGGTGCAGGGTTTGGAAAGGAGAGGTCAAGGGTGGGTGGCTTGTCAGCTGGGGGAACACTGGATGTGGGCGCGTAAGGCAATAAAGGGACCGTACTGAGCATGTGACCCGCGAGTCGAAGGCATGCCGGGACAGGGGCGCGTCGGTTAGGAGGCCGTTGGGAGGAGGAGGTTCGGGGAGGCACAGGGGAAGGGCGGAGGAATTGAGACAGGATGCATGGTGGGGAAGCGTGTGGATGCCGCCTGCAGCTGGAGAGGATGGTCTGGCACGGGCGGAAACGCTGGGGAAAGGACTGTTGTTGGGGAGGGGCTGGAGAGGGAGAGGGGTGCGGACAAGCCTGGGGTTGCAAGGAACTGTCTGCGGGTCAGGTTAGTGCCTGGTCGCTGTCAGGACGCCAGCGTGGCATCGCGTGCAGCCACTGCCGACCCGTTAAGCATGTGCCAAGTGCGAACGGCGGAAGCTTTGCGTGCTAGGTGCGAACCCTTTCCATGCTTACGCACTACCTTTTTTTCCGCTTGCGCCTGCGCAGGCAGCGCCGTGGCCACGCTGAGCAAGGAGGAGGTGCGGTCGCTGGCTGCCGGGGAGCGCTCGCAGCCCACGGTGGCGGTGCTGTACGCCCCCTGGTGCCCCTTCTGCCAGGTGGGGAGTGGTTATTGTGGGAGGCGGGTACAGGTACCAGCTGGAGGGTGAGCGGGGGGTTGGGTGGCTGGCATTGAGTCCAGGGCACGCGGGCCTGGAGGTGGCGTACAAGGACAGCATTGGAAGCGGGGGACAGCCCAGGGGTAGGAAGCTGCGGCAGGCGTGCAACAGCGTCCGGAGGTGTTGTCTTACGTGTGGTGCAGCCACGCGGTGGCGCACATGCGCCGCAGCCTGCCCGACCGTGCCCTTGAAAGGTGTGTGCTGGTGATGGGGAGCAGCACGCTGCAGCTTGCGCCTGCACCGCCGTCCCTGGCATGAGGGCATACTGCGAAGTGTGAACATTATTTCTATCACCCCGCTGAAAGGCCCCTTCGTCTCTTCTAGTTGCCCCAAAGGGGGCCCAAAGGGGGTTGTGTACACGTCTCAACGCACCTCGTTCCCACCCCGGCCCCCAGGCCATGGAGCCCGCTTTCGAGGAGCTGGCCGCCAAGCTGGCTGGCAGCCACGTCAAGGTGGCCAAGTACCAGGTGGGGGCAGGGAGAGGGTTTGTACGGCAGCGTGTGGAAGTACGGCGTTGTAGGGTGCCATCAGGGGTGGGTGGGGGCAGCCACGTCAAGGTGGCCAAGTACCAGGTGGGGACTGGGAGGGAGGAGGGCAGGGCGGCAAAGTGTACGACGTGCCTAGTACGGAATCGTGGGGTTACAGTCAGGGGAACAGGCAGGAGGGGAGCCACGTGCGGGCGTCCTAGTGCCAGGTGGGGACAGGGGGGCGCGCTGGGGGCACACGGGCTGTGCATTGCTGGGGACACCGCGGGATTGCAACCCCGACATACGGTAGCCCAGTCGCGCATGTGTGGCCCTGGGAGGGCGGGGGAGTGTGAGAAGGCGGGGGAGGGGGGGGGGGGCGGTACGGCATAGCGCGACGGCATGCCTGGAAGGTGACTCCGAAGGCTTTTCAGGCGGCTGCGGTCGGGGGCCTCGTAGCTGGCCGCCATGCTTCAATGGGGAGGCGGTGGCAACGGAGGTGCTGTGGTGGCCGATGGGCTTAACCAACCCTGGCGCTGGCAGCTTGAGGCTAGAAGGACGGGGTACCGGGAGTACTTGACCACCGCGAGAGTGCGACGGACCGCTGACCGCACACCCCTTAACCCCCCGCACCCCCAGGCTGACGTGGACAAGGAGTGGAGCAAGGAGAACCTGCAGCTGGGCACCTTCCCCACCATCGTCTACCTGCCCGCCAACAGCAAGCAGGTGCGGCCGCGGACGGCAGGGGAGGGCCTTCCTGGCTTCCTGGCCAGCTAGGATGCCAGGTGCCTGGCGCCCTGGTGCTGCGGCTGTTGCGGTGTGCCGTCAACAGCGTCGCGCACGGAGCATGCCTCCCGCAATGCGTTGCCGCGACGTGTCCGTGGATAAGCACTCTGCACGCAGCCTTGCTACAACCACCATAGCATAGGCACGCTCTCGCTTCCCCCCTCCATCGGACCGCTGTGCTAACGGGACCTCCTTTAACCAACCCCCTCCCCTCCCTCCAGATCATCAAGTACCCCAGCGAGCGCCGTGACGTGGACACCCTGGCCATGTGGGTCAAGACCGTGGCCGGCACCAACTAAATGACAGGAGGAAGGACACCTGGACACGTGGGCCAGTCCCCAGTCGGACGTCTTCGGGAATATTGTTGACAGTGTACATGTAGAGCTGCGTTGACGTGCGTGCTGATGTAGGGCACGCACCAGAGTGCGTTGGAGGAGAGGCGGTTTGGGAAGAGGCTGGGACGAGGGGGTGCGGGAGGCAGCAGGACCAGGTGCTCCGCGCCAGGGGACGCCTCGCTGTGTCCCGCTTATGTGTGCTTGAGCGCTGCCGGCAGCCGGGCGCGCTCCACACAGTGCGATTTGTTTTGTTTGTAGGTTCTGACGTGCGGTTATGGCATACTCGCATACAGCAGGACAGCGAGCTTCGTCATGGCGTCCAGTCGTGAACCTTGATTACGGGTGCGGTGGCCACGTATGCATCAAAAGGTCCTGCTGGGAAGGCAGGATGCAGTATGTAAAGATGCTCGAAGCAAGTCTTTGTTCCTGTTACTCGGCCTACCAGCCGGCCCCAACTGCGCAGCAGGCTCCATGCAGCTTCCATTCATTTCTACTGCACAAATTTTCTGCACATGCTTGACCAGCGGCCCAAACTGTGTGTGCGCACTGCACTGCAACGTGCAACGTTAGCGAATTGATCAGCGCAAACGACATTATAATCATTGCGACCCCCACGTGCCACGTGCACCAGCGGGACCAGCACCAACACCAGCAGCAGCCAACCGCACCAGGCTCTGGCACCTCTGCAAAAGCCACGCAACCCCCAGAAACGAAGCCGTGGCCCCGCAACATCCAGGCCTTCGTCACAGACTGGTGGGGGTTGCAGCCTGCAACCCACACCTTGCAACTGCGATGCATGGGCGAGGTTGGCGCGGCAAAGCCAGTCGGCAGCACGTGGGGGGCGCCTCAGCCCCCACCTGCCCCACCGCTCGCCTAACACACAGGTCGTGTGCGCCCGCATGGCCCCACTCCCCTGCTACCATCATCCCTTGCCACCGCGTTGCCAACTCCTAGACACATGCATCCTGCATACTTCGCATCACATGCGGGACGCATTTCGTATTCACGGCCTCAGCCGCGACCAGGGGAGACCTGGCCGCAACCGAGCATCAACATGCTAACCACTACTCCACAAGCCATTCCACATGCCCGGTCCATCACAACGCATGTTGATACATCGGCTTTGTAACGATCACGTAAGATAGGTATTATATCGCATGCTAGCGGCAAGTCCCGCTTCTATACCTGAACCCCGACCATTTAGCTTCGGCACATTATAATGAAGGGCGGACTGCCGCCCCCGGCACCTTGTGTGCACTTGTCACATTGTGCACCGAAGTGCAATAGCCTCGACACCCCAAACACTCCTTGTGGCCCTGCTGTGCACATGCCTTGCAAGCTCACTGCATGCACTATGCACTGCACAGCGTTTATACTATGAATCAACCTCTGCGCATCATCCGAACCTAACCTACACGCAACCCTGTGTTTGCGGAGTACATAGCCCGTCACCCATACGTAGTCACGTGCCCTCCCCTGCCATCCACACGCACAGAAAACGATTGTGCGCAAAGCAGAGGCCCCCGTTCCAACCCGTGCTACGCCCACTTACTGTACGGCATCACCCGATGCCGTCTTCACAGCAGTCCGCCTAGCACCCCACCCACTAGCCCCCGCCGCCGCACCCGCCACCGCCAGCCCCACCGCAACCAAAGCCGCCCCCGCCGCTGCCCCCGCCACGTCCCACGCTGGACCAACCGGCACCCCCTCCCCCACCACCTGCCACGCCCACACCCAGGGCGATGCCACCGCCACCACCACTACCACCAAAGCTGCCACCGGCCAGCCTCCCCGCTCCCCCACATTGCGCACTCCTCCACCACCAGCCCTGGCCGTCACCCCCTCAGCCGCCCCCGCCGTGCGACCAGCAGACCCCTCCCCCATCGCCGCCGCCCCTGTCATGGGCTCCTCGGGGAAAGCGGACCGGCCACTGCTGCCGCTGCTGCAGTTGCCGCTGTGCGCATGCAGCCATGGAGGCAGCTGCACCGTAGACCCGTCCCCCCCGCCGCTACCCCCAGCAGCAGTTCCACGTGTCACACCCCTGCTGCCATCCTCAGCGGCCGCCGCCGGTACGCCCACGGCTGCCACGCCGTACCTCAGCTGCTCCGCCCCGGAGCCCTGCACCTCCGCCCTGTCCGTGCTCGTCCTGTCCTCAGCAGCGAATGGCTTGCCGGCGGCCGCGGGTGCTGCAACGTTACCCCCGGCCGCCCAGCCATTTCCCTGCTCCTGCTCCTGCTCTCCCGCACCTCCCTGCACGCAGTCCCCCATGCACATGTCCCCGTCACCCAACGGCCGCGACCCGCCGCCGCTGGCCCCGTCACTGCCCTGCAGCTGCAGCTGGTGGTGCGGCACCGCATGGTGGGGCTGTACCATGGGCCCCACGGACAGGGGCAGCATGGGCAGCTGCGAGAGCAGGGGAGGTCCCCCATGCTCCGGCGTGGTGCTGGAGTACGGCCGCGCCTCGGGGCTGCCGGGATGCGGCGCCACCGCTGCTGCTGCTGCTGCAGCTGTGGATGTGGCGTTGCAGGGGTTGGCGGCATCGCCTGTGCGGCGGGGCGTGCCGTCTGGCAGCGATGCAGCTGGGAGGGGCAGCGGCAGCGACCAGGTGCCAGCTGGTGCGGCCGTGGAGGGGGCGCGGGCGGGCTGCAGGCGCAGCAGCTGCGCGGCGGGTACGCCTCCGGGCCTGACCCACGGGTCGCCCGCACCGCCCTGGGCCCCGGCCGACCCGTGGGTCAGGCCCAGCGCCGTGTTGTAGAGCTGCAGTGGGGTGGTGCCGTCGTCGGCGGCAGCGGTGTGCAGCGCCTACGGGAGGCAGGATGGGGACACCGGGTGGCGGTTTGGGATGGCTATCACAGCAGCATCAAATGGAAATACGACGTTCGATAAAGGCAAAGCAGCGCGTAATCTAGTCTCCCACGCCCTGCCGGCTCACCCTGTCCAGTCCGGGCCACACAGTGCGCAGGGCGGCCAGCAGCTGCCGCGCGTTGGGCGCCAGTGCCGCCAGGTGCAGTGGGGTGACGCCGTCGGGGCCTGCAGGAAGCGGTAGGAATGGTAGGTGGTCGTGGAAAGCAGCGTTGGGAGTATGACTCGAACAGTGTTGTGGGCACACGGGGCAGAGGGCGGGCCAGCCGTCGGTGGTCGACAGCACCACCGACAGGAAGCTGGATCTTGGGTTTTCGTTGTTCTGCAAGCATTTGTGGTCGTGGCCTGCATGCAGGACCCATCTCTCCTGACACCCAACGAGCAACCACCAGCTTCACGGCTCTTCAAGTGGCAACGGTGCCATTGGTGCTTCACCACGGTCACGCCATTCCTCCTGAAACGCTCGCCAGCAGGCTACCGTGGCCGCCAATACGGCCCATCACAATCCCAGAAACGATACATGGTGAGCACAGTGCACACTGTCACTCTTGCCCTCACCGCTGGCCAGCAGGCTGCAGTGGCCCCCCAGCACCTCCTCCAGCGCCGCCAGCGCCGCTGCCGCGTCCGGGTCCCCCGCGCGCACCGCCGCGTGCATCAGCCCGAACGCGGAGCGCGGCGGCGGCGGCGGCGGCGCCAGGCGGGCGCTGAGGCGGTGGGGGAAGCGCTGCGCCAGCTCGGACAGGGCGGACAGCACCGCGCGGGTGCAGTGCACCAGCCGCCTGCGTGGGGTGCGGGCGTGGTTGTGGATGGGGGTGCAAGTGAGGGTGCGGGTGTGGGTGTGAGGCGGTGGGGGGAGCGGCTCCGACGGAGGGCACAGGACGGCGCGGGCGCAGTGCACCAGCCGCCTGCGGGTGTGGTTATGAAGGATGAGGTGGTTGAACAGATGTCAAGGTAGGGTCGGACAGGGTTGAGGGGGGTCAAGGAAGGCGACGGGCGCGTTCCAGGAGGCGATGGAAGGCAGTAAAGATGCAGCGGGGGGATGCCGCTTGCCATGACCCTCTGCGCAGTCAAAAATGGTCGATAAGGGTTTCCTTCCGGTCGGGAAGTCATACCACACGCTGTCCGCAGCTGTTGAGGCAACGAGGCAGCCCGTTGCCACACGTCCACCCCTGCTAGCCCACCTGTCCATCATGAAGCCCAGCAGGCGGATGGCAGTGTCCTGCACGGAAGGGAGGGAAGTAATACGGGCGCTCATCATGGCTGCAGCCAGCAGCTACGTGGAACAGCTCATGCTCCCCGGTTGTACCACATTTGCGACCTTTGTCGCCCGCATTTGGTGCCCTCCGCGGTGTGGTGTGCTGCGTCCCATACGTTCCATCGCCCAGTTCTCACCGCCCTCCGTCCACCAGCGTGCACCCCGGCCCCCACCCTCACACAGACGCACCCCGCACGCCTCACCCCACCAACCAGCAGCTGACGCACCCGAAGCAAACCCCGAGCACCAATGCACGGCACGGTACGGTATCTGGAAGACCTATGCACCCCAAATGTCAAATCACCCCGCACGCCCCGCCCCACCCACCAGCAGGTGCCTGACGGCCGCGTCGCCCAGCAGCTGCTCCACCAGCTGCGGGTCGTCGCCGCAGGTCATGCCGTCGGTGGGGTCGGCAGCGTCCATCAGCCGCCCGCCGCCGCCGCCGCTGCTGTTGCCGTTACAGTTATAAGCGGTACCGTCATCACTGTCACCCGAGTGCGGCCCAGGCGCGTCCAGCACCGTTGACGCGTCGCCACGTGCCGCATCCTCCGTCGCGTGCTCGCCGCCGCCGGCGGTATCCTTGCTCCCGAGCCGAACGGCGGCGACGGCGGCGGCGGCGGCGGCCAGGGACGGCGGCAGCGTTGCGCTATGCTCGCCGCTGGCGCCGCTGCCGGGTCCGCACGTGGAGTCGACGGAGCCCCAGGTCTTGCCGCCGGTGGAGGCTGCGGCGGGGCCGTGGCCGCCGCCCACGCTCTGCACGGGCGTGACGCCGTTTAGGGGCAGCCCCAGCAGCGCCGCCAGCCCCAGCAGCGAGCCGCAGTCCACCACGAAGCGCCGCAGGCTGCGAGCAGGGACCGTGGCCGTGGATTAACTCTTAGTGTGTGCACTCTTGCCGACGAAGTGTTAGGCTGGGTTGGTGCGATGTGGGCTGGTGTCGAGCCCGTGCCCGCCGCGGAGCGGCAGCGCACCACCAGTCCAGCACAAGGCGCACCGCGCTGTGCTGGCAATAGCATGATGCAGCTGTAGCAACGCCGGCTATCCGCTCGCTTCCGTTTCAATCCCGCACTGAAGCCGGTGACGTCTTCAGCAAAGCACACGTTACCCTTCACGGCGCCCACGCCCCTGTGCCTGCGCCTCCACCCCTTGTGTACGGCCCTTGTCACACCACCTCGTCCCACCTGGCCGGCCCCATGGCTGACGCCACGCCGTGCACCTCCGCCACCGCCCGCTCGCAGGGCAGCACCAACAGCGGGTAGGGCGGCCCGATGCCCGCCCCGCCCTCGGCCGCCGCCTCCAGCTGCAGCAGCCCGCAGCGCACCAGCAGCGGCAGCGCCACCTGCACGCCGCCGTCGGCAACGGCATGGGACTGCCGAGGGAGGGAAGGGGGCGGACGTCGGTGGTCGTGGCATGGGTTGTGTAGCCGGGACGCGATCCTTGGGTGGCGGCCAAGGCTAGCAAGGCAGGTCTGGCCCACGCGACGTCCTTGCAGCGTGGACAAAAAGCCTTGCAGCGCTAAAACGAACGGCAGCACGTCCGTGCTTCGCATTGTGTTCCCTGCTTGCGGCACCACCCCTGCACTGATAGACGACCCCGCCCTGCCCCCAGCCGCGCCACCCACGTGCAGCTCGTAGCACACGCCGTGCATGCGGCCCCACAGGGCGACCTCCAGGTCGGCCAGGCCCTGGCCGTACAGCGTCACCGCACTGGCCACGGAGTCTGGCGGGACGGGAGGCAGGGGCAGAGAGGCACAAAGGGCCGATTAAAAGATTGGAAGGGACAGAAAAGCAGGAAGGGATGGGGGAGGGACACATGGGCGAAGGCCGGGGGCAGAGGCGTACTGAGTACATGCGGTGTGCCAGGCCCTGTAGAAACTACCTTGCCGCCCCACAGGCTGTGGCAGGCAACGCCAAGGCGCACAGGTGGACGGAGTGACCCAGCCCTTGCGGCAACCACCGGGGCCGCCATGCACTTCGTGATAGGCAACACCAAGGTACACAGGGCGCCCTGCCGCCGGCCTCACCGCTGCTGACGGCAGCGCAGGAGGCTGCTGCGATGGTGGGCAGGTCCCGCAGCACGCGAGGCAGGCCAGCCGCACCGTCCTCGTCCACGGACATGGCCTGCGGGAGGGGGAGCCAACACGGGAGCAGGACGAGCGGTTCTGGAAGGCCGTGAGCGTGTCACGTGTCACGGAGCCAAGCAACCCTTTGGATGGGTCCCAAACTCCGGGGTCGAAAGCGTCCCCGCCAACAGCATTGCGCACCGGATGCTTAAAACGACTTGCTGTCCCAACCCACCATGTCCCCGAGCTGCAGCGTCAGCCCGGTGCCGCCCACCGCCGCCAGCTCCGCCAGCGCCTCCGCCAGCTCACCCCGCAGCATGCGCTCCGCCGCCGCTGCCGCCGCCACTGCTGTCGAGGACGCCATCGCCGCCGCCACCGCCGCGCGCGCGCCGCCGCCGCCGCCCTCGCCGCTGGTCTGGCTGCTGCCGGCGGCGGTGGTGGCGACGGAGCCCCACGACGACGGCGGCAAGGAGGCGCCGCCGCCGCCGGCCGCCACATGCACGCCGCCGCCGGGGCCGCCGCCGCCGGCGCTGTGCGACAGCAGGTCCAGCACCAGCTGCGTGCAGCCGGGTCGCACGTAGCCCTGCACGCTCTGCGGGACAGGGAGCGAGGTGCCAAAGCGCAGTGTAAGTTCTGAAGGCAGCGGGGGTGAAAGCGGCATGTCAGCCGGCCTGCACGTAGCCCTGCACGCTCTGGAGGGCGGAGGATGGGGCTCGAGCCCGAACAGACGAGAGGACAGGTGCATTGCATGAGCAGAGGTCAAAAACGGGAATGCAAAACTGGGCTGCCCCGAGCGGCCCAGGACCGGCGGCACCAACGCCAAGAGCCTCCGCTGCCTCTCCACCACCTGAAGGCCTATCGGTTTCTGCTCGTTAACTATGCCGCTGTACGCCCATCTGCCCACCTGCAGCCTGTCGTACACGTCCAGCATCTTGCGCAGGGAGGCCAGCAGCGCGGCGTCCAGCTGGTCGGGGGAGCGGCGGGTCAGCTTGAGCGCTATGCGATGAAGCGGGTCGGGCTGCAGGGGGCGGGACATGGACACAGGGGGGCGTTGAGGTAGATGGCCGCCAACATTATAAGGCATCCTCAACATCCTAACTACGGAGGTTGCAGTCCTTAGAAGGCGGGGAGCAAGCGGGTTGCCAGGCGCTAAATGGTGTGGAGTAAGAGCTGCAGGAGCTGAATGAAGTAGGGCCTTGGCATCCTGCACACGCTGCGCACACAGCCAAGCCACAAGCAGGCCGGCTGTGAGGCGTGTGCGGCTACAGACCGCTGGGCGCGTAATGCTTGCCGTATCAAATTTTCCTTCTCTCGGCTCCCGCCCTCCAACCCTGCCACGTCAAGCCCACCGCGACCCAGTTCCCCCGCCGCACCTCGCCAGCCCGGTAGTGGATCGACCCCCTGCCGCCTGGCCCCACCGACATCGCCGCCAGGCCTTGCCCGCCATGCACGTATGGCTGCGGCTGCGGCGGGTACACGAACGATTGGCCACCGCCGCCGCCCCCGCCGCCCTGCTGCTGCTGCTGCTGATGATGATGATGATTATAATGATGTTGCTGCTGGTGCAGCTGCTGCGCCGTGTGGCCCACGGTAGGTCCAGGGCCGCGCAGGTACTGCAGGCACGTGACCAGGCTGCTGCTGGCGCCGCTGCTGCTGCGGCCATCGGCAGCAGCATATCCCCCGCCGCCCAGGTGTAGCTGTTGCTGCTGTTGCTGTTGCTGCTGCTGCTCTTGACGCATGTTGGGCAGATACCCGTTGACCGAGCTGCCTTCCCCCCTGTCACCCACAAGGCTGAGGGCAGGGTATTGCTGCCCCTGCCCCTGTTGACCCTGCTGCCCCTGCTGCTGCAGCACCCCCGGCACGTCCCCGTTGCTGCCGTACCAGCTGGAGCTCTCCAGGCGCGCCGACTCCATGATGTCGTGCAGCTGCAGCAGCAAAGAGAGGAAAGTTCCACTAGGGCTACTCAGTGGAGTGCCAGTGGGATGACAAGAGGCAGCTGTAATCAAAGCACGCACCCTCAGCATGTCCCAACCGTATCGCTGCCCCACGAGGCACACCATGTACCAGTACCAAAGCCACCGACCCTCTGAGCCAGCTGCTCCTCAAGACCCGCCCGCTGCTGTAGTGAATGGTGCCGCCACCATGCCCCGCGGTGCCAGCCCCTACCACCCGCACCCCGCCCTGCCCCACCTGCAGCTCCAGGAAGGGGTCGCTCACGGTGCCCATGGTGGCGGCCAGGGAGCCACACGCGCCCGGGCCCCCCGCGGCGCTGAACACCGTGGGCCGTGTGGGCAGCGACAGGCAGCGCCCGCCGGACGCCAGCAGGGCGCCGCCGCCGCCGCCGCCAGGACCGCCGCGCACGCCGGCAGATTGCTGATACCGGTGCTGCTGCAGCAGCCGTAGGGAATTGTCTTTGTGGTGGTGGAGGTGCAATTGCTGGTGCGTGGGGTACAGGCTGAGGGGCTGAGCGTGCTGCAGGCTGGCGGCGGCGCCGAAGGGCGAGGGCGAGGGGCCAACCGCGGCGGCCCCGATGCTGCAGGCCAGGCCGCCCAGACCCAGCAGGCCCAGGCCGAGGCTCCCCTGCACAGCGGCGATGATCGGCCATGTTGGTGCATAAGAGCTCATACACCTCACCGCACAGCACACACGAACGGCCCACAGCTTACCAATATGTTAGGGAGTGAACAGCAAACCGGCAGCCCCCAAGCAGAGGGCCCCCGGATTCCCATCCTTATCCCGCGGGCGGGATCCCTACGGATTCCCATCCCTATACGGCCCGCGCCCCACCTGCCCAGCGATGCTGCCTCCGTCCGCGTCCATGGCCCGCGGGTCCAGGTCCGACGCCGCCTGCTGCTGCTGCTGCTGGTGGTGGTCCTCCAGGTCAAGGGGAGAGCCCCCTGCGCCAAGGCCCAGAGCCCGGCCGCCGCCAGAACCCTGGCCCAGGCCCAGACCCGAGCCCAGGCCCAACGCGTTGTTGCCCGCCAAGCTGCCCCGGCCGCCCAGCGCCAACGGGCTGGCGCTGCTGCACGCCGCAGACAGGCCCTTATCAGGACCCGTGTGGCCGCTCTTGTGGCCGCCGCCCAAATGGCCTCCGGCTGCGGGCCCGCTCCCAACCTTTGGGACGTCGTCGGCATCCACTTGGCCGTTGTTGGTTGCGGCGCCGCTGCCCACGTCACCTCCTGCTCCGGCACCGCCACCACGCTGGGGGACATCGCTCGTGCTGCCGCAGCGGCCGTTGCGGCTGGGGCTGAGGCCGCGGCCGGGGCGGCCGCCGTCGCCGCCGCTGCCTGAGCCGTCATCTGCGCTGTTGTAGCTTGCGGTAGTTGTGGTGGTTGGCTGCCGCTGGTCGCGCGTCCTGCCCTTGGACGCCTGGGCCATGGCGGAGCGCCGCTCCAGGCTCATTTTGCAGCTCCTGCGGCGAAGCAGGCGGTAGCAGGAGCACACGATGATACCGGGCTGGCAGCATCGTATCCGCAAGCGCAGCTCTGTGGTCCTGCTGCAGCTTCCTGGAGTTGTGTGGGGTGCCAGTGCGGCGACGGCCCCCCACCCCTATCGTGCATCGGCAGTAGCCGGTCCGTACCTGTTGCCGCCAACGAACAGGTCCAGCTTCTCAAAGTGCCCGCACTGCTGGCAGTACCGCATGTGCACCCCATCGATCACGATGGAGGCCGCCTTCATGTGCACGGCGCAGATGCAGTGGCGCCGGAAGTAGGGCTTGGCGTCGCTGAGGTCCGCATCACAGCCTGGTGCCTAGTCGGGGCCGGGGTTCGCGGTGTGCCGATCATGAAAGATGCCAAGAACAAAATGCATAAGTATGCAGTGATGTGTGCAGGTAGTCAGGACCGAGACAGTAGGCGTGGCAGGCGGAGGCAAAGGGGGGCGGAACGCACGCACTGCACCGAGTAGCCCGAAGGAGCTCTGCTCGCACTTCTCAAAACGCCTTGGGCAATGTTATGCATGCATGTAATTGTCTGCGTTGCTGGTCTGCGTTGCTGGTGTGGCAGGCTTGTGTGCGCGTGTGGTCATGTGCTCAGTCAGGACCGCGCTGGGGACTTCGTGATTGCCGAAATCCCGCACGTAACAAGTCATCAAGTGAGCTCAATCAGTACAGGCGCACCTGGCATACAGGGGCAACCTGCTTGCGACGCTTGACGGATGCCCCTCCAGAGTTCGCCTTTTTTGCGTCCCAAGCCTCCAGCGACACCTTCACCATGAAGGTGATTGCAGTATATCAGTTGCGGCTCCACCAAAAGCTAAAGGGTCCACACTCAGGCGGGCGCGGGCGCGGGCGCGGGCGGCAATTAAGACACTGAAGCCCTGAGCCCCCTGTCTCACCGGGTTCCAGTCAAGCGAGGCCGGCGACCAATGGTGTTCCATGTCCGCCATGTGTGCGGCTATGAGGTCAAGCGACACTCGGTTGTTTGGTCGCCGGGCAGACCCCCTCTCGGTTGTTTGGTCGCCCTTTGGCCACAGTCAAAAGCGACATTGTGGACTAAACACCAACTGCAAGAGACACTAAACATAAGTTCTCCGACAAAAGTGCAACCCGTCGGCTTGCGAACGAAGGTACGGTGTGCGTTGGTTGCAAGTACGATGACCTGGGCTCAAGCTCACTCACTGACCATGCCGTAGTAGTAATCGGTCTAGCGTGTGCTTCATGCAGTCACTGTCCTTGGATAAGCGTGGCCTGGCAAGAGTGCACCTACCGTAGTTGGGGTCTTGGGGACGACAAACCGACAGCCCTGGGAGCTGCCCTAACCACGGAGCAACGCCCCCTGGTCGAGCCGGTGCTTAAGCCAGTGGTCTAGCGTTTTAGCCCACTTGTCAGTCTCCCAACAAGTAACACAGCCACCTTTCGTCAAAGCATCACAGGCAACAGGGGCCTTGGCGTGTCTAGGGCGCAAATGTGTGGCCAGGCGTGGCCATATCGACCAGCAGGCAGCAGAGGCGGACGACAAGCAACCATCCCCGGGCGCGGACCCCTGCCAGCCGCTCAAGGCGCTCCACAGCGTCAGCCGGGCCCCTGACAGCCGCTTCGTCCGCTGGTGCATGGTCGCTGGAAGCAGTGCGTGCAGGTACCGCCGTGAGGCACTCCACAAGACCAAGAGGGCAGAGCTGGAGCTTGGAGCTTGGCGGCAGCCCTGCCGAGTGGCGCGGCCAGGCGCTGCACAACGCACTGCCGTGCGCCCGGAGCTGCTGCTGCCACATACTTGCCCGGCCCTGCGTCACATGTGTCTGGCGGCCATGCACAGCAGCAACACCAGTGCCCTCGCAGCTCTGGTGAACCTCCGCCTCCGGCCCGGTAGGTGAGACCACGATCACCGTACCGTACGAGAAGCGCTTCAGCGCCCTGGCCAGTGGGGCGCGGGTGCCCATTGAGACTAACGGTGAGAACTTCCAGTCTGGCGTTCTTTGGAGCTCCTTCGGGGCGCCTGAAGCATCAACGCAACGCTTGGCACCGTGTGTCCGTGCCACCCCCGACCACGCCGGGGGTGGCCGACGTGTGGAGCTGCTGCTTACAGTGCACTGTACGCAAGCTTACTCAATCTGCTATGGAGGCCGTGGATAGAGGGCCATACGGGGCCAGCCAGGGGTCCAGGCGGGGCGGGGCCAGGGGGTATGGTCAGAGCATGTTTGGGTTTCCCCTGGTGCCTGGATGGATGGGTGGCCTGTCCATTTGAAGCGTTGGGTGCCAAGCTGGCGCATTGGCGCCTTCGAGATCCGTATCCCACAAAACCTGTGCCATTGTCGCGGGGTGCCGTTTTGGCCATGCCTTGTGGGGGTGTGTAACTGTATGCATGCATGTCGCAGGAGCATCGCAAAGATGGTCTGCTGCCTTGCGTGACAATAATGGCCCTGCCTCCCATACATGCTGCAGCGCTGTTGCTGTGCGTACGCGTGCCACCACGGCCAAGCAGGTGCGTTGCAGTAAGGGAAGGCTCCCACGCCGTGGCATGTGCACGCGGCGGAGGACCGCTGTCACCTCGCTTCGCTAATGCACCTCTTGCTTTGAGCATCAGTCCCTCTTACGCCAGCCTGGTGTCTGCCTCACGGCAATGGCGCATGCCCTGCCTCTCTCCCCAACCCGCGACCCCTCAGGTGTTGAGGCCCGGTGCCTGGGTACATAGGTACAAGGGACCACTTTTCGGGCGGCTGTCCTGTAACTCGGCACGCGCTGCCAGGCAGCAGCGGCGGCTGGAGGCGCTTCGGCAGCTGCTGTTGTCTCTGGGCTGGGGGCGGAGCAGCACCGGCACGGGCAGCGGTGGGCCAGGCGGCGAGGGGCGAGCTATACATGCCGCTGGCTCAGGCAGTAGCCCCGTGGCGGAGTGCCTGCGGCACGCAGGAGGCAGCGCTTGGTTGCGGTGAGGACGTGATCCGGTAGGTGCCGGGAGCACGAGGCAGGGGTGCCGGGCGCAGGGCTCAGGCTGCAGAAGTTTTACCCGCAGGTGGCCCCACCCAGGCAGATCCGGGAGCTGCTGCAGGCGGTGCAGCTGCTGCTGCTGGTGGGCGAGGCGGGTTGCAGGGCCTGGGGGTGGGGTCTGCAGTGCTTTCCGCGGCCCGGGACGGAGGGTCACCTGGCCCTGGCGCAGTTCCTGGTGCAGCAGTGGCCGAGCGAACTGCAAGCACGAGGGGGGCACGAGGGGCATGCCTGTGCCGCAGCTGAAGAACTCCACGTGAGACGTTACGGGATGCATGGAGCAGTGGGATTGGGAGCGGGCGGGCGTGTGCAGCTGCGGCTGCGGCGGCAGCTGTGGGCACTGGCCGGAGCCCAGAAGCTCGTGCCTTCGGATGCACGGGGTTGCATGGCGGCAGGGGGACATGCACTCTGGCGGCCACGCCAAATAAATGTGGGAGCGGTGTGTCAGCCTGGGGCAAACGCGCAGAGGGCGTGGCGATGATGGCGGTACGCGGTGTGAGTCCTCAAGAGCATTGAAGGGCAACACAGTCATGCGCACGCTGTTGTACTGGTGACATCAGCCCTTGCTGGGGCGATAGCAGCAAGGGGCAGGCACATTTCGGTCGCAGGACGTGGTTCCCTTTGCCAGGAGGCAACTGGTTGCGCGGAAGGGATGCGGGTTGGGTGGCGGCGAGCATCTCGTAGCACAGAGTCCCAGCACACATGCAGGTGTAGTCATGTGTGGTGAGGCACAGGGGAGCGGGGTATGCAACTCGGGGTGCCGTACTGGTTTCAGGCGACAAAATGGACGGGGCACCCCCTTTCCACAGCTCAGAGTTATTACACGTGTTAGTATCCTTCATATTGTCTTTGTTCCTTATCGCGCGAAGCGAGTTCGTCGTCTTTGCTCAACGGCCACTGAAATTGGGGTCGCAGAGCGTTAGGAACTGCCCTTGCGGGTTATAGGGTACCTATGGTGATATATTTGACTTCTATCATTGCTTAGCACACGCCCAAAGTACACCAGCGCTAGTATTGAAGCCCCTTGGCCTCATGTTTCTGTCCGGGCTCTCAGCTAGACGCGAAACGACACAAACCACCCGCCGTATGACCAACAGACATGTGTCAGTAGTACGCTGGGGGCGATATTGGAGCCGCAAACTGCCGCAAACAGGGACGGGGTCCAGGAAAGCAACAAGCATGCCAGTCGCGGCGTCCTACGGCATGGTAGACGCTGTTCCCGGCCCACCATACAACTTTACTAGGGCATTCAGTACCTCTGCATCATGCGGCGCTTAGCTTGCGGCCTCAGACTGCCCCAAGACTCCCCCAACTGACCTTGTGGAACGCCTAGGAAGACGAGGAACGCGGCCGCGGCAAACTGGAGCCTGCAGGTACCTACTTCTGGTCATATCGAAGGGTACTAGGCAGCGCAGCGGGCAACGACGGCCCGGCAGCGCGCGCGCCACAGACTAATAGCCCCTACATGCCTCTGCAAAATACCCTGGACGCGTTGTAGGCACTGCGGTCATGATCCAGGGGCTTCTAAAGTTCAGATAAGCAGCACGTGACGCTGCCTTGTGTGGTTCAAGCCACAAGTCCCCGACAGTCTCGGGCATGTCCTCTCAAGCGCTAAAGGCGCGAACCATGCCCAAACTGCCGTCTGGCCCCCAACAAAGCCTCAGACAAATGATGTATAGAGCAATGCAATGGCGCAGAGGCAGCGTCACGCGAGTACGCCCCAACGGCGGGAAATGCCGTGTGTCTCTCGAGTGCCGTGTGACGCTGGAGCGCCCCTGCTGAACCTGTCAAGCCGCGCCATTGTGTTGCAGTATCATGTTTGGGGTTGCAGCTGACCAAATTTGGGTTACCACAGGCTTGAGTGACGTCCCACAATGCTTGTGGAATGAATAACTGGATAGCCGGTGCCGTAAATGCTGTCCGGCGCCCCCCAGCACCTCCGTCCCATGCTCAAGATGGGTAGGCGGGTGGCGTAGCGCCTGGTCTAGCGCGAAGCAGAAGAACGACCGCATTCCGTGCGCCAAGATGGCCCGGTAGACGTCGCGAACCGCGCAGAGCAGCGGCCCTGTCAGTCATAGGCTTTTGCATTGCATGTATAAGTCTTACGATGCCGCGGCTGGCGCTGCGCAGCCTTTCCAAGCCCTAGGCCGTGCCCAGCAATGCTTGTGGAATGAATAACTGGATAGCCGGTGCCGCAAATGCTGTCCGGCGCCCCCCTGAACCTCGGTGCCATGCTCCAGATGGGTAGGGGGTGGCGCAGTGCCTGAGTTACTCCGCAAAGTAGGAGAATGACCGCATCGACGCCGGAGTCAGTGACCGACTACACTGAATCCGCGACAACGGCCACATAACACAACTCTAGTTACATAACCAGTCATGAAGAATACGTTAAACGGGTGCCCGACCTTGGGAAGGGGGTGCCCCGCCCATTTTGTCGCCTGAAACCAGTACGGCACCCCGAGTTGCATACCCCGCTCCCCTGGTGAGGCATGAGCGGGGTTGGAGTTGGGGCCTGCTCCGGGGCGGTCACACTTGTACGACACGTGCGGGCTGGACGGCATGCCACGACAGGTACAACACAGACCCCCATGCCAATCGTAGGTTGTCCTGAAAGCAGTTTATGCAACACTCAGCCGATAGCCACGCCCTTCGCCGCACCTGCGAATCAATCGGTGCGTTGCAAAACTACTCATGTACGCCTTGCGCGACACAGCCAAAGGCTCTTGCTTGCTCTACGTAGCGTGAACCCCCATGGTGACACGCGTAGCCTGAAAACCGGTCGCGTTCACCGCCCCGTTGGAACTGTCAACGAGAATGAGCGGAGCGTCGCAGCCTTCAGCTGCTTAAGTTAGAAGTAAGCGCACTTTGAATCAGTTTTATGGCGCGGAGTATTTCACACGTTATGTTGCACGACGCTCGTTGCCTGCGTACAACGCGTCAGGCTTTGACGCCTTGCTCACACGCACACCTGAGACTGTCACACTGCCCATGGGCACAGCTCCTAACCTTCTGATGCTCTTCCGCACCCCTCTGTTCCCGCGGCTTCGCCCCTGCACGTGCGCGTGAGCCTACTGTGCTGCCCAGGAAGGCCGTGCGCCACGTTATTTGTCAACTTTGCCCCTTTGCCGAACCCCCACAGGAACCGGCTGCGCAGCAGCACACCAGTTAAAGGAGTACTACAATATGGACGGTGGCACAGCAAGCTGCAGCAGCAGCTCAAAATCTCGGCCACAGCTGCCCGCCGCGCTCCAGCTGCACATCCTGTCCTTCCTGCCCCCCAACGATCGCGCCCTCAGCGGCCGCCAGGTGTCCCCGGACGCAGCCAATGGCCTCAATGGCCCGGACCACTGCACCGCCTCCCTGTCCCAGCCGCTGCCGCCCCACGCCGCGCCATGGGCCCAGGTGGGCTGGCAGAAACACGTGCGGGAGCTGTCTATTACTCACAAGCTGCAGCTGCCCTCCACGGCCGCCGCCAGCGGGAGCGAGGTAAACCTGGAGGTGGCCTGGGCGCTGTTGCAGCCGAGCGTGTTCCCGGAGCTGCTGCAGGGGTGCTGTCCACCATCACAGCAGTACGGCCGCACCGAACTTGACCCCGGAGCAGCTGCAGTCAAGGCAGGCCACCCGCAGCTGCTGGGCTGGCTGCTGCGCCGCTGTCCGGCGCTGCTGAGCCCAGACCTTGCGCTGGTGGCGGCCGCTCGGCACTGCGACCTGGCGGGGCTGCAGACGGTCTGGGGGTTGCTCCAGCAAGGGTGTGGCAGCCGTTGCCCCATCCTGGGCCCGGGGGTGTTGGATGCAGCAGCGGAGTCGACTTCCCTGGACGCCGTGGCCAAAATGAAATGGGTGCTGTGCACGGGCAAGGGGAGGTGCTCCCTGCAGGAGAGCACCGCTGCAGCCGCCGCCCGCTCGGGGGACGTGGGCCGACTGCGCTGGCTGCGCGACCGCGGCTGCCCTGTTGGCACAGACGGCGTCCTCCGGTCCGCTCTGGAGCACGCGGATCTGGCTGTGGTGCAGTGGCTGGTGGACGAGGCGGGGGGCGAGCTGCCGCAGGCAGGCACTGCGTGCAGTGCGTGGGCATCGCTCTTCCTCGCCTCGGCAGGTAGCCCTGAATGTATGCTCAAGTGGCAGTGGCTACGCGACCGGGGTGCCCTGTTGCTCACCCTGTCGCCGCAGCTGCTGCAGTCCATGGCTTGTGCTGTGATAGAGCGCGGGCGGGTGGAGGGGCTCCGGGGGTTGCTGCGGTTCCCTGGGATGGAGACAGCGGAGGGTAGGCGAGCGCTGCAGCAGGCCTTGGACGAAGCCGAAGGGCCTCGGTGCATCGCCACGGCCATGCAGCTGCAGCAGTCAGGCTGTGTGTTAACCCACAAGGCCTACATCAAGGCCGCTGAGGCGGGCGACCTGGCCATGGTACGGTGGCTGGCGTGCGAGGCGCGGGTGCCAACTGCCTGCATGGGCCTTGACGACCTGGTTGAGTGGTGGCCCTGTGACAGGGTCTCACGCATCCGGGACCTGCTGCAGGCGGTGCAGCTGCTGGTGGGCGAGACGGGGCACCAGGACATGGACACCATGCTCGTAGTCGATAGTGCTGTGCACCTTGGGTACGTGCCTGTGGCGCAATACCTGCTGCAGCTGCTACCAGACTACCGGCCAGGCTTACAGCTGGTGCGCACCGCAGTCCAGAGTGGCTGCGAGGCGCTATTGGAGTGGCTGGTGGAGCAGCACCCGGGCTGTAGAGCGGCCGTAGAGCGCGAATCGCCCGACTTGTACATGCTAGCACTCATGTACAGGTACCGGGGCATACTGACCACTCTGCGGCGGCTGGGGGTGCCGTGGTGTTCGGAGGATTTGGTGGTGCGGGCGGTGAGGGAAGGGTGTGAGATGCCGGCGTTGAGGTGGCTGGTGGAGCAGGGGGCGCCGGTAGGAAGCGTAGAGGCCCTGGCTAGGGCACTGGCGGAGAGGGTGCGGTACGGAAGCCTGAGCTCTGAGGATGCAAAGGTGGTGCAACCGATGGCGGTGAGGCAGAGGCACGTGGCCGCTGGAGGGTCGCTGTGGGAGTGGCTGCGGTGGTGCGTTGCGGCGGCCGCAGCGTCGCAGTGGTGGGCGTGGCTGTGGCGGCGCCTGCTCGGGTTGTGGTAGAGGGGAAGCTGGCGGTGGGGTCTGCCGCGGCAGTTGTGTGTGTTGCGGGCTGTGAGGCTAGGGTGCAAGGTGTTGGTTAGGTGATGCGTTGGCGGTTGTTTCGCATGCACGGCCGTGGCAACGGGGCACCTGTGTGAGACCCGAGGGTGCGTGTGGTACGGCGCTGAAGCAGCATGGGCCAGGCCAGCCAGTGTATAATAGACCAGTAGCGTGTATCCTCCTACCTGTTTGCGCATGGCATTATCATCAACCCATGTTCCCACGGCACCGTGGCTCTGCCTCGTACTACTGCTACGCAGTTGCCTGCCGGCTTTTCATGGTTGCCTCTGGGAGTAGTACCGTACCGAAAGGTTGGTGCAACGGCCAAAGTTTGGCAGGTTTCATGTAGGCGAGCCCCGCCAAAGTGCTGCCGATGAGTAGTATTGTGTTATTCCTGGGTCGGTGCGTCACCCGCTACACGCTTGGGCATAGGCGGCTAGCAAAGGACGTGCGGGGTTGGGGTCTGGGCGCACTGCTGGGTACAGGGGAGGCTGGGTATGGCCTCCCGAGCGACCAGGCATGCCACGCCCTAAGCAGGGTGCTATATCGCGCTGTGTACGGTATAGTAGGATGCGGTGCAGGAACCGTGCAGTGTTGACGGTACCGGTACACTAGGCGGCGCACGGGAGGCCCATGCATTCCCTTGAAGGAACTGGAGACCGGCGTGGCCTGGCCATGCGAGATGCCCTGCCGTCTGCCCTCCTTCCAGGGCAGCTACTGGCTTGGTTCGGGCGTCGCTGAGCGTGTACAATGCCTGCCATACTGCATCTGTGCTGCTTTGGTGCGCGGCGGGGAATGACAAATGGGGGTAGTGCAGATTGGGATGGGCCCGACTGCTCAGGCAGTGCACGTACGGTACTGGGCATGGGGACGGAGGCAGGGGGTGTTAGCTGTACAGTGGTGGCCGTGCGTACGTGGCTGTGTGGCCAAGGACCATTGGGGCATGCTCATGTGGCAGACGTGACGCCCACGCGAGGCACACGCACACCCCGTAGGCCTTGGGGCAAGGGCTGGGTGGCGGGACTGCCTGGCCTGCCTGGTGGCACCTGAACGGCGGGGTGCTGGGCAATTGCAAACGGCGCTGGTTGGCGCTGGTTGCCCGTCCGAGGTCTATCCTTGCTTTAAACTCTTACAGCGGCAGGCGATGGCAGCTGCGCACAGGCGCCGGGCGGTGGGCATGGGGGATGCGAGGGAGGATTTGAGGCCAGCCGGCAGCATGGTACTGCATGATACAGCAGCATGTATACCGTACTGACTGACCCGGCCGGACGCTAGCAAGCCGCTGGTGGCCATGAATAGTTGCAGCGTATAACGGGACCTAAATGAGTGACATATCGACAATAGCTGTTCCCTAGTGATTCTAAGACGGCCATCGTGGCCAGCAAGCGGCAAGGGTTAAATCTTTAGCGCACTCACAGCGTGAGTCAAGGAACTTCCTGTAGTGCTTATATGCACCGAATGGCTCCTGGAGCCCTTCCTCGGTAGCTTCCATCGTCGGGGCGGCCGCATGCTGGTCCCCTGTTGAACTGACCTTGCTCTTTTGCGCTTACCTTACTGCATACAGTTCGGCCTAGCTCGACAAGAACCAACAACTGACAAGCATGGACGGGCCTCTTGAGGGTCCGATGTCACGGCAGCTGCCCACCGCCCTTCAGCAGCATGTCTTGTCCTTCCTGCCCTCAAACGACCGCGCCCTCAGCGGCCGCCTGGTATCCCCGGAGTTACGCGACGCCCTCAGCGCGCCCCACCACTGCACCGCCTCCCTGTCCCAGCCGCTGCCGCCACACGCCGCGCCCTGGGCCGTGGAGGCGACACAGCAGCGTCTTCGACAGCTGCCCTTCCATCACAAGCTGCAGCTGCTGTGCACGGCCGCCACCAGCGGGAGCGAGGTGAACCTCAACTTGGTGCTACGGCTGCTGCAGCCAAGCCTTTTCTCGGAGCTCTGGTACGCCGGCGAATACGAGATAACAAGGCACACCGACCCCGGCGTTGCTGCGGTGGTGGCAGGTCACCCGCAGCTGCTAGGCGTGCTGCTGGACCGCTGCCCGGGGCTCCTGGACCCTAATGACGCTCTTGCAGCTGCGGCCAAGCACTGCGACCTGGCGGGGCTGCAGACGGCATGGGAGCTGCTGCGGGCCTATCCTCGGAGCAAGGTGCTCCTTAATGACTGGCATGAAGCTGCCTTGACGACACGTGCCTTGGAGGCCGCTGCCGGGTCCAGCACCCCGGACGCCGCGGCCAAGATGGAATGGCTGATGCGCGCAAGATGCAGACCCGGCCCGAACACAGCTGCGGCCGCTGTGCGTTCAGGGGACCCGGCCCGGTTGCGCTGGCTGCGCGACCGCGGCTGCTCCGTGGGGGGCCAGGATGCCCTGTTGGCCGCCCTGCAGCACGCCGACCTGGCCGTGGCGCAGTGGCTGGTGGACGAGGCGGGGTGCGAGCTGCCGGCTGCTGGCAGCACCCGGGAGTGGCGCGGCCTCCTGAAAGCAGCTGCCAGTGCACAAGACGCCGTGGCCAAGCTGCAGTGGCTGCACGAACGCGGGGCGCCGCCCCTGCACGAGGCAGGGGATGACCTGCTGGCTGACCTGGTCCGTGCAGCGGTGGCAGCAGGGCGGGTGGATGTGCTGCAGCATCTGCGGTTGCTCCCCGGGCTGATGCCACAGCAAGACCAGCGGCTGCTTCAGGCGGCGTCCACCAGACCACAGCGTGGTACAGCGTGGAGCACCCCCGTGCTTGAGTACCTGCAGCGGGCTGGCGTGGAGCTAACCCCTGCGGCCTACTACAAGGCTGCTGGCAGCTTGGATACGGTCCGGTGGTGGGCGCGCGAGGTCAGAAGCGGGCCATTGACAGATGACCTCAGGAGCCTCGTTATGGAGTGGCCCCGGGACACGCCCGCCCAAAGCCGGGACCTGCTGCAGGCTGTGCAGCTGCTGGTGGGGCAGGTAGGGTGCACTGACTGGGGTGTGCCACAGAGGCAGACGGAGCAGCTTGTGTGCGCAGCGGCGCGGCGGGGTGACCTGGCGCTGGTGCAGTACCTGCTGCAGCAGCTGCCAGGGCACCGGCCAGGCGGGAAGGTCCTAGCAGCTGCGGCCAAGGGCTGCTGCGAGGCGCTGCTGGAGTGGCTGGTGGAGCAGCACCCGGGCTGCCTGGCGGGCCCTTGGAGCGAGCCTGCTTACGTTTCTCCAGCCAAGAAAGGCGACCGGGGCACGCTGGCGGCCCTGCGGCGGCTGCGCGTGCCGTGGGGTGCGAAGGACGTGGTGGTGCAGGCGGTGAAGGGTGAGTGCGAGGCTCAAGTGCTGCAGTGGCTGGCGGATCAGGGGGCGCCGGTGGGTAGGGCCGGGGCCATGGAGGAGGCTGTGGCGGGCAGCGGGTGCCTTACTAGACGACAGCGGGTGCGGCTGGTGGACCTGGCGGATGACTGAGCGTGGGCTAACCTGTGGAGTGGGCGAGCATGGGGCATGGGCGATGGGCCCGTAGTAGTGGACCGGAATGCGCCTGGTGGAAACAGTGGGAAGTGCATCACCGCAAGGGTGTATTGAAGGCGGAAAACGGCAAACGGATTGTGGCAGCAACGGCAGCAGCGCAGGGGGCGGCGGCCAGCGGGGCCTGGGCTTGGGCGCATAAAGGGTCTTTGGGACAGGTGGTGTACGGTATGTGAAGAGTATGGTCTGGCTTAGGGCGTGGAGTCAACGGCACCGCCTCTGAGCACGGTGCACGGGCGACCTCCACGGTTGGCTGGGGGCACGCCACGCCATGGAAAGCTGGGCCGAATGATTCACCTCAACCGGCCTGAACGAGGGGCCCGCCTATGCATCCAGTAACTACGACTAGGAAGCTGTGTCGTGTCACGATACGGTCGCAGCAGCAGCTAGCGGCTGTGGCTGTACGACGGGGTGTGTCAGAAAGTGGTTGACACGTGCCATGCCAGCTGGCTGCTGCGAGGCGCTGTTGGGGTGGCTGGTGGTCGTGGTCTTCCCAGGCTTGGTAAGCTTTGGCGGGCACCGGTCAGGTGACGGTGATGCCGTGCGGTTGGTGACGGTTGCGGCGGTTGCAGCCTGCACGTGCACAGCCGGAGGCCAGGGAGGCATTCGGCTGACCCCGTTTGAAGCTGCGTCTCGGCTGACCCCGTTTGAGGCCGCCTTGTTGTCAAGCGGAAGGCTTGGGCTGTGCTGGGGCAGATGGAGCCGTTGCATCATGCAAGTTCACATGAGAATGCGGTACTAGGAATGCTGTCCGGTTTTCATCTGGCTTAGAATACACGGTAAGATTTGTCGCAATACAACCATGGTGTTGCCGGTATCATGGAGGCTGTACCCCGTACGGAACACCTCAGTCAGTCAATCACACGCAGTCGAGTCGTACTTAGCCCACGCGGTTGCGCCACGCACTGTGCTCTGAGCAGTGTCACAGTTACAGCCACAGAGCCCACTGGGGTACGTCCGGACATCCAGGGGGCCATAATGCATGCATCATGCGAGCAGTGGACCCCACTGGACCCCATGGTGACCTGCGTACCGGTACCCCCACAGCTACGTAGACGTCCGACCGGAGCCGGCCCCCATAACACGCGCCCGCACCTTGCAACCAGCCACTTTAACACATGTACTGTAGTGCCACAGACGCACAGGAGGGCAGCAACAGGCAGGAAGCACAAAACGAGACGCCATGCCTGCTGGGCTGGGGCCGTGGCATCAGCAGTGCTCAACTGCTCAGGACATACCGGGCAGCAGCACACACTCCCCAGCGTTCCAGCGGCGCATGCCGCGTCCTCCTTGTCTACTGAATACCCACCCGCCAGCGCGCGCCCTCCTTATTATGCATTCTTCCGCCGGCGGGGACAGGACACCTTGTTTGATGGAGCGCCAACAAGGGAGGACAGAGTGCACCCGCCCGCCACGCCCCCCAGGCCAACCGCCGAACCAATGCACCTCCAGCACCTTGCATAATGTTTACAGGACGTTCCCCTAAGCGCCCACCCTTGCATGCCGCCTTCCATCGCCTGGCGTCCAACCCTGCTTCCGTCCAAACTACTGCCGCCGCCGCCACCACCACCGCCCATATGGCACCCAGCAGCTCCTTCCCCTTCCCCTCCTCCACCACCACCACCATGACCCCCACCACCGCGCCTTGGCCGTCTCGCGTCCGCCGCTCCCGCCGCCGCCTCCACTGCTTCCGCCAGGCCCCTGCATCCTCTGCTGCCAGCCGCCAGGACTCTGCCGCCCGCACATTCCCCCGGCCACCCCCCGCTGTACCCCTTACCGCCTACTCCTACATCGCCCCCAGCGTGCGCTCGCCTAGCGTGACACGGCGCTCCCCTTCTCCTCCAGCCACCCCGCCTGCCCCTGACTAATACGCTGTTGCCCCTTTACTCCTCCACCGCGCCCAACGTCCGCTCGCCGCCCAACGTTACACCGGCGCCAGTCGCCTTGCGGTGCCACCTCCCGCCTGCCCCCTACTAATAACAATACGTTGCTACTCCTCCACCGCCCCCAGGGTCCGCTCCCCCAGCGTCACGCTGGCGCCCGCCGCCTTGCCGTCCCGCAGCAGCTCCAGCCGTACGCGGTCGCCCACGCGGTGCTCGTCCAGGATGTCGTACACGTCTGCCGCGTGCCGTACGGGCTTGCCGTCCATGCCCACGATTACGTCACCAAGAACCAGGTCGCCGAAGATGTCTGCGAGGGGGTGTGCAGAAGGCGGGCGGGGTGGGCGGGGCAGAGGGAGGGGATTGGCTGACATGCGGCGCACACCGGGCGTTGTGCCGTCAAGGCTGTGCAAAGGTGCAAGGAGGCCATGCAAAACTCTCCGCGGCTCCGAGGCATGCGTCAACCGCTTGGCGCAACCGGCGGGGATGCAAGTAAAAATGTATCCATTCCCCGTGGTGGTTCTCCCACGTGCTGCACCCCACGCAGCATCCCCGCCGCTGCTCCCCCCAGCCCCACCCCATGCCACCCACCCCTGTGTGTGGGCCGCAGCCCCGCCGCGTGCGCCGGCAGCCCCGGCGGCACCTCCAGCACCAACACGCCCTCCACGCCCAGCCGCTCAAGCACCTGGGGGCGGGCGGTGGGGGTGGGGGTGGTGATGTGCCAAAACGTGTGACGGGTATCATGGGCACCGTGACGGCCCCACATCCAGCCGCTCAAGGACCTATGTTGTGTGTAGTGATGCGCCACAGCGTGTGAGAGTGCGTTACTGGCACTGTGGCGGCCCCACACCCAGCAGCTCCAGTACCTTTTGGGATCAGCGTGCATGCAGCACGTCGTACGGCGCATGCATATCGGACGGTGCGTGATAGGCTGTCGTGTCGGACCCACCTGGGGCGGCGCCATGGTGATGCCCAGCGCCGGCCGCGTGGTACGGCCGTACGACAGGATCTGGGTGATCAACCCGCGTACGGCATCGATGGGTACGGCGTACGACAGGCCGCCGCTGCCCGCAGGGGCGACCGTGATGCCCACCAGCGTGCCCTGTGGGGGGCGGAGCGGGAAGGCGGCATGAAATGCGAAGGAAACGAGTCAGGCGTCACCAGTGTTGCATCAGACAAGGCAAGGCATACTTCAGGTAGCCATGGTGCATGGAAAGCCTGGTGCATGCACGTGAAGAGAAAGCGTGTTGGCAAGCAGACGCGACAACAGCGGTCGCGTGGACGGGGGTAATAGGGGCATCATTACAGCGTCAACATACGCCAGCAGCGACTGTGCAAATGGCTTACGATAGCAAAACGTAAAATCACCGGCGAAGACAGGGGCATTGACAGGGGAGGCGTTATAGTTGTGTGCGGGTTTCATGACGGCCGCGGCTTCACACAAGTAGTGATTCAGTGTATGCTGCCTGCGTGCTATTAGTGTGAATAGCTTGGCGCACATGCCGCACGGTGCCCAGGCTGCCAGCAGCCTCAGCACGCAGCGTGCACTTAGCACGCTTTGGGCCGACTGGGTTTGAGCTGCGGCCGCTGTCCGTAAGCCCGGACCAGACACCATCCAACAGTTCCTCCAACACCAGGGGCCTCCTAGCGTAACCTGTGTTCCCCTATCCTCACTGACGCTACGTGCCAGTACCCGCACCACAACCCCCCGCAGTGCTCCCAACCGCGCTGACCATGCTGCCCTGCTCAACACCTCTCTCCGCCCCGTCGCCTCGAACGCCGTAAACCCAACATGCTCTCTTCGAACCCCTGCTCAAACCGTACCCACAGGCGCAGTAGCCCCCCTAGCACGCGCACGGGCTACAACCCACGCGACGCCCCACGGGACACCGACGGGACACCGTTGGGACGCGAGGGGGGGTCGCGTGGAATTGGAGCACGTGAGCGCGCTGGGGAGGCTACTGTGCCTGTGGGTACGTTTGGGCAGGGGTTCATTGACAGCCTGTTGTGATGTGGCGTTGGGGGCGACAGGGTGGAATCAAGGGATGGGGCAACAGAAGGGGCGTCTGCGCCCTGTTCCCGTGCCCTACTGCACCCCGTACTCCAGTAGCCCCACGCAACCCTGCTGTCCAACAGAACGGACCCATCGCCCACACCATCCACCACCGTGTTGCTCCATCACAGTACAAGCACCCGCGCACCCTACTGCGCACAGTGCTGCACCCCGCCTTGCTGTCCAGCAGCACGCCTCCTTCACCCACACACCCACCAACAGCGTTGCCCAAACAAGCCCCACACCACGCCACGTCCCACCGTTTACACACGTACACATAGCGCTCGGCCCCTACCTTGACGTCCAGCAGCACGCCCCCTTGACCAATCCTGCAACCAACCTGTTCCCCTACCCAACACACAATCATCCACCCTCCCCACCCCCGCCCCACCCCCCGCCCCCCACCTTGACGTCCAGCAGCACGCTCCCTTGCCCCACGCTGCAACCAACCTGTCCCCCCACCGAACACCACACAATCACCCACCCCACCCCACCCCCACCCCACCCCGCCCCCCACCTTGCTGTCCAGCAGCACGCCCCCGCTGTGCCCCGCGTTGGGCGGCGCGTCCACCCCCACCAGCCCCTTGAGGGAGGTGGCCAGGCCGCTGGGCTGCTCCATGCCCAGCCCGCACACCACGCCCTGCGGGGGTGTGTATTAAGAAGCAACAAGGCAGCGGGGTGTGTGATCGAGGGTGAGACAGGGTGACGGACTCCAAGGCTAAACCGTGCTGGACGCCATGGCCAGAGGGAAGTGGAGGGCGAAGCAGTGGGCCCAGAAGGTAGCGCGTGATGAAACGATGGAGGCAGGGGTCCGCAGGGGGTCGGAAAGGCTGGCCGGACAGGTGTCCGGTCCCGAGCGCGGGCTGTTGCTACGGGATGACGGCCCCTGTGTCCAACCCTACGCGTAGCCCATGGCCCCGGTGTGGGCCAACACTCGCCGCCTGTGGGCCGGCCTCCGCCCCTGCCCCAGGCTGCTCATGCCCCTGTCCACCCCCCTCCCACACCCACCTTGCTCAGCGTGTGCCCCAGCCCCCAGGGGTTGCCGATGCCGTACACCGTCTGCCCCACACGCAGCCCCGCCGCGCTGCCGGGCGCCACAGGCTGCAGCTCCCGCAGCTGCACAGGATGGGGTGTGGGGCATGAGGCACGTGGCATGAGGCGCGTGGGTAGGGAGGCACACATGCGGCAGACTGCATGCAGGTGCTCAAAGCGGCACGCCACATGTGCCGTGTGTCATGTGGCATGTGGCAGGTCGCACGGTGGTCGCACGACCCTGTACCCTGGCATACGGTGTGTTCCCAGTGCTACCTAGGGTAGTGCAGCTACCAAGCGCATACGCATCAGCGCAGCCTGCACCCCTACCCAAACAAACAGACGAACACAGCGGCACACGCATAGCCTTAAGGCCCTGGCCCAGAAGCCCCACGGCAGCGCCCCGCTCCTCCACGCTCACGTCCGCACCTTGCTCTTGGGCAGCGACATCTTGAGCACCGCGATGTTCTTTGCGGGGTCCGACCCCACCACCTTGGCGGTGTAGGTGGAGGCGTCGGACAGCGTGATCTGGGGAGGGGTGGGTGACAGGGGGCCCGGGAGTGCAGCAAGGGGGTGCAACGCAGGCGAGGTGGGGAGGTGAGTGAGCGCGCTTAGCAATGGGGCTGGCGCATAACAGGGAGGGGGAAGCTCGCACGCTCCACGATGCCCCGCGTGTCCGTGTCACTGCATACTAACACGGGTGTGCAACCGTGGGCAACAGGCAACGGGTGCCGTACCCAACAGCTGTGGCCTTGGCAACACAGCGGCGTGCGACAGCGACGGCTGACTACGATGTGGTGCAGGATTGCAGCTGCCGTACAGTGTACAGCCCACCACCGGCCATGCACCCGGTCCCGCCCCGCAGCTGCCCGCAACCCTTCCCCCACCTACCAACACGCGTCCCTTGGCCTCCCTCCCAACCTCCGTCCCGCACCCCGTCCCGTGACCTCCCCCGCATCCTTGAACACGTGGTGTGCCGTCGCCCCTCCCACGTGGCCCATCGCGCCCCTCCGTTTCCGCGCCCCCCCACCCCCCCCCCCCCGCCGCCGCCGGAGCCTTAACCCCGCCCCCCAACCCCCCACCCCCCCCAACACACACAGGCCGACTGTTTTCGTACCTGTCGCTTCGCCGCCGTGCGGTTACCCGGCCCAACCTTCCACCCTCCCGCACCCACCCACCCACCTTGACCTCCCCCGCGCCCTTGACCAGGTGGTGTGCCGTCACCACGTGCCCCTTGTCGCCCCACAGCACACCGCTGCCCTGGCCCGCGGGCAGCCGCCCCAGGTCCAGGCTGCTCAGCGACGCCATGGCACGCATGGCGCTAACACACACCACCGACCCGCGGGTCTGATCGTACAGCCGTACGACAGCCGCCTCCGCGGGCGTTACGCCCAGGGAAGCCGCCAGCTGGGCCACGGCGGCGGCGGCGGAAGGGTCGTCGCCGGTGACGGCGGCGGCTAGGGGGTCGGTGGCGGAGGAGGCGGAGGCAGCGGCGGAGGCGTGGGAGTTGGAGTGGGGGTTGTTGTACGGTTGGGTGGTTGAAGTAGGTGCGGTGGAGGGTGGGGCGGTGGCGGGGGACGCGGCGTATTGTGGGTCGGGTGCTGCCGCCAGCTCGGCTAGTGGGGTGACGGAGGCGGCGTGTGGGCGGCTGCTGCTGCTGCTGCTGCCGCCGGCTCCGTGTGTGCTTGGGTGGGGAGTGTGTCTTAGGGATGCTGCTAGAGAGGTTGAGGCGAAGCAGCTGTGGCTTGTGGACTGAGGCGGCGTGTGGGGGCTGCACGAAGGGCGGTGTGGGTGGTGTGGGTGGTCGTGGGGTGTGGCCATAGCAGCGGCCGCTGGTGCAGCTGCTGCTGACAACTCCTGCCCTGAAGCGTGCGCGCTTCGTGGCATCAGCAAGCTAGCAACTGCGACAGCCAGCACCGCTGCGGCCAGCCTTGCTAGAGAAAGCGCGGTCCGCAGGAAGCGTTGCCACAAGTCCAAGGGGCCATGGGCAGCCGCTGCTGCCGGCACCTGTTGGCAGCGTGCATTGCCTAACGGCCGTAGCCCCTGCAATCGGGCTTTGTCAGGTATTGACTCATCCCTACCGCTGCTTCCGCTGCTGCAGCAGCTGCTGCTGTTGCTGCCAAGCCCGCACGGAACACGGACGCGATTGGGTCTCCCCGTGCACAAGACCCGCGACACGGCTAACGATTGCGCGACATATGGTTGGATAGCGGCATCCGAAGCTACCAAGCATCGCCTTCCAGGCAATTGGGCGTTCAAGAGAGCCATCGGCTACGGAGACGGAAAGTTCCTTGGTAGCTCAAGCCCTGCCGTGTATCATGTTGTATTTCATATAGAGTTGTCAAGGAAGAGCCATGGTCACAATTGACGTAGCTTGCACGTTGAAGGACCTCTGAAGACCGTTGTACCGTTGCGGACCGAAACCGTTGAAGTGTGCCCTAACTCAGTGCCGCAGAGACCAAAACTGATGTAAGCACGTAACGCGTAACTCCTCGTTAACAATGGCAGCTCACGACGCCCAGGGCGGCGCAGCGGCCATCGCCGACGCCCCTATACCTTGCTTCGTATCGGGGAACAAAGGCTATGTCTGGGACGCAACCGGTCAGTGCGTAAGGCAGTCTCAGCTCCCACGACCACGGCCATTACCGCGACGATGTCCGCAAGCACACCTTCCGTCGTCCGACACCCGCCTGTGGCCCCGCCCCGCCTCACCCTCCCGCAGGCGCCATGCGGCTCCGCAAGCAACATCGTATTATGGGCTCGCTCAGCGGCAGCGTAGCACGTGAGTTAACGGGCACAAAAACAACGCACAGCCCCAGGGTGTGCTGGCGCGTGCGGGGGAGGTCCCTGGGATGTGAAGGCTGGCGCGGCAGCCGGGCGGTGTGGATGCAGCAGGCGGCCGCCGCACCCAGACCGCAGGCATGAAAGCACATCCACAGCATATTTACTTACTGCTCCTGTTGTGCTGGAGCCCATGGCATCTGCCGGCTGGCTCCTAGTCAAGGGGCCGCGCTTTCAACCTTACTTGGTGGCAGAGGGTGCGGCGCATACCCCCGCGTGCCGTGCACCCACATGCCCCACCAAGCCCCGCCTGCAGCCCCATGGCAACCTGGTGGGCACAGCAGCCGCTCGCAGGGCGTGTGGGGAAGCTGTCCATGACCGTGCTGCCTCCCGCTGCCCCTCGTTCACAGAGTTCAAGAACCAGAACGAGGTCAACCACCTGCCCCTGGAGCTGTCGGCGGATGAGGTCACGCTGGCGGCGCAACAGGGTGGGGGTGGGGGTAAGGGGGGGGGGGGGCGGGGGGCCATGGGGCGTGAATATAACCGAGGAGCAGCACAGTCGGGCGTTGTGGGTTTACGGCGGCGCAGCACTTGGTGGCATGGGGGCTTGGGCATGTTAAGTCAGGGAGCTGGGGGCTGGGGAAAGGGGAAGCCGACCGCTGGCGTGTAGATGGAGGGCGCTGGACTACATGCCACATGGCGGGGCGGGGCGCGGCCGCAGGGGCCCTCCCGGCTGCACAGGCTTCCTTGCTCGCGCACACGTGTGCTTCCCGGCATTGCTCTGCCAACATTCCAAATTTAGATACCAGAGATGGCGGCTGCGCTTGCTGACCAGCCCACATGTTCCGTGTCCTGCTCCCATTCCCTTCCCTTGTCTAGGCTGGATAACGCTGCTGCCCGAGACGTCCGCGCCGCTGCGCGCCGCCGCCGCCGTCGCCGCCGCCGCCTGGGAGCAACGCACAGGCGAGCGGCGGCGCGCCGGCAGCGGCGGCGGCGGCGGCGTCCGGGACCCCGGCCCCGACTGGCACGACGCCTACCACGCCTACTACACGCAGCACCACCCGCAGAGCGGCTTCACAGGCAGCTACCTGCCCCTGATTGGGGGCAAGCGGAGACACCTGTCAAACAGTCAAGCGCACGGCCAAGCGCAGAGGGAGCAGCAGGTCCCCGGGCAGCAAGGGGCGGGGGTTGTTGGGGAAAAGGAGGCGGCGGGAGGGGGGCAAGGGGTTGGAGGCGCGGGAGGGGCGGGGAGGGGCAGGGAGGTGGACGTGTCGGAGAGGGGTTGGCGGGCGGCGGTGGCGGAGGGCGAGGCGTACACGGTGCCGCTGACGGCGGAGGAGGCGGCGGCGGCCAGGGCGGGGGCCGGGGGGCAGCAGCAGCGGCAGCAGCAGCAGGCAACAGGCCCGCAGCGGCATCGGGGAGGCACGGAGGCGGCAGGGCAAGGAGGCGCAGGTGAGGACCGCTGGCACAGGCACGGATGGGGGATGGCACTCTGCGCTCACAGGCTGCGTGCTGAACCTCATTTGACGCCGCATGTCCAGGTACGCGCCCGGTGCCTGTTTGGTGTCATGCTGGTACACGTGGTCTCCGTACGGCACCACCGCAACCTCCCCCGCCGCCCGTGCCCCCCTCCTCCGCTTCCTTCCAGCGTTATGGCGCTACCCCTCCACGCCGGAGGAGCAGCTGCGCTACGACGTCTTCTGCGACCTGCACCGCCAGGGGTGGGTGCACGCTGCCCTGGGCCTTGGGTCCTGTTGCACCACGCGGCATGGCCGCTCGGCTGCTGTCTGTCACCCTTGTCAAGGCCTGATACAAGGGCCCATCTTTCGGAGCCCTGTTAGCCTGGTTACACACATGCGGCACCTGTGCCACCGCGCCCCCGTCTCCGGCTTCCTGGAAGACTGATACGACACCACAGAGTTGCAGCAGTACCTCAGTTGCCCTTCATGGCCTTTGCCATGTTACAGCTGCAACAACCCCACTCGCTCATAATTGCTGGTGTACAGCTTTAGACGCTGTTAATTACGGTATGGCGTGCATCACTCGGGCTCCGGTCCCCTTACGCCTCTGCTTGTGTCCCTCCTTCCCACCCTCCCGCTCCGCCCCCCAGCTACATGATGACTGGCGGCATCAAGTTCGGCGCCGACCTCATGGCCTACCCGGGGGACCCCTCGCTCTACCACGCGCAGTTCTGCGTGCGGCCGGTGCCCTCGGGCGCCTCCTGCAGCAGCGGCAGCACGGACCGGGGGGCGAGTCAGGGAGCAGGGCCGGGCGCGGACCCGCGGGGCGCGGCGCTCAACCCCATGGTGCTCAAGGCGGTGGCACGCGGGGCGCATGCTGCCCGCAAGCACCTCATGCTGGCCTTTTACGACCCGGAAGATAACGTTGTGCAGGGGGCGGCGGGAGGGGTGAGAGCGGAGGGAGGGGTGCAGGAGGGGCAGCAGCAGCGGCCGCGGCCGCGCATCCGGTACCTGTCTTTCGCGCCGGAGTCGGGGTTCGGCTCGGCGTGAGGTAGGGGGAGGGGGAGCGAGACGGAGCGGTGTGGTGCGGTGCTGTGGGCCGTTTTGGCGTTGCCTGGCCATGCGAGCGGGTGCCGTGGTTCGTGTCATGAGTCCCCGGCCACGATGCCTGACGCTTGCCCGGCTGAACTTGGACGCTGTAACCAGGGACGCCATGTTTGATAAGGCGGTTTCTCGCTGATTGTGAGTCAAGACCAACGCGGACACTGCTGCCACACCAATAATATGTGATTTCCAATCCGATTTGCGGAAGAGGTACGCGTCTGCCGTGTAAGCGCGCGGGCTGGGGCGGACCCACGGGCCTCGCGTGGCCTGTATCGGCAATGCCGTAGTCTGCCTGGTGAGTCAAAGCTTTGTGTTACAGGCTCAAGTACCCGGGAGTGTGTGGTGCGCGCATACCGGTACGGAATAGCGTGCACGAACACATTAAGGCCCCGCATGCCCTGCTCAGGACTCCATGCACTGGCAGCTACGCCCGCCTTCCCCCCAACCCCACACGACGCTCGCCTCCGAGCGCAATTGCCTGCTGCGTGCAAGGAAGGCGTATTGCATGCACATGCACACGTGCATTGCATACTAGGGGCCAATGCTGGCAGCACGCGAGTCCGCAACACAAGCTTACAGCCACAATACCACGGGGAAGACCGCTGCTGCATGCCATGTCATGCCGCAAACTCGGTTGCAAGTGTACCCGAAGTCAAACCGTTCATACGCATGCGTTCACCACAACAGAGCAAAACCCTGACACGACTGACGTCCCTGCCGTACGAGAGCGCTCCAGAGCTGTACGACAAAATTTGGCAACTGCTGTCACAATGCGACGGCCTGCTGTAAACAGAATACACCTCCGCTTATACCACTGCTCACGGTGTTCAAAACGCGCCCCTTACAGCATGCAGGGGCCGTACACTAGCAGTCATGCGCCTAGCCCGCACCAATGTCACAAAGCCCATTCCGCATCCCAACCAAACATAATCGTAACGCCCGTTGGCGGTTTCGCCCAATGACACAGTGTCTTACTGCTCGCCCCCCCCCAGATGCTGTCGTGTCGTACACCCGCATGCCCCCCAGATGCGGCCGTGCGGTAGCTTGCCCCCCCCAGATGGGACCGTGCGTGCCCCGAACGGTTGCTGACTGGCTCCGGCACTGCCGCCGCTGTTGCAGCCCGCGGCGTTGCAGCACCCGCGGGCTAAGGGCTATGCAACTGGCCCAGTAACTTCACCAACATGCACCGAACGCGCAATAGTACATGCTGTACATGCAGAATTGCTCTATCCGACGCTGAGACAAACGCCAGGGCACAGGTTGCCGACCCACTTCAGCGCTCATAACCGACACGACGACAGCTACGCGCACACTATTAGCACAAACGCCTGCTTACTCGAGCACACGCAGCGCAAAGACGCATAACAATGGCAAAGGCATTACGCAAAGCCAAAAGATATTGCACTGCTTACCGCTTAATCAGCCAGGGGAAGAGGACTCCCCCGCTGCTGCCGCACAGGGTGAGGCACAAGCACGGAACCAGCTGAGCTGCTGCGTACGCTAAGAGACACACAGACAGCAAAATGCAAAATGCACGGTCCACCATTTTGGGGCCGACAGCCTGGCACAGTAGCCAAATATAACAACGCGCTGCGGCATGCTGGACGCCAAATGGTGCAGAGAAATGCCAAGTAAAAATTAACAGACTCCCTTCGAGAACAAGGACCGTCAAGGTTCTCAGCAAGACGACGGAGGTCTGTTACGCCCCTCATGCAACAAGCAAGGGGAGAGGTGAGATGGCCCGACTACCTGACTGACCCCGCACACGCCACCGCTGTCTCTCGAGGCTCATCACCCCGTTCATCCCAG
>VFQN01000755.1_pt1 | contig 58435 bp, 46 predicted proteins | sample 3512371 | NCBI WGS metagenome assembly VFQN01 (sample SAMN10412370, study PRJNA504923) | tailings metagenome | isolation source: Replicate 2 from Balatoc abandoned mine | place: Philippines: Itogon, Benguet | collected 2017-08-28 | reverse complement strand
CTGGTCGGGGCGTAGCGCAGTCTGGTAGCGCACCTGCCTTGGGCGCAGGGGGTCGCTGGTTCGAATCCAGTCGCCCCGACCAAAATCACTAACGTTTTCACGCGTTTGTGAATTCGGCGAACACGGATCGAGCGTCGGCTGACAATTGGCTGACAATCGGTAGCGTGCCAACCCTGCTCGGTCTGCATTCCTTCACCCAATCTGAGCGGTCGCTTCATCATCGTGCTCGACTCGATTGACGCGTCGTTCGCGCGCCTGGCGCATCGACTCGGCCAGGGAGCTCGCACGCGCGTTCATGTAACGCTGCGTCGTCGTGATGCTGGAGTGCCCGGCGAGCAGCTGCAGCTCGTGAACGGGAACGCCATCGTCGGCCAACCGTGACAACGCCTCGTGTCGGAGGTCGTGCCAATGGAGGTCGATCTGCGCGAGCGCCTTCCGGTTCGACACTCGCTTGCCACTGCCGGCTCGCGTGGGCTTGATGCCGTTCGCCAGTAGGAGCAACGTCTCCCAGGCTGACTTCAGGCCTGCCACGTATGCGCCGGTTGTTGCCTCGCCGAAGACGAACGCTTCTGGTCCGAGGAATTTGCGTCGCTTCAAGAGCTTCTCGAGCCGACTGCCTTCCTCGAATGGAATCACGCGAGCCACTTCAGTTTTCGAGTGCTCCTTGAGGATCCGGATCCAGCGGTGTCGCCATTCGACCTGCTTGTTCTGGATCTTGAGCATCTCGCCACGACGGCAGCCCGTGTCGAGGGCCCCGATGATCCGGTCGCGCATCTCGTCACCGGTGGTCAGCTTGACCTCCGGATTCCAGATGTGGCCGCGGACGATCGCGCTGCACAGCGGTCGCGAGATCTTGAACGCTTCCGCGATCTCCCGTTGCTCGACGCCAGCGCTGGCTCGTGCACGGATCTCGTGGACATCGTCCCAAGTCAGCTTCGCCATGCTGCGTGTGGGCTCGTTCAGGAGCTTGCACGCCTCCAGCAGCCGCTGTTCTTCGGCTTCGGAGACGCGTCGTTCGCGACGACGCTCGGCCTTCGCGGGGATTCGCACTCCGCGAGGATGGAACGCCGTCTTGGTGAGGAGATCGCGACCGATCGCCCAGTTGCAGACGTGACGCAACCGAGCTAGATAACGATTAGTCGTCGCGATCGCGCGATTCGCGTATCGCTTCTTGAAGTCCTCGATCGCGTCAGGGCGTTCGAGGGCCGTTGCGGGCAGCGCGCCGAGTTGAGCACTGAGGACATTCAGTTGACTCAGCATGCCTGCGCGGCTCTTGAGCGGCTCGACCTCGACGTAGCGAGTGCGATACAGCTTCAGCAGGTCGGCGACCGTCGTCGGTCGATCGAACTTCGTCTCGCGTTCGATCGGCACGCGGGGATCTTTCCCGGAGACGATCTCGGCGATGAACTTCGGTTCCCAGACCTTCTCGGCTTCCTGCTTGGACGTGACCGGTGCCGTCGCGCCTCGCGCCAGTGCGAAGTCATCGACGGGCATTCGATAGCGTCGATGGTTGTGCATCACGTCCAACCACCACGGATGCTCGCAGCGCGGGCTCGTCTTGCAGCCTTTGCTGCGACACGGCTTGCGAACAGCCATACGGGTCCTCCTTTCGGTTACACGACTTTCGTTGGGGCTCCTCGACGGATCCAGTCGAGGACGTCTTGTGGGTCAAACCTCCTTCCTCGGACGCCGAAGCGTTGCGCTCGGAGCAGTCCGCGCCAGTATGCGCGACGAACCGTCTCTTCGTGGCAGCCGACGAACCTGGCCACCTCGCGAGCGTTCAGCAGCCGGTTCGGCAGCCCCTCCGACTCGTAGGCCGCCGTCTCCTCGGCGACTCGATTGTCGACTCCATCAAGTTCCGGATACGAGTACGAATTCCTCATGGCCTCCTCCGAGGATCCGCCCCGGCCGGCGCCCCGCCGGAAAGCCGGCAAGGCGACGACCAGAGCACAGGGCGCCGCACCGGCGACGGTGCGGACACCGATGCTGTTGGGAAACGGCGAGCCGGGAGGCCCCGCGCGGGAGTGAAGGACCTAAGGTCGATCACCGATCCGGCGGCCGGCTCGGAAGCCCGGCGGCAGGAGGGACCTGAGGCCGCTCATGCCTTTCCGGGTTTGAGCCGATGACTCTCCGTCAGCTTCACTCCGTGACGGTGTCGGCGGGCAAGCGCCCGCGCTGTTCGGCTCGTGGGTCAGTTTCGACGCCCGGGGGCTGAACCCGCGGGACATCGTCTGCCTCCAGGCACCGCGTTGACATCTCGCGTGGCGAAGACGCCGTTAGCGGAGCCCTCAGTACGTTGGAGTCACCAGCCCATCGGTGGCGTGATCCGGTGCAGTGGGTCCTGAGGACGCACTGCAATGGTCAGCGGGTCGTTCGGTGCCGGTTGCCTCGAGTGGCCTCGTGCCGTCTCAGGCTGTCTCGCGCCGGCTGCGACCCTCTTCCACCGTCCCGGTGATTGGGTGCTTCATGCTGGTGCTCTGAGAGCGACGAACACGAAGCAGGCTCCACGCTGATCTAAGACCGAACGTGGAGTGTGGCGACCAATCGCCACTGACGAATGGATTGACGTTACGCTCGTCGTTGACGCGTGTCAAGTCACGCGTTCTTCTGTGTCACGCGTTCTTCTGTTGCGCGTTCTTCTGTCATCGGCACATGGCGAGTCATGGCGACGACGTTCGTGCGCTGGCGGCATCGTTGGCGACGATGCGACACTGGTCCGTGACGGTGATGGACAATGGGAACTCTGATCGTTGTTGACTGCGAGGCGCCATTCGGCGTTGGCTCGCCCTCCGTCGGTGACATGACGGAGTTCGGCGCCGTCGACTTCAACGCGCTACGCGAGGGACGCACCGAGACGTTTCACGGCACGGACTGCTCCGAGGAGACGTTTCGTAAGTTTCGCGAGTGGCTCGACCCGCGTAAGCCCGTTGTCTTCGTCTCGGACAACCCGGCGTACGACTTCCAGTGGATCAACTTCTACTTCTGGCGTTACTTCGGCGAGAACCCGTTCGGGCATTCCGGCCGGCGCATCGCCGACTTCTATGCCGGGCTGGTGGGCGACTTCCGTAGCACGCAGAAGTGGAAGCGCCTGCGGCGAACCAAGCACGATCATCATCCCGTCCACGACGCACTCGGCAACGCTGAGGCGCTCATCCGGATGCTCGACGGGGAGAGGTGAGCGAAGAAGGCTCGCTCCCAGACGTGAAATGCGGATCGTCGCCCTCAGCGACCAGCACGGGTTTCTTCCCGACATCACGCCATGCGATCTCGTGATCGTGGCCGGTGACGTGTGCCCGGACCGCTTCGGGCCGTTCATGGCGGCGCACGATCCCCAGCAACAACGGGCCTGGTTCGATCGGAAGGTCCGACCGTGGCTGGCGGCTGCGCCTGCCACGCACAAGCTCGTCACGTGGGGGAACCACGACTGGTGTGGTCAGTCCTTCAGCTTTCGCGATGACTCGCCGGCCTACGCACGCTCGACGGACCTTCAGATCCTCGTGGACGAGGCAACCACGATACCGTGCTCCGATGGCACGACGAGACACGTGTCCGTGTGGGCGACGCCGTGGTCAAACAGGTTCATGCGCTGGGCGTTCATGAAGAAACCGAGCGAGCTCGAGGCGGTGTACGCGGCAATTCCTGAAGGCATCGACATCCTCGTGTCGCATCAGCCGCCGCTGTACTACGGGGACCGCACGTTCAATCTTGACGCTGGCCGCGTCGAGCACGTTGGAAGCCGCGAGCTGCTGGACGCGGTCGAGCGAGTGCGGCCGCAGATCGTGGTCTGTGGACATGTTCATGGGGGCTTCGGTCGGTACGAACACCAGGGGATTCCGATTTACAACGTCAGTGTGGTCGATGAAGCCTACCGGCTCGTCAACGCCCCGACGATCATTGACCTGATGGATTCTTGAGCGGCGCGTTGACGCGTGTTCAACAATTTGGTCTGTTCATTAATTTTGAACGCTCCCGTTTTGAGTACATTCGTACCCGTTTCGCGAACGACCCGCATCGCCTTGTCCAGGAAGTGATTTCAACCGGGCCTTCCATCGCGGCTTGACCAGATGTTCCCATTGTGAGTACTCTTGTACTCATCGTGAGAACAACACGTCAGGTCCCGGATGTCGACCCTGCGACGCTGCTGTTCGGCAGCACACGTCGCCGTGTCCTCGGGTGGCTCCTCGGTCACGCGGACGAGCCGTACTACCTGCGTCAAATCGCTCGTCACACGGGCACTGCCGTGGGCGCTGTACAGCGGGAGTTGGAGTTGTTGACGTCCGCGGGTCTCCTCCGGCGCACCGTCCAGGGGCGACAGGTGTACTTCCAGGCCAACCGCGAGGCGCCGATCTTCCCCGAATTGCAGGGCCTGTTTGCGAAGACTGCTGGTCTTGTCGATCTACTCCGCGAAGGACTCGCTTCACTCGGCAAAGAGGTTGTCGTTGCCTTCGTGTTTGGGTCGGCCGCTCGCGGCGAGCTTCGGCCGGCAAGCGATGTCGATTTGCTCGTCGTCGGGAATGCGCCCTTTCAGGATGTAGTGGGGGCGTTGGCCGGCGCTCAGGAGCGACTCGGGAGAGACATCAATCCTACGGTCTACCCGCCGACGGAGTTCCGAACAAAGCTTCGCGCGCAGCACCACTTCCTGACGACGATCTTGAAGGAACCGCGGTTGTTCGTTGTTGGAGGAGACGATGAGCTTGGCGGCTTGGGAGCGAAACGGCTGGCTGACAAAGCACCAGACCAGCCCAAACGAGATCCGCGATCTGCTACAGGTCGTCGAACGCGATCTGGCGGACAGCGCGTCGAAAGGACTCAGCGCTGACTGGCGCCTGAACATCGCATACAACGCTGCGCTTCAGGCAGCCACCGCAGCGCTCGCGGCGGCAGGCTACCGCGCATCGCGGGATTCTCATCACTTCAGGGTTATACAGTCCTTACGTGAGACTGTCGGCATCGATGCATCCGCTGTCGCAACCTTCGATGCCTTTAGGAAGAAGCGGAACATTACGGGTTACGAGCGGGTTGGGACCGTGTCGGACGCCGATGCTTCCACCATGCGAACGCTTGCGGTGCGTGTGCGCGACGAGGTCATCGAATGGCTCAAGAAGCATCATGGAGCGCTCGTCCAGAAATGAGGCCCTTCGCAAATTGTCGGCCGCGCTCGTGAACGACGGACTTCTCGAATGGCGAAACGACTCTCCCCCACGTTCGTAACGCTGATTTATGAAGCGACGCTGAAGTCGTACTGGCGGCGCCAAGCGTTGCGCCGTTTTCTGCGTCAGGCGGGAATCGCCGAGTCGTTTCTCTCAACATGGACACAAGAAGAATCGAAGCGCGACTTCCTTGATCGACTGTTTGCCAAGCTGCCAGAGCAGAACCGGGGCCAAGAGCTGCTGATGCAGATGGCCAAGGACTTGGCCGCCCAGGACACGTATCCCGACCTCTCGGGCTGGGAAGACTCCAAGCAGAAGATTCGTGATGCGACGGTCGCAGTGGCGGCTCTTCGGCGGGCTCTCAACTCGCTGGACGAACAAGTCCAGTCGAAAGTCAACCAAGACGCTGCGCGCGAACGACACAGGCAGATGCAGCAGGAGGCACAGCGATCGCGAGAAACTCTTGAAACACTCAACTCCCGCCTCGCGGCGCTCGCAAGTCGCTTGGGCTCCGCCGAAGCAGGGTACGAGTTTCAGACGTGGTTCTACGATCTGATGGATTTCTTCGAGATCATGAATCGAAGGCCGTTCACCAGCGGCGGGAGGCAGATCGACGGCTCGGTCACCGTGTCAGGAACGACCTACCTCGTTGAGCTCAAGTTCACGAAGGAGCAATCGGGCGCAACCGACATCGACAGTGCGCTGAAGAAGATTAACGACAAGGCTGACAACACAATGGGGATCATGGTGTCTATCACCGGTTACTCCGGGGTTGCTATCAAGGAGGCGTCAGGCCGGCGTACGCCATTGCTGCTGATGGACCACAGCCACCTGTACTTCGCGCTCGGCGGTGGTGCAACGTTCGGGGAGATCATCGACAGAGTCCGACGGCATGCCTCACAAACCGGTGAAGCGTTCCTCTCGCCCAACAGCTTCGGCGGTTGAGCACGCCTTCGGTGTCGGAAAGGGACGCCGGGGAGAGTTCACCGGTGTTGCGAGGCTTGCACTGACATCCGTTGCCCATACAATCAGCTGCTTTAGCTCATGAAACTCGAGGATCTCCAGCCCAACGTCGCGGTTCGGGGCATTCTGCCGGAAGCCCTGGTCACCATCGTCAGTGTCCAGTGGTACGGGGACAACGCGCTGGAACTCACCTACAAAGACCCGTCCGGGCGGGTCAGCAACGAGGTGTTGTACCGGTCTGATGAAGACCGCCTCCAGGTAGCGGAGAAGGGCAAGCCATGGAGCTTCGACGGCGACGGGAAGCTGTTCCGGCTGGTCGCCGAGGCGCACCGCATCCGGTTGGCGCACCTGTTCGACCCGGTGCTGGCCGTCCATACCTCGCTGGTCGAACCGCTGCCCCACCAGATCACGGCCGTCTACGAGGAGATGCTGCCGCGGCAGCCGTTGCGATTTCTGCTGGCGGACGACCCGGGCGCCGGCAAGACGATCATGGCCGGCCTCCTGATGAAGGAGATGATTGCGCGCGGCGACCTGCAGCGATGCCTCGTCGTCTGCCCCGGCAGTCTGGCCGAGCAATGGCAGGACGAGCTGTATCGCCGATTCCACCTCAAGTTCGACATTCTCACAAACGACAAGCTCGAAGCCTCGGTGACCGGCAATTGGTTCCGCGACACACACTTCGCCATTGCCAGGCTCGATAAGCTCTCTCGCAACGAAGACGTGCAGGCGAAGCTCCTGGCGCCGGATTGCCAGTGGGACCTGGTCGTCTGCGACGAGGCGCACAAGCTCTCGGCGACCTTTTTCGGCGGCGAGGTGAAGTACACGAAGCGGTACAAGCTTGGCCAGCTCCTCTCCGGCATCACGCGCCACTTCCTGCTGATGACCGCGACGCCGCACAACGGCAAGGAAGAAGACTTCCAGCTGTTCATGGCGCTCCTCGACGGCGATCGGTTCGAGGGCAAGTTTCGCGATGGCGTGCACGTCAACGACGTGAGCGATCTGATGCGACGGATGGTGAAAGAGAAGCTCCTGAAGTTCGATGGGACGCCGCTCTTTCCGGCTCGTCTCGCGACCACGGTTCCGTACAGGCTGTCCGATCCCGAGGCGCAACTCTACAAGGCCGTCACCGAGTACGTGCGGCAAGAGTGGCGCAAGGCGGACGACCTGAAGAACGACAAACGGGCGAACACGGTCGGATTCGCGCTGACCATGCTTCAGCGGCGGCTCGCCTCGTCGCCAGAAGCCATCTATCAGTCCCTCCGTCGTCGTCGCGAACGTCTGGAGAAGAAGCTCCGCGAAGTGGAGCTGATGTACCGCGCCGCACTGCTCGCCGGGCCGAGCCACGATGTTCCGGAGCTGGACGAAGATGACATCGACGACCTCGAGGAAGCGGCAGACGATGAGATGGAACAGGTCGAGGAGGAGGTCCTTGATCAGGCCACGGCGGCACGAACCGCGGAGGAACTCCGGACTGAGATTGCGTCGCTGGTGCTCCTGGAACGAACCGCAAACGACGTGCGGCGCACCGGCGATGACCGGAAGTGGGTGGAACTGTCCGGCCTGCTGCACGAGGTCTTCGAGCAGAGCACGCTGAACGAGAAGCTCGTGATCTTCACCGAGCACCGGGATACCTTGAGCTACCTGCAGGACCGTATCTCGCGGGTGCTCGGTAGCGCCGATGCCGTGCAAGTGATTCACGGCAGCATGGGCCGTGAAGACCGGATGAAGGCGCAGGAAGCGTTCAAGCACGACCCGTCGGTCAAAGTGCTAATCGCAACTGACGCTGCTGGCGAGGGCATCAACCTCCAGCGCGCCCACCTGATGGTCAACTACGACCTGCCGTGGAATCCGAACCGGATCGAGCAACGGTTCGGGCGCATTCACCGCATCGGTCAAACCGAGCCGTGCCACCTGTGGAATCTGGTCGCGGACGAGACCCGGGAGGGCGATGTCTATAGGAGGCTTCTGGAGAAGCTGGCCGAAGCCAGGAACGCGCTGGGCGGCGAGGTCTACGACGTGCTCGGCCGCGTCCAGTTCGACGGCAAGCCGCTTCGCGAGCTGCTGATCAGCGCTATTCGATACGGAGAACAGCCCGAGGTGCGAGCGTACCTGACGACTGTCGTCGAGCAGGCGATGGACCGCGAGCACCTACAGAGTCTCATCGAGGACAAGGTTCTCGATCCCACGATCATGGACGCTAGCAAGGTCCAGCGTGTGCGCGAGGACATGGAACGGGCAGACGCCCGCCGTCTCCAGCCGCACTACATCGAGTCCTTCTTCCTGGAAGCATTTTCACTGCTCGGCGGGCGAGCCAGCCAGCGCGAGAGTCGTCGGTATGAAGTGACCCACGTACCGGCCTCCGTGCGGAGCCGCGACCGGCAGATCGGCATCGGGGAACCCGTCCTTCAGCGGTACGAACGCGTCGTTTTCGAGAAGTCGCTCATCGCGCCACAGGGTCAGCCGATGGCGGCCTTCGTGTGCCCCGGTCACCCGCTGCTGGATGCGACGCTGGATCTGACACTCGAAGTCAACCGCGATCTCCTCAAGCGCGGCGCTGTGTTGGTTGACGACAAGGACTTCGGCGCTGCACCACGCGTGCTCTGCATTCTCGAACACGCCGTGCAGGACGCGAGCCTGCTGCCCAACGGCGACCGCCGCACGGTGTCGCGCCGGATGCTCTACGTCGAACTCGATCCCGCGGGCAAAGCCAGCCATCTCCACTACGCCCCCTACCTGGACTACCGGCCGCTCAGGGCGGATGAACCAACGGGCACGGAGCTACTGGCACGGCCTGAAAGCACATGGATCTCCACGGCAATCGAGCAGAGAGCACAGTCGTACGCGATCGCGGAGGTTGTTCCCGCCCACGTCGAGGAAGTTCGAAGCCGCCGGATCGCATGGGTCGAAAAGACCCGGGCCGCCGTGAAGGACCGGCTGACGAAGGAAATCGCGCACTGGGACCACCGCGCGGCGCAGTTGAAGCTGCAGGAGGAGGCGGGCAAGCCAGGCGCCCGGCTGAACTCTCAGGAGGCAAGACGCCGCGCCGAGGATCTGCACGCGCGGCTGAAGCGCCGACTCGACGAACTCGGTCGTGAAGCACAGATCTCTGCTCAGCCGCCCGTGTTGATCGCCGGCCTGGTGGTCGTGCCCATTGGCCTGATCCGTCAGATGACGGGGCGAACGATCGCACCAACGGCTCAAGTGGACACGATGGCCGCAGCCGCGCGTGCGCGCGCCGTCGTCATGGACATCGAGCGACGCCTCGGCTTCGACCCCACCGATCGGGAGTTCGAACGCCTGGGCTACGACATCGAGAGCCGGGCCGGCGCCGGTCGTCTTCGGTTCATCGAGGTCAAGGGCCGAGTCACCGGCGCTGACACGATCACCGTGACCAAGAATGAGATTCTTACCAGTCTTAACAAGCCAGAGGATTTCGTTCTGGCGCTGGTCGAGTTCCTCGATCACGAGCGCCACAGCGTCCGATACCTGCGGCGGCCGTTCGAGCGGAGCGGCATAACGACCGACTTCAACGGAGCGAGCGTGGACTTTCCTTTCGGTGACCTTCTCGCGAGAGCCGGAGATCCGAGCTGATGGCGACTCTGCGGAAGAAGCTAATCGAAGTCGCCCTGCCGCTCGAAGCCATCAACGTGGCCTCGGCGCGGGAGAAGTCGATCCGGCACGGCCACCCGAGCACATTGCACCTCTGGTGGGCGCGACGCCCACTAGCTGCCGCGCGGGCGGTGATCTTCGCGCAAATGGTGGACGACCCCTCTGCCAATCCAGATCTGTTCCCGACTGAAAAGGCGCAACAGAAGGAGCGCGCGCGACTGTTCAAGATCATCGAGGATCTCGTCCAATGGCAGAACACAACCAACGAGGAGGTCTTGAACCCGGCGCGTGAAGAGATTTGGCAAAGCTGGCGGCGAACGTGCGCACAGAACGCCGACCATCCTCGTGCCGGCGAGCTGTTCGACAGGCACGTGCTGCCGGCCTTCCACGACCCATTTTCGGGCGGCGGTGCGCTTCCTCTCGAAGCGCAGCGTCTTGGCCTGGTCAGCTACGCCAGCGACCTCAACCCAGTTGCGGTTCTGATCAACAAGGCGATGATCGAGATCCCGCCGAGATTCGCTGGGAAGGCGCCGGTAAACCCCGAGGCGCGCAAGGACCGGAACCTCTTCGCCCGGAAGTGGATGGGCGCGCAGGGCCTCGCCGAGGACGTGCGCCACTACGGCAAGTGGATGCGAGACGAGGCCGAGAAGTGCATCGGGCACCTCTATCCGAAAGTAGAAGTGACGCCCGAGATGGCGAAGGCGCGGCCCGACCTGAAGCCGTACGTCGGCCGCAAGCTCACTGTGATCGCCTGGCTCTGGGCGCGTACCGTGAGGAGCCCGAATCCCGCGTTCGCGCAAGTGGACGTGCCGCTTGCCTCGACCTTCATGCTCTCCACCAAGGTGGGAAAGGAAGCGTACGTCGAGCCGGTAATCGAGAACGGTAGTTATCGGTTCACGGTCAAGGTCGGCAAGCCCAAGGATGCGGTGGCAACGATGAGCGGCACCACAGCTGGCAAGCGCGCAGCTTTTCGGTGCCTCATGTCTGGCGTGCCGGTCACCTACGACCACATTCGGGTCGAGGGCAAGGCCGGGCGCATGGGCGCACGACTGATGGCGATCGTGGTGGAGGGCGATCGCGGTCGGGTCTATCTCGCGCCGACATCAGAGCACGAGGCGATTGCGCTCAAGGCAAAGCCGGAGTGGAAGCCCGACGTCGCGCTGCCTGTGAACCCGCGCGACTTCAAGACACCGAACTACGGCCTTACGAAATTCGCGGACCTGTTCACCGCCCGGCAGCTCGTGGCGCTGACCACCTTCTCCGATCTGGTGCAGGAAGCGCGCGAGCGGGTGCAGCGCGACGCCCTTGCCGCCGGCCTCCCCGACGACAAGAAGTCCCTCCGCGACGGCGGCGCTGGTGCGTCGGCGTATGCCGAGGCGGTGAGCGTGTATCTGTCTATGAGCATCGACAAGGCGAGCGACTATTGGTGCACCATCAATACTTGGCACCAAAGTAAGGAACTCATCCGAAACGTCTTCAGCCGACAGGCAATCCCAATGACCTGGGACTACGCAGAGACTAACGGGTTCTCTGAGTCCGCGGGAAACGTGTCGAGCGGTATTGAGTGGGCGGAGAAGGCACTTCGCTTCTTCCCATCGGGCCCTCCAGGCATTGCCGAAATGGGCGATGCCCAGACTCAGATCCTCAGTACGGGCAAGGTCGTGTCCACAGACCCCCCCTACTACGACAACATCGGCTATGCCGACTTGTCGGACTTCTTCTACATCTGGCTGCGCCGCTCGCTGCGCTCAGTATTCCCTGACCTATTCGCCACTCTGGCGGTGCCCAAGGCGGAGGAGCTGGTCGCCACGCCCTATCGCCACGGCAGCAAGGAGAATGCAGAGCGGTTCTTCCTCGACGGCATGACGCAGGCGATGCATCGCCTCGCAGAGCAGGCTCATCCTGGCTTCCCGGTCACGATCTACTACGCCTTCAAGCAGTCGGAGACCGAAACCGCCGAGGGCACATCCAGCACTGGCTGGGAGACCTTCCTAGACGCGGTGATCCTGGCAGGCTTTGCGGTCAGCGGCACTTGGCCGATGCGCACCGAACTCGGCAATCGCATGATCGGCTCGGGTACCAACGTCCTCGCATCCAGCATCATCCTCGTCTGCCGCCCGCTTGCAGCCTCCGCGCTCACGGCCACCCGCCGCGAGTTCGTCGCCGCGCTGAAGGCCGAACTACCAGTGGCTCTCAGTAACCTTCAGCGCGGCAACATCGCGCCGGTGGACCTCGCGCAGGCGGCTATCGGCCCGGGCATGGCGGTCTATACCCGCTATGCCAAGGTGCTCGACGCCGAGGGTAAGCCCCTCAGGGTGCGTGAGGCGCTGGCGCTCATCAACCAGACCCTCGACGAGGCGCTGGCCGAGCAGGAGGGCGATTTCGATGTCGACAGCCGCTGGGCGCTGGCATGGTTCGAACAGCACGGGTTCGCCGATGGCGAGTTCGGTGTTGCCGACGTACTCGCTCGCGCCAAAAACACGAGTGTCCAAGGAATGGTGGACGCGGGCATTCTCAAGTCCAGCCGAGGCGACGTTCGGCTCCTGAAACCTTCTGAGCTGGCCGCCGACTGGGATCCGTCAACTGATACGCGATTGAGCGCCTGGGAGAGCGTTCACCAGTTGATCCGCACGCTCGAATCGGGCGGTGAAGGCGCCGCCGCCGAGTTGGTCGCAAAGCTAGGGAGCAAGGCAGAACTTGCCCGGGAGCTGTGCTACCGCCTCTACACGTTGTGCGAGCGGAAGAAGCGCGCGGCGGAAGCGCTCTCGTACAACGGCCTGGTGCAAAGCTTCCCCGAGCTGGAGCGGCTGGCGAAGGAGCCGGGTCGGAAGGCACCCGCGCAGACGAGCATGCTCGTCGAGGACGAGGAATAGACAAATGGCGACGGTCAAGCGTCTGGTGTGCCTCGCCAACTCGCGCAAGCTGAACGGCCGCTGCGTGGCCGGAATCGAGTTGTCCGGCAATCGACGGATCGGATGGATTCGGCTGGTGAGCGGGCGCGAGCATGAAGAGGTGTCGGAGTACGAGCGTCAATACGAGGACGGTAGCGATCCGCGTCTGCTGGACGTGATGAATGTGCCGCTCCTCGAAGCGCGTCCAAAGGGGTACCAGCAGGAGAACTGGCTGCTGGATCCGGATCACTACTGGCAGAAGATCGAGCGCGCCTCATGGAGGGATCTGGAGGGCCTTGTCGATCCGGTGAGTCCGCTATGGATCGATGGCTACAGCACCTACAACGGGCGCAGCGACCGGATCCCGCTCGCTCAGGCGACGGGGTTGACCAGCTCACTTCGTCTCGTTCGGGCGGACCGGTTGACGCTGGCGGTGTTCAAGCCTGGCGAGGCGTTCGGCAACCCGAAGCGGCGGGTGCAGGCCCGTTTCACCCATAGCCGCTCCGAGTATCGGCTCTGGGTGACCGACCCGGGCTACGAGCGTGAGTACCTGTTGAAGCCCGACGGTGAGTACGAGATCGGCGAGAGCTATGTGACGGTGAGCCTGGGCGAGCCGCACAACGACGCGTGTTACAAACTCGTCGCGGCAATCATGGAGCGGGCGAGGTCATGAGCGCACAGCAGAATCTCGTTTACACGATTGGGCACTCCACGCACACCATCGAGGTGTTCCTGGATCTGCTGCGGAAGCACAGCGTGACGGCGGTGACCGACGTGCGTTCGGCTCCCTTCAGCCGCTTCAACCCTCAGTTCAACAAGGACACGCTCCAGGGAACCCTTGCGGCGAACGGAATCAAGTACGTCTTTCTCGGACGCGAACTCGGAGCGCGCTCGGACGACCCGGCCTGCTACGAAAACGGACGCGTGCAGTATTCGCGTCTCGCGCGGGCCGCATCATTCCAGGCGGGCCTCGATCGCGTTGTGCAGGGCGCCAGTGAGTACAGGGTCGCGCTGATGTGCGCCGAGAAGGAACCCCTTGAATGTCACCGCACCCTCCTCGTCGCCAAGGGGCTTGCCGACCGAGGGGTGGAGATAGCACACATTCTGGCCGACGGGAGCCTCGAATCCCACGAGAGTGCGATGACACGATTGCTCGGCGTCGTCGGGCTGCCGGCACAAGACTTATTCAGCAGCCGGGAACAACTGATTGAAGAGGCAATGGCGCGTCAGGAACAGCGTATCGCTTACGTCGACGAGAAACTGGCCGCTGAAGCTCGCGGTGCCGGGCGATGAGGGTGTTCACCATCGGTTTCACGAAGAAGGATGCTCGACGCTTCTTCGGGTTGCTCAAAGCGTCAGGCGCAAAGCGCGTGGTCGATGTGCGTCTGAATAACGTGTCCCAACTCGCCGGCTTCGCGAAGAAGGATGACCTCGAATACTTCTTGAAGGAAATCTGCGGAATGGGCTACACCCACCTGCCTGAGCTAGCGCCCACGCAGGACATGCTCGACGACTACAAGAAGCTGAAGGGCGACTGGGACGCCTACGAGAGGCGCTTTCTGGCGCTCATGAAGGAACGTCGAATCGAATCGACCGTGCCGAAGGAAGTGATCGCGGACGGATGCCTGCTCTGCAGCGAGGACAAGCCGCACCACTGCCACCGTCGGCTCGTGGCGGAATACCTGAAGGATCACTGGGGCGATGTCGAAATCGCCCATCTCGGATAGGGGAACCGCCGAATGGCCGTCACCAACCAGGAGCGCGTCGGAAAGGCCATGGACCTGCTACGGCAGGGGCTGGCGCCGTTCGTCGAACGCGAAGTGCAGGAGAAGGTACGCGTCGGCGCGGTGAAGATGGACACGGTGCGTCGATTCAGCGAAGACCCCACCCTGGCAAGCAAGCCGATCGCTCAGTGGGATGTCGCGGGACTGCTGAAGCTGATGTGGGAGACCTGGAACGACGTCTTCCGCTCGACCCTCGGCGTCAGCGAACGCAACCTCGTATCGGAACTGCGAGGCTGGCGAAACAAATGGGCGCATCAGGAACGCTACTCGAGCCGCGACGCCGAGCGTGCGCTCGATTCCGCTGTGCGGTTGCTTACCGCAATCTCTGCTCCCGAAGCCGAAGAGGTCGACAAGATCATGCTGGAGCTTCGACGCCTGACCTTCGAAGAACAGGTCCGCAACGAGAAGAAGAAGGTCGGCGGCTCCCTGATAGAGAGCGCCGCGGCGGGAAGTCTGAAACCGTGGCGGGATGTGGTCACTCCGCACGCGGATGTTGCGAGCGGCCGTTACCAGCAGGCGGAATTCGCGGCCGACCTCTGGCAGGTCCACATCGGTCAGGGCGGAGCCGAGTACAAGAACCCGAAGGAATTCTTCCGGCGGACCTATCTCACCGAAAGCCTGAAGCGCCTCCTGGTCGGCGCTGTTCGACGGGTCAGCGGCGAAGGCGGAGATCCGGTCGTCCAGTTGCAGACGAACTTCGGCGGCGGCAAGACACACTCGATGCTCGCCCTGTATCACCTGTTTTCCGGGACGCCCATTGCGGACCTGGCCGGCGCCGATGCGGTGATGGGGGCGGCCGGCGCCAAGAGCCTGCCGAAGGTGCAGCGGGTGGTGCTGGTCGGAAACAAGATCTCCCCAGGAAACCCATCTACCAAGCCCGACGGCACCGTGATCCGTACGCTGTGGGGCGAGCTGGCCTGGCAGCTTGGCGGCAGGAAGGCATTCACCCGCATCGGCAAAGACGATGAGAAGGCGACGAGCCCTGGCGACGTGCTGCGCGAGCTGTTCGTCGAGTACGGTCCGTGCCTGATCCTGATCGACGAATGGGTCGCCTATGCGCGTCAGCTTCACGACCAAAGCGATCTGCCTGCCGGCAGCTTCGAGACGATGTTCACGTTTGCGCAGGCGCTGACGGAGTCCGCGAAACTCGCGAACAACTGTCTGCTCGTCGTCTCACTTCCGGCATCGGATACCGGAGGGTCACCGCACACCCAGGCCGACGACGTGGAAGTCGGGGGTATCCGAGGGCGCGAGGCGTTGGACCGTTTACGCAACGTGATTGGACGTGTGGAATCGTCCTGGCGGCCTGCGACTGCAGAGGAGGGTTTCGAGATCGTCCGTCGCAGGCTCTTCGAGCCGATTCCAGGTGACCAGTTCAAGAATCGGGATCTCACGGCGCGCGGCTTCTCGGAGCTGTACCACGTTCAGGCGGCGGAGTTTCCACCGGAATGCCGCAGCGCGGACTACGAGAAGCGGATTCAGGCGGCGTATCCGATTCATCCCGAGGTGTTCGACAGGCTCTATTCGGACTGGTCCACGCTGGTGAAGTTCCAACGGACGCGCGGCGTGTTGCGTCTGATGGCGGCTGTCATTCACTGCCTGTGGGAGAAAGGTGACAAGAACCCGCTGATCCTGCCGTCAACGATCCCGATTGACGACGCGCGGGTGCAGTTCGAGCTGACGCGATATCTGTCAGACGCATGGGCACCAATCATCGAGCGGGATGTTGACGGGCCCAACTCGCTGCCAGTCAGAATCGACAACGAGCAGCCGAATCTCGGAAGGCTCCATGCGACGCGTCGAGTGGCGCGCACCGTCTACATGGGATCTGCGCCGACGGCCGGGGCCGCGCATCGCGGTCTTGAAGATCGGCGCGTGACGCTCGGATGTGTTATGCCTGGCGAGCCGCCCGCCATCTTCGGTGATGCGCTTCGCCGGCTCGCCGCCGCGGCGACGTACTTATACCAGGACGGAACTCGCGTCTGGTACGCCACGCAGCCGACCGTCACCAAGCTCGCTGAAGATCGGGCGGAGCAGTTGAAGCGCGAGCCGGACAAGGTCTACGCCGAGCTGGACGATCGCATTCGAGAGGATGCGCGTAAAGCCGGTGACTTCGCCCGCGTCCACGCCTTTGCGCGGAGCGCAGCGGACGTCCCGGACGACCAGGATGCGCGGCTCGTGGTGCTGCCGGCGGAGCACGTTTACACGAAGGACGGCACCAGTCCGGCTGAGGTCGCGGCGAAGACGCTTTTGGAATCGCGGGGCAACAGCCCGCGCCTCTTCCGCAACAGCCTGGTGTTCCTCGCGGCCGACAAGGCGAGGATGCAGGACCTGGACGAGGCAGTTCGGCGATATCTGGCGTGGAAGTCCATTGTTGGCGAAGCCGACATGCTCGACCTTGGCAAACACCAGCGCGGACAAGCCGACACGCAGTTGAAGGCGGCCGAGTCCATGGTGCTTGCGAGGATTCCAGAGACGTACCAGTGGCTGCTCGTTCCCGTCCAGGCGAATCCGCAGGCACCGGTGACCTTTCAGGCGACGCGTCTTTCCGGGAGCGATGCTCTTGCCGTTCGCGCCAGCAAGAAGCTGAGGAGCGAGGAACTCCTCGTGACGTCTCTGGGGCCGACAATCCTCAGGAAGCATCTCGACGATGTGCCACTCTGGCCCGAGGGTCGGGTATCAGTTCGCCAGTTGATCGACTACTTCGCGACCTATATCTATCTGCCGCGCCTTGCTGGACCGGACGTGTTGCTCGGCGCGATCAAGGGCGGGCTTGCGTTGTTGACCTGGACGTCCGAGTCCTTCGCGTACGCCGACAGCTTCGATGAGGCAGCGGGGCGGTATCGAGGGCTCAGCGCCGGGCAGAACGTCGCCGTAACCGCCGACAGCACCGGGCTTGTTGTGAAGCCGGACATCGCCGGTCGGCAACTCGATGCCGAGGCGCCCAAACCTGGCCTTCCCGTTCCTGGAAAGCCGGCCGATGGCGGAGGTACTACGTCGGTTGATGGCCCGCCCTCGAAGGACAAGGGCGGCCAGGCCGGCCCGGTGCCCGCGGTTCGGCGGTTCTTCGGAACGGTGACGCTGGATCCGACTCGCGTCGGCCGCGACGCCGGCCGGATTGCCGAAGAAGTGATCGCGCATCTCGTTGGCCAGGTGGGTGCCGACGTAACTGTCAGGCTGGAGATCGCAGCCGACCTTCCGAAGGGAGCCAGTGACCAGGCGGTGCGGACGGTGACCGAGAACAGCCGAACGCTGAAATTCGATACTCACGGGTTCGAGAGAGAGTAACGGCTGGGGGAAGCCCTCGCCCCGACGCACGTTCAAAATACGGCGATGATGTCTCGGAGGATGCGGGGACTCCATGAACGTGCCTCTCAAAGATCGAATCCTGCTCGCGCTCAAACGAGATCCGGGCGTTACTGATCGGGAGCTCACGGACAAGATTCACGGACGTGACGTCGGCCAACAGGCTGTGAATCAGGCGGCCCGAGCGCTTGCCGGCGCCGGACGCCTGATCCGCCGCCAACGACCAGACGGCAAGATCGGCAACTATCCGTCGAGCGGGGACTCGCGTGCACAGAGCAGCGACACGGATCAGCCCGCGGCCGTTGTCACCGAAATCGCCTGGCCGTCGGAGGATGCCATTAAGCGCCAGATCCAGGAATGGCTCGAAGCGGCGGGCTGGGGTGTCGAGGTCCGATGGGCGCGCGGTCACGGGGTAGACGTTGATGCCTCCCGCGGGTCTGAGCGTTGGAGGATCGAGGTCAAGGGTGGCGGCTCGCTGGACGCTATGCGGGTCAACTACTTCCTGGCCGTCTTGGGCGAACTGCTCCAGCGTATGGATGATCCGGCGGCGCGTTACAGCATCGCACTGCCAGACATGAAACAGTTCCGGGGTCTCTGGTCACGCTTGCCGACGCTGGCTAAGGATCGGACTCACATCACGGCGCTTTTTGTCGCCCAGTCGGGTGATGTCGAGGAGGTGCGGTGAGACCTACGGTGCGTGCAGCCGGCTCTGCGTTCGTCCGGACTTGAAGTCGCGTCATGGCGAAGAAGCGCGTACGTAAGGTCGGCTCCATCAAGGCCGAGCTCGTGGCAAAGTCCCGGGAAGCGGCCCTTTCCGCTATCAGGGTCTTCAACGACCCAATGACGAAGTTCAAATCCGAGAGCTTCATCGTGCTGATGATGATTGCTTGGACGTACCTGCTTCACGCCCACTACCGACACAAACGAATCGAATACAGATACTACGACCAAAAAGCAAAGAAGCGGTCTTTCCATCGCACAAAGCGTGGTGCTTTCAAGTACTGGGAGCTCGAGCGCTGTCTGAACGACGACAAGAGCCCAGTCGACAAGGACACTGCCAACAACCTGCGGTTCCTGATTGGACTTCGACACGAGATCGAGCATCAGATGACGATGTCGCTCGATAACTACCTCTCAGCTCGTTATCAGGCGTGCGCCCTGAACTACAACACGTACTTGAAGAAGTTGTTCGGAAAGGCGGAAGGCATCGAAGAACACCTGACCTACAGCATCCAATTCCTGCAGCTGGCTGAGGAGCAGATGACTGGGCCTTTGCCGGCCACCGACATTCCGGCGCGGCTCTTGGCATACATAGCGGACTTCGATGCGGGTCTCAAGCATGAGGAGTTCAACAGTCCGCAGTTCGCGTACCGGCTCCTGTTTCATAAGAAGCTGGTGAATCGCGCGGGGCAAGCCGATCGAGTCATTGAATTCCTGGATCCCAACTCCGAAGCCGCGAAGGCCATCGACAAGGAGTTCTGGGTCAAAAAGGAGATTGAGAAGCCAAAGTTCAGACCGACCGACGTGGTCCAGCAAGTGCGGGGCGCGGGCTTCACGAAGTTCCGCGTGACGCCCGAGCATGCTGCAATGTGGAAGGCCGAGGATGCGAAGAAGGAAGGAAAGGGTTACGGAGTCAGCATTGCCGGCGTGTGGTACTGGTATCAGAACTGGATCGACCGATGCATCGAATTGTGCAAGGCGGCCGGCGACAAGTACAAATGATCCGGGCAACTGTTTGCTTGTTCAAACCGCGCTCGCTCCGGTAGTTGCCTGATCCGGGGAGCGCGCCGGGCGGGTCAAGACCGCGCAGCGCCGTAGGGCAGTCTTGACGCGCCCAAGCGCTCCCGGACAATCGAGTACCGGAGCGACACAAACGTTCCTGCTACTTGCCTCGGAACACACCTCGCGTCAACTCGATCGGACTCGCGCCGTCCAGCGGGAGAATCGGCGTCTGCGCCAGGAACCGCATCAGCTCCTCGGGCGTCTCTGGTTCTCGCCGCCGCGCACTCCCGACCTGCGCCATGAAGGCGAAGTCGTTCAACGTGCCGAGCAGGCTGCGATTCCTGGTCCGGCCGAACGCGATCTCCGACATCCGCGACCGCTCGTCGGCGATGTCCGCGGCGGCGACACCGACGTGGCCCAGCACCTCGCACACTGCGTCCGGAAACACTTCCGCCCACCGCTTGCCTTCGCGAATCGGAATCACGACGGCAAGTCGCGACCGTTCGCTGATGAATAGCAGGTGCTGGCGCCGGCCGATTCGCAGGATGTTCCCATACCAGTCGCCGAGCCGCGTCGTGGACTCGACGGCGGGCAGGTTGTCGGCCTGTTTTAGGCGCGCGAGCAGCTTCTGTGTACAACGAAGAACGACCATCGGCTGTGCCTACGGTACGACACTGCGAGCTCACGTGATTATCACGACATTGTCCGGCGCGCGCGGGCCACAACTGAGTACGAAATTCGGCCACGATCTCGCCACACATCCGGGCCGCTTCCTCCAGGACAACTGACAGCAGACAATTGGGCGTGAGCGACCCCGCCCGCAGGGGGCCGAACAGTGCCGAAGCGGGGTCGCTCACGCCCTCACTCACCCTTTCTCTCGACTCTTGTGTGCGGCCCGGCCGGCACAGGACGCCGGCCTCACGACGTGAGCACCGCGCAATTGCGGGTCTTTCTAGCGGCTCCTGCGCCATGAGGCAGGCTCTGGGCGTCTGTGGCGGCGGCATCGTGGGGGTCGACCTCGCCTGGAACAGGGAGCCGTTGACGCGAATCGCTGTCGGCTCCCCGTTCGGCTCCCTCTCTTTGGTCCACGGCGTTGCTCGACGTTGCAAGCCAGGGAGGAGAGAGGCGTTCCGCAGGGATGCTGCGCGGGAGTTCTACGAGGTGGCGCTGAGGATGCGCGCGACGAAGTTGCGCACGCGGAGAATGGCCGCTTCGACGTCTGTCTCGACCAACTCGAGTTCCTCTGCGAGACGGGCAAACGCCGCTCCCAATGGGCCGGTACGGTCGAGAGATCTGGCGGCCAGGCGTGGGTGTTCCGGTTGCGGAAGACCAACTCGCAAGCCGCGCGGAGCGCGACGTAGTCGTGCGTGATCATTGTGTCCATCAGCAGGAGGTCGACGAGGTCGCGGAACCGTTCGTTCTGCTTGCCCGACCGCGGCGGGAGGGTCATGCCGGGCAGCTTCTGCGCCACGTGGAAACGAAGCGGCAGGCATGGCAACTGGGCTGGCCCGGTGACGGCGAGGCGTCGGTCAAGGCGATTGTATCGACCCATTCGACGTCCACCTCACCGGCTTCCGCGCGGGCGATATCGACGGTCACGCTGGTCCACGGCTGGCCCTTGTACATGACGCCAAACTCCATGTTCACCGCACCGCTGTCGAGCAGGAGTGGCTGCCCCTTTCGGCGGAACGAGAAGCCCTGATATGGCTCGCCGGTCAGCGCTTCCTCGAGGCTGTCGGCGAGGTGCGCAGTCGTGTCCCGGAGGGCGATGTCGGTGTCCTTTGTGGCGCGGGCGCAGTCGCGCGGACGCGGTTCGAGCGCGACGACGCCCCCGACCGCGAAGAGTGGCGAGTCGGCATTCGTGGCGCGGTCGAGAACGCCGGCCATGATCATGCAGGCGACCCACGCACGAACCCGGCCCTCGGCGACGCCGAGGTCGCGCGCGCAGGCTTGTGCGTACCCGGCCAGGACGCCCGCGGGGGGCGGCGGTCCAGTGAGGCGCTTGCGGCTTGCGCTCACCTCGCCTCCCGCCGTTTTCGTACGGACCTGCGGGTGCCTGGCCTAGTCCCGAGCAGCTCGCGGTCCAGCCGATTCGCGGCGGACGTGGACAGGGCTCCAGACCGTCGTCCGTCGGCGATCGCCTGGGCGACGAGGGTGTTGCCAACGTGGCTCGCGTGGGTGTCCCGGATCGCTCGTTCGGGCGTCGTGACCGGCACGCCCTCGACACGCTCGACATCCTCAGGAGCCAGGTCGGCGTAGTGGATGACGAGCCCCTTCGGTACCTGCCGCCGGATGCGCACGGCGGTCGGGAGCGTGACGTGAACACCGGCTGGGCTGACGTCGGACAGCTCGTGAATCGCCAGCGCGGACTCGTGGGAAACCACGCCCACGACATCCGGGCGGCGGACCTGTGGCCAGAGCACCGCCTCCATGTAGTGGCCGTGCCGCGAGACCGGGATTCGCGCGAACCGGTAGACGCCGCGCGAGACCCGCTCGATGTCTCCCTGCTGGGCAAGCTGGACGAGGCGGACCTGATGCAGGCCCGATGTCCGGGCCTGCGCCGCCGTAAAGTAGCCGGCTTGGTCTTCGGCGATGCCGTAGAGCACACTGTCCCATCGGCGCTTGTTCATGACGTCCTGTCGCCTGGCAATAATATAACGTCTTGGACTATTATTGCCACACGCCGAGTCGTGCCCGACCCTGTCGGCTTGCTACGACACGGGGCCCGGCGTGCCTCGGGGCGCGTGGTCGGGCTCCACGCGATCGACGAGTAGCCGACAAAGGTCCAAAACAGTCGCTCACCGAGCACCGTCGCGGCCTGGCTCTCGAGCGTCCGGAGCGCGGATGTTGCTGAATGACGGATACGGTGGATCGTCCGACCCGTCACGCCGTAGGCGCCCCACCGAGGGAATCGTGATGTTCGGAGCCCCAATTGGGGAAACGTCAGTATGGCGACAATCGGCATTTCAGAGTTCGCGTTCGGCTATGCGTTCCTATACGAGCAGACCCGAAACAACTGGGGCAACCTAAAAGCGGCACCTGTTCTGCCGAGTCTTCAGAAGGAGAAGGACGAAGGCTGGGATGCGCATTTGCCGCTGACCGGTGTCGATTTCTTCTACCAGTTCAAGCTCAGTGACCATCTCTCTCGCGGAAATGCCTCGTACATCGCCGACGGAACGTACAACGGTCCGTACTATCGAATCTCGCTTCATCGTCGCCACAACAACCTGCAACATCGCCGGCTACGTCAGCTGGCGGCCACCCAGCCGAACGTGTACTACGTTGCGCCGGAGTTCGACACGCTCGACGATTTCAACAGCGCCTTCCTCGCTGGTCAGATCGCCCAACGGTCACGGCTGATTCCTCTGCGTGACTGCAGGGACTTTGACGATGACGTCCAGCACCACATCACCTTCCAGATAAACCAACCCGGTTGGAGCGAGCACTCCGAGCGCGTGTTCCATGAAAAGTCGTTCACCGGTAGAGAGCTTCAGCGGCTCTACGAGCGCTCTCGCGAGAGCTGGAGGCCGATCGACAGGAGGTTCGCAGCGACCCTCTTTGAACGAGTCGCCACGGCAGCGGAGAGTGAGTTTCGCAGCGAAGCTCGACACTTGAGCACCGCGGCCCGCGCCCTCCTGTCTGACGGCGGTGCGAACGCCGGACGGAACGACCTCCTCCTGAGGGCGGCACAAGTCGCTTCGGTTGTATTTGGGGCCACCCTCCTCCTCGTTGGCAGTCGCGAATAGCTGTTACCTACGCCACCCCCACCAACGGCGCCAGGTGACTGTAGGCGTGCGGCAGCACCATCGGCTCAATGACGCCGGCCTCACGGAACAGGGCGTCGCCCACCTGCGCAGCGAGGGTCGGGAACACGTCGTCGCCCTTCGCGACCCAGAGTGGGTAGAGCGCAGAGAACCCGAGGCCAGAGAACCGCCGCAGCCTCGCGCGGTGTGCACGCTCGTCATCGTCTGACACTGCGTCCGGGTTGCCACCAGCGCGCCGGGTTTCGTAGTACCAGCGGAGGTCGTCGCGAAACTGTCCGTCGAAACGCCAGCGCAGGTTTCGTCGCGCCTCGTCCACGAAACGCATCCCGTGGGCGGTCATGTGGGCAGGGATGACGACGCGGAGCGTCCAGGTGGGCAGAGCGGCGAGGAACAGGAGATGCCGCTCGAGGAAAGTCCGCAACTCACGCTTGGCGTCCTGCGTCAGCAGGCAGATCAAGATCCACCGACCATCGGGATGGATGCCGATCGGCGCCTGGTCCGGGAAGTACCGCACCGGCTCATAACTTCCCTGCGACGTCGCCATCTGCGGCAGCGAGTCCTTCGTGACAGCCGTGAACGCCGAGACATGCGTCATCTTCTCTTCGGACGAGCCCAACCAGACGAGGTCCGGCTCCTTCAGGATGACGTCGAGCAGCATGATGCGCTCGAGCGCGCGTGGCACGGCGGGCGGACGCCGGAGGCGGGATTCGGCATCACCGACGGCCTTGTACAACTCCCGATGGCGGACGTGGTAGATGCGCGCGCGTTTGCGCGCGCAGTCGTAGGTCGAGACCCACCCGAGGCGTTCGAGTTTGGTGAAGAACCTCCGCGTGGTGTGGCCGAAGACAACGCCTGCGAACGCGGAGTACTGGCGCATGACGCAGACGCCGGAGTGACGCGCGACGAGCACGAGAAAGCGTGCTTGCCGCTCCGTGAATCCGCGCGAGATGATGGTGCCGATGGCGTCATCGAGATTCATCGCAACAACTCCTCTGCGAGCCGTGGATCGGGAGTGCGGCGACCTGTCCCATTGGTGCTTGCGGTGAAGGCAAAGCCGCCGCTGCCGCGCCGGCTGCCTCCGCCGCCGGCGCCACGTGAGCCGACGACCCGCATGCCGGCGGCGCTGTGACGACTGAATCCGGATGACGCCTTCGCAGATGCGTGCGCGCCGCGGTAGTTCAGCGTCTCCACCTCGATGTCGCGCGTCTGTTCGCGGCCGTCTCGATCCTCGTAGACGATGCGCGCATCGGGAAATTGAACGTGACCGTCCTTCTCCGGGAGGTCGTGGTCCATCGCCCAGCGCGCGATCTCATCGCGTGAACGATCGGGACGGCCGTCGCTGTCGGACTTGCCGCGGTTATGCTCTTGAAGGAACTGCTGATACTCGCGTTTCAGCTCGGTGTCGAGCATCACGCGATGGATGACCGCACCATCCTCGCGCAGCCGCTCGGCCTCGCGTTCGTACGCCTGGTAGACCTTCGCGTCGTGAAGCAGCTCGCGTGGGCGCTGAAGACCGGAGTAGAAGTGCTGCTCGCGCTCGTGCCGGTTGCGTTCGAGGACGTCGCGGCCACGCTCGGTGAGGACGACGAGCGCACGGCCGTCGCGGATCGGAATGGTTCGCACGAGCTTCTGTTCACGCAGGTGCCGGAGTTCGCCGCTGCGTGGGTCGTAGGCCTGGCCGCGGCTGTCCCGGAGGTCGTCGGCGTGCACGACGCGGAACGCGCCGGTCGTCGCCAGCGCCCGCGATTCCGAGCCGCGCAAGAGAACGCTGTGCTCGCGGAACCACACGCGCTCGCGGTCTGGGCCGCGGGGCAGATCGAGATCACGAGTGAACACGTCACGCGGGTCACGCGCGTCGCGTTCGAGTGGATCGGACGAGATGCCTCGACTGCCTTGGTTCAGCTCACGTCCTGATTCCTCTCGTCGAAGATCGTCGCGGTGATCATCGTCGCGCGGGTCATCATTCCAACGAGGATCGAAATCCATAGCCGTACCACCCTTTCGATGTGAATCGAGATGGCAGGCGACTGCAGGTCAGGTTGGGACGAGCGTTCGGGAGAGGGTCTTCAATCAGCCGTTGGCTGACAATCGGCTGACAATCGGTAGCGGCTCGCGGTTTCCTGCAGTTGCCCCAAGTTGAGAATTTCCTAGGAAAAACGAGGGGCAGCGGTCTCCCGCTGCCCCCAGTTGTGTGGGTTCTTTCGCCTTGGGCGCAGGGGGTCGTCGGTTCGAATCCGGCCGCCCCGACCAACTTCGCTTCGCTCGTCTGGTCGGCAGCGGCCGTCATCAGCCCCACGGCTCCGCCCTCCGGGCTCGCCGTCGGGGTCGAATCCGGCCGCGACATCTCCCAGCCCGCCCCACCTCCTCCCGTCGTGCGTCTGGTCGGCCACGGCCGTCATCAGCCCCACGGCTCCAGCCGTCGCTGGCGCGGTACATCCCGCCAGCTATGGCATGGCAGGCCGCCCTCCGGGCTCGCCGTCGGGGTCGAATCCGGCCGCGACATCTCCCAGCCCGCCCCACCTCCTCCCGTCGTGCGTCTGGTCGGCCACGGCCGTCATCAGCCCCACGGCTCCAGCCGTCGCTGGCGCGGTACATCCCGCCAGCTATGGCATGGCAGGCCGCCCGTCGGGCTCGCCGTCGGGGTCGAATCCGGCCGCGCATCTCCAGCCGCTCGCGCTGCCCTTCATCCTGAATTCTGAATGTCGAACTGGCCGTGAACAGAAAGACCGGCCCCCTCCCGAGTCCTGCCCTGCGCCTCTGGGGGGCTCACCGGTTCGTGCCGATGGCGTCCGGAATGAAGCGCCGATCGATGAGCCCCGTCACGTCGAGCCGGCGCTCGAGGATCCCCGCCGCCAGGCCCATGTCGGCAATCTGCTGCATCTCGGCATCGAGCGGCGTCAGCGATCGGTAGCTCACGCGATCGGCTGGCTGCGTGAGCACGTAGCGCACCAGCGCCTCGTCCTGCCGGAAGTACGGCGCAGCGACCTTCGCCGCCTCCACGCGGTTGCGCTCGGCCCACTCCCCGCTCTCGGCGATGCCGCGCACGAGGTCGCGCACCACGTGCGGCTTCTGCTCGATGAGTTCCTCGGTGACCACGAGCACACAGGAGATGAACCGCGGCCAGATGTCCTTGGCGTGATACAGCACGCGGCCGGTGCCATCGAGCTCCGCGCGCGCCGCGTGCGGCTCCCCGACGAAGTAGGCGTCGATGGCCTTGCTCGCCAGCGCGCCCGGCATGTCGGGCGGCGGCATCTCCACGAACCGCAGCGAGTCGGGGTCCACACCCTCGTCCTGCATCAGCTTGCGGATCACGAGGTTCTGGTTGCTGTACTTGCTCGGGATCGCGAAGGTCCGTCCCGCCAGATCCTTGAGCGACGAGGCCGGCAGGTCCTTGCGCACCATCACCGTCGATCCGTCGCGATGACCGAGGTAGGCAATCTTCACGCGCACGCCCTGCTCGCGCAGCTTCATCGCGAGCGGCGCGATCATGAACGTGGCCTGGATCCGCCCGCTCTTCAGGGTCTCCACCACGGTCGGAAAGTCGGTGAAGCGCTGCGACTCGAAGCGCGTGGCCGCGCTCGTCTTCGTCGCGTAATCGGTGACGGGACACGTGAGGTGACACGTGACGGGCAGGAACCCGACGGCCAGCACCTCGCGAGCAGCCTGCGACGCCGGGGCCTGCGCAGCCCGCCGCGACCAGGGCTGCAGACGCATCAGGCCCAGCGCCACCACGATGGCGACAGCGCCCAGGGCCCAGCGGACGAACGGTGAACGCAACATGACTGGCTCCGTGTGAGTGGCACCGCCTCAGCGTGGCGCGGCCGGCACCGCAGGCTCGTCGCGCTCGAGCCCCAGTCCGGTCAGGATACGGTGGACGGCAGCCACGACGGCCGGCTGGGTGAGGTCGCGTGGACGCGGCTCGTCCACGCGCACCTCCTCGCGCACGCGCGCCGGACGCTCGGTGAGCACGATGACGCGATCGGCCAGCTGCGCAGCCTCCTCGATGTCGTGCGTGACGAGCACGACGGTGCGCGGCTGCTCGGCCAGCAGGCGCGCGAGCTCTCCACGCAGTCGCAGACGCGTGAGGTAGTCGAGCGACGAGAACGGCTCGTCCATCAACAGCAGGTCGGTCTCGCCGGCCAGCGCGCGCACGAGTTCCGCCCGCTGGCGCATGCCGCCCGACAGCTGGTGCGGGTAGTGCCCCTCGAACGCCGAGAGTTCCACGAGCCCGAGCCAGTGCGCCACGCGACGCGTCCGCTCGCCCTCGTCGGGCACGTGCTGCAGTCCCAACCGCACGTTCTCGCCCACGGTGAGCCAGGGGAACAGCCCATCCTGCTGGAAGACCGTCCGCGAACGGCCATGCCGCTCCACCCGTCCGCCGGTGGGCGCCAGCCAGCCCGAACACAGGTTCAGGATCGTCGTCTTGCCGCAGCCCGAGGGCCCGACGATGGCCACGAACTCACCGGGCCGGACCTCGATGTCGAGCACATCGAGCACGGGCACCGGACCGTACGACTGCGAGACGCCGGCCAGGCGCAGCAACGGCGGCCCGCCCCGCGTCATCGCTCGTACCCCCACCGCACGCTCGGGATCCGCGTGAGCTGCACCAGCAGTCTGTCGAGCGCCACGCCGATGAGCCCGATCACCACCATGGCTGCCGCGAGCAGGTCGATCCGCAGGCCGTTGCGCGCGTCCCACACGGCAAACCCGAGGCCGTCGCGACCCGCAATCATCTCCGCGGCCACCACCACGAGCCACGAGAGGCCCGCGGTGACGCGCAGCGTCGTGATCACCTGCGGCGCGATGGCGGGCAACGTGACGTCGCGCAGCAGGCGCGGGCCGGAGATGCCGAGATCGCGCGCCACCCGGAAGTAGACGCTCGGGATGCCGGCGACGGCCGCGGCGGTGGCCAGGACCATCGGGAACACCGCGGCCATGAAGATGAGGAAGATGGCCGGGGGATCGCCGATGCCCAGCCAGAGGATCGCGAACGGGATCCAGGCCAGGGGCGACAGATTGCGGAAGAAGTTCACCAGCGGCAGCAGGGCCTGCCGCGCCATCGTCGAGTGCCCGAGCAGCAGGCCGATCGGGATGCCCACCGCGATCGCCAGCAGGAAGCCAGCGCCCACCCGGAAGACCGAGGCCACGGCGTCCTGCAGCATGCGACCGCTGGCCAACTCGGCGACGAGCCCGCGCCCGACGGCCCAGGGCGACGGGAACAGCGACTCCGGGAACAGGCCGAGACGCGACACGGCGGCCCAGATCGCGACGATGGCCGCGGGACCTGCGAGACCGATGAAGGGAAACAGAGGACGTGATGGGGACACGGTGCCTGAACCGCAGAGTATCCCACGCGCTTCCCGTCACAGGCGATACCGTGGCGAACGCCGACGACTAGTGCATTTGCAGTAGCCGACACACGGCGAGAGGCAGCGGTAGAATCGGCCGATGCACCGCTACATCGAGCGTGTCGTCGACCTGCTCGACCCATCACTGAACGTGCTGCACGGCCTCACCGAAGACGACGCACGCATGCGTGTGCTGTCGGGCGACCCGGAGGCGGTGCGTGCCATCGACGGATCGTTTGCCCTCGTCGCGCGCGACGGGATCATCGTGCGGATGGCGCGGTCGCTCGACAGGCCGATGCGCTACTTCCTGGCCAAGCGTGCCGAGGGACCTGCGCTCTTCATCGCCGACCGCATGGACACGCTGCGCGACGCACTGGCGGCCGAGGGCCTCGCGTCACAGTTCCATCCGAGCTACACGCGCATGGTGCCCGCGCACCACGTGGTGGAGATCAGGCTGGTCGGGTGCCCGGATCCCGACCCGATCTACACGCGATTCTTCACGCCGGCGCGCGCCGCACTGCCGGCCGATCTCGACGTCATCGGCGAGCGCTACGTGGGCGCCATGCGCGAGGAAGTCCGGAAGTGGCTCGAGCACGTGGAGCGGACGTCGGGCGGCGAGGCGCCGATCGGCGTGGGCTTCTCGGGTGGCATCGACAGCGGCTCGGTCTTCCTCGTCGTGTACGACACGATGCGACGCCTCGGCCTGTCGCCCGCGCGGCTCAAGGCCTTCGTGCTCGACGCCGGCGGCCCCGACGTGGCACAGGCGTGGGAGTTCCTCGACCGCCTCGGGCTGGGGCTCTTCTTCGAGCCGATCCCGGTCGGGCCCGATCCCCTCGATCTCGACGAGACGCTGCGCGTGATCGAGGACTACAAGCCGCTCGACGTCGAGTGCGCCGCGCTGGGCCTGCGCCTCTACCGCGGCATCCGTGAGCGCTATCCCGACTGGCGCTTCATGGTCGACGGCGACGGCGGCGACGAGAACCTCAAGGACTACCCGATCGAGGAGAACCCCGAGCTCACGATCCGCAGCGTGGTGGACAACTTGATGCTGTATCACGAGGGCTGGGGTGTGGGACGCATCAAGCACTCGCTCACCTACAGCGGGGGCCTGAGCCGCAGCTACGTGCGCACGTACGCGCCCGCGCGCCGGTTCGGGTTCGAGTCGTTCAGCCCCTACACGCGTCCCGACGTCGTCGAAGTCGCCGAGGGCATCCCCTTCGCCACGCTGACCCAGTACGACGTGCCGACGCTGTACGGCCTGAAGGGCGAGATCGTGTCGCGCGGCGTGCGTGCGGTGACCGGCCTCGACATGCCGGTGTTCCCCAAGCGCCGGTTCCAGCACGGCGCGATGCCCGTCGACACCCTGCGCACCACGCTGCCGGCAGACGAAGCCCACTGCCGCCGGACCGTACACGCGCTGTTCACATGACCGGACTGCTGCGCCCCGCGGCTTCCGGCGCGGCTCGCCGGCCCCGCGAGGGAGATTCGGCGCGCGTCTCCGACGCCTATCCGGCGACGCGGTCGGCGCGGGACCGGTACGTCCTCTCGCGCCGCCCGGCAGTGACGCGGCCCGACGCAGGCAGCCACCACGGCGTGCTCGTCGAAGACGAGTTGTGCCTCGACGGCCGCCCCGAGACCACGGCCACCGTGTTCCTCACGGGCCGTGAATGCCCGTGGCGGTGCGTGATGTGCGACCTGTGGCAGCACACGACCATCGCCGACACGCCCGGCGGCGCCATTCCGAGCCAGATCGCCAGCGCCGTGGCCCACCTGCGCCAGCGTGGCGACGTCCCCGCCGTGGTGAAGCTGTACAACGCGGGCAGCTTCTTCGACAGGCGCGCCGTGCCCGAGCAAGACGATGCGGCCATCGTCGAGACCCTGGGACCGTTCCGTCATGTCATCGTCGAGTCGCATCCGGCCCTCGTGGGCTCCCGCACATGGCGCCTCCGCGATGCACTGGCCGCGCGCGGCGCGCAACTGGAAGTGGCGATGGGACTCGAGACGGCGCATCCGCAGGCTCTCGATCGCCTCAACAAGGGCGTCACGGTCGACCGCGTCGCGACGGCGGCAGAGGCCCTGCGCGAGCACGGGGTGCTCATGCGCGCCTTCCTCCTGATCCACCCGCCGTTCGTCCCCTCCGAGCAGCAGCGGCTGTGGCTGTCGCGGTCGGTGGCGTGGGCCGACGCGTGCAGAGCCACGGCCGTGTCGCTCATCCCCACGCGCGATGGCGAGGGCGCCCTGCGGGCGCTGGCCGACGCCGGTCACTTCTCGCCACCACGACTCCTCGACATCGAAACGGCGGCCGCCGACGCGCGGCGCACGGCCGCCGCGCGCGTCTTCGTCGACCTGTGGGACCTCGCGCGCTTCGCGACGTGCCCGGCCTGTGCCGAGAGCCGCACGCGCCGACTCCGCGCGTTCAACCTGTCGCAGTCGCTCCCCCCCGTGGTGCACTGCCCAAGCTGCGGCGAGGCGTCGGCGGCATGACCGTGATCCCACGCCACCGTATCGACGCCGACGTCGCCATCGTCGGGTCGGGGTTCGCCGGCTCGCTGCTCGCACTCGTGCTGCGCAGCCGGGGCCTGCGCGTGGCGCTGATCGACCGTGCGCGTCACCCGCGGTTCGTGATTGGCGAGTCGTCCACGCCCCTGGCCAACCTGCTGATCGAGGAACTCGCCGATCGGTACGACCTGCCGCGACTGCGGCCCTTCTCGAAGTGGGGCACCTGGAAGGCCGCCTATCCGCACGTGGCCTGCGGGCTGAAGCGTGGGTTCAGCTTCTTCCGGCAGCACGAGGGCCAGTCCTTCGCCGACGATGCGAGCCACGCCCGGCAGTTGCTGGTGGCCGCGAGCCCGCACGACGCCATCGCCGACACACACTGGTATCGTCCGGATTTCGACCAGTGGTTGGCCCGCGAGGCCGAAGACGCCGGGGTCGTCTACCGCGACGCCGTCACGCTGGATGCGCCACGGATCGATGCCGGCGGCGTGACCCTCGAGGGCACGCGCGAGGGCGCTGGCCTGGACGTGCGTGCTGGCTTCCTCGTGGATGCCAGCGGCCCGCGCGGCTACCTGTGGCGCGGCCTGGACCTCGGTGACGATCCCCTCGACTGCCTGCCGCCGACGCAGGGTCTCTACACGCACTTCACGGGCGTCCGCCGCTGGGACAGCCTCGTGCCCTCGGACGAGACGCCGCCCTACCCCGTGGACGATGCGGCGCTGCACCACGTGATCGATGGCGCGTGGATCTGGGTGCTGCGGTTCGACAACGGGATCACGAGCGCCGGCGTCGCCGCGACCGATCGCACCGCCGCCGCGTACGGCCTCGCCGACGGGCGCGAAGGCTGGCGGCGCCTGCGCCACGCCCATCCCTCGATCGACGACCAGTTTCGGCAGGCCGAGGCCGTGCACCCCTTCGTCTTCGCCCCTCGACTCGCCCATCGCGTGGCCACGGTGACGGGGCACCGCTTTGCCCTGCTGCCGTCGGCCGCGGGCGTGATCGACCCGTTGCTCTCGACGGGATTCCCGCTCACGCTGCTCGGGATCGGCCGGCTGGCCCGGGTGCTTCTCGAGACGACGCCCGGCGCCGAGCGCGACCACGCGCTCGGGGCCTACGCGACGGATACGATCGAGGAACTGCGCGTGACCGAACGGCTCGTGGCAGCCCTCTACGCGACCATGGACGACTTTCCGCTGTTCAAGCGGCTCAGCGCGCTCTACTTCGCCGCGGCCAGCTACACCGAGACGGTGCGCCGGCTGGGGCAGCCCGAGCGCGCACGTGGGTTCCTGCTCCATCGCGACGCCGCATTCGGCCCCGCCCTGCGGCAACTCGCCGATCGCGCCATGGCCCTGTCGGCCGGCGCAGGACGCGACCACGCGCGACAGCGTCTGCTCGACGACATCGCCGCCGTGATCGCGCCGTTCGACGTCGCCGGACTGAACGACGCGAGTCGCCGCGACTGGTACCCGGTGCGGGCCGACGATCTGTATGCCGCGCGCGAGCGACTCGGCGTCACTGCCGACGCCATCGACGCGCTGCTGGCCCGGTGCGGCTTCGTACCGCCAGCGGCGTCGATCGCGCACGACGCACACTCGGGGGTCTGCGCATGAGCAGCACCCGCCCCTCGGTGCCCCCGGTGTCGATGCCGCGCCGGACCGCCACCGGCTGGCGACGCGTGCTCGCGGCCGCCTGCACGACGGCGCTCGTCTTCAGCGCATCGTGCTCGTCGTGCCGGCGCACGCCAGACGTGCCGCCCGAGGTGAGGCGCGAGGCCACCGTCGCCTTCTTCACGGCGCTAGCAGCCATGGAGACCAGCCAGGAGGTGGTCGCCCGGGGCAAGCTCGATCGGGTGGTCGAACTGGTGCCGCAGGAACCCGCGGGCTGGGCGAACCTCGGGCTGTTGCTCCTGCGGCAGCAGGACACGGAGGGCGCGCGGGATCGGCTGGTGCGGGCCGCGTCATTGGCGCCCGACAACGCCGCGATCGTCAGGCTGCAGGCGCTGGTGGAGAGTCGCGCCGGCAATCTCGAAGAGGCCACGCGCCTGTGGCGGCGCGGCGTGGAACTCGACCCGGCCGATGCCAGGGCCGCATTCGAGCTGGCGCGAAACCTCGAACGCGAGGGTGGCCCCGAGCGCGAGGCCGAGGCGCAGCGGGTGCTCGGGCAGTTGCTGGAGCGATCCGACAACCTCGCGGCGCGCCTCGAGTACGCGCGGCTCGCGGCCCGGCGTGGCGACGCCGAGGGTCTGAGCAGCGCCCTGGCCGCCCTGACGACGCAGTCGGCCCGGTGGCCCGCCATGGCCCAGCAACGGCTGGCCGCCGTGCAGGACGCCTCGAAGGAGAGCCCCCGTGCCGCGGCCACCCAGGTGGCCTTCCTGCGCAACGTGCTCGCCCGCGAGCCGGTGTTCCGGACCGCGCTCGCCCAGCTCACGACGCCGCTGGAGGCCGTGGGCGAACCGCTGGTGCGCTTCGTCGTGTTGCCCAATCCGACGCCAGCGCCAGCCGCGGCCGACGGTGCGCTCGCCTTCAGCGTCTCGCCCGCGGGTGGCTGGCCGGCAGGCATGACGTGGGTGGGAGCCGCCTCGCTCACGGGTGAGGGCGCAGAGACGATCGTCGCCGCCGACCCCGGTGCGGCCTGGGCCGGCCCGACCGCTCGCGTCGGGCGTGCCGACTCGCTGACCGATGGTCACGCGACCGCGTCGGCCATCGACTTCGACTACGACTTCCGAACCGACCTCGTGCTCACGGGCAGCCGAGGACTCACGCTGCTGCGCCAGCAGGAGACGCCGGGCCGCTTCGACGACGTGACCGCCGCCAGCGGAATTCCGGCCGATCTCGCGCGCACCGCCATGCACGGCGCCTGGCCTGCCGACGTGGACGTGGACGGCGACCTCGACCTCGTCGTGGCCCCGACCGACGGCGACGCGTTCGTGCTGCGCAACAACGGCGACCGGACGTTCGTGCGTCAACAGCCCTTCGGGCCCTGCCCCGGCCTCCGCGCGTTCACGTGGGCCGACGTGGACGGCGAAGGCGTGCCCGACGCCGTCTGCCTGGGGAGCGACGGCGTGGTGCGGGTGTTCCTCAACCTGCGCGGCGGCGCATTCGACGCGGCGCGCCTTCCGGACGCGCCGGCCGCGCTCACAGCCCTCGCGGCACACGACGTCGACGGCGATGGACGCGCCGACATCGTGGCGACGACCGCCGCTGGTGCGGTCGTCGCGCTCGCGCTGCGCGACCCGGATGCGGGGGCCGAGGCCACCGGTCGTGCCTGGCACTGGCGCGAACTGGCGCGCGTGGCGGGCCTGGCGGAGGCGCCTGCGGGACAGGTGCGCGTGCTCGTCGGCGATCTCGACAACAACGCGGCGGCCGATCTCCTGCTGTCCACGGCCACTGCGACGCACGTGCTGCTGGCGGGTGCCGACGGCGGCTTCACGCCGATGGCCGCGACCGTCGCACTCGCCACGCACGCGGTGGCCGACCTCGACGAAGACGGGCGTCTCGAACTGGTGGGCCTGACGCCGGGCGGCACGGTCGCGACGGCACGCAGCACGGGTTCGCGGCAGTACCACTGGCAGCGGCTGCGGCCTCGCGCCGCGACGGCCACCGGCGATCAGCGCGTCAACTCGTTCGGCATCGGCGGCGAGATCGAGGTGCGCACCGGCCTCCACGTGCAGACCCGGCGCATCACCAGCCCGGTCGTCCACGTGGGCCTCGGCGAAGCGACCGCCAGCGAGGTCATCCGGATCATCTGGCCCAACGGCGTCCTGCAGTCCGAGTTCGACGCGAAGGCCGACACCACGATTCGGGCCGACCAGCGGCTCAAGGGATCCTGCCCGTGGCTGTTTGCCTGGAACGGCCGGGAGATGGCCTTCGTGACCGATCTCATCTGGCGATCCCCGCTCGGCCTGCGGATCAACGCGCAGGCCACGGCCGACGCGTCGACGACGGAGGACTGGGTCAAGGTGGGCGGGTCGCAGCTGGCCGCCAGGGACGGCCAGTACGACCTGCGCATCACCGCCGAGTTGTGGGAGACCCACTTCTTCGATCACGTGTCGCTCGCCGTGGTGGATCACCCGGCAGGCACCGAGGTGTTCGTGGACGAGCGCTTTGCCGTGCCCGCGCCGACACTGCGACCGATCGTCACCGCGCCGCTCGAGCCGTTTGCCGACGTGCGCGACGACACGGGGCGCGACGTGCGCGACGCCGTGGCGCGGCGCGACGACACGCACCTCGACTTCGCGGGTCGTGGCGCCTATCAGGGCATCACGCGTCGGCATCACGTCGAGCTCACGCTCCCCGAGCAGGCGCCTCGCACGGGGCCGCTCTATCTGGTCGGCCAGGGCTGGGTGCACCCCACCGACAGCTCGATCAACGTCGCCATCTCGCAGGGCCGGCACGATGCGCCCCTCGGGCTTTCCCTGGCCGTCGCGGGAGCAGACGGACGTTTCCGCACCGTCGCCGACCACCTGGGCTTCCCATCGGGCAAGGACAAGTCGATCCTGCTGGAGATCGGCAGCCTGCTGCCCGCGAAAGGGCCGCGCCGCGTGCGGCTCTCGACCAACCTGGAGATCTTCTGGGATCGGCTGGCCTGGGCCGCGGGTCGGCCCGACGTGCCCGTCACCGTGCAGCGGGTGCCGCTGCTTCGAGCGGATCTGCGCTACCGCGGGTTCTCGGCGACGAGCCAGCGGGATGGCAGCACACCGGAACGGCCGCACTACCGCATCGCCGGCGTGGCTCCGCGCTGGCTCGACCTGGAGGGGTTCCACACCCGCTTCGGCGACGTGCGCCCCCTGCTCGATGGCGTGGACGACCGGTACGTGATCATGAACGCCGGCGACGAACTGGCACTTCGATTCGCCGAGGCGCCGCCACCCGCAACCGGCATGGCCCGCGACTTCATCGTGATCGGTGACGGCTGGGTGAAGGACGGCGACTACAACACCACCGCGTCGCGCACCGTGCTGCCGCTCCCGACCCATGCCTCAGGCCGGTACGCCGCGACGGCGGGCCGCCTGGAAGACGACCCGGTGTACCAGCAGCACCAGGACGACTTCGCCACGTACCACACCCGCTACGTCACCCCGGCCGCGCGCGACGCGCTGCGCGCCGCCACCCGCGATCCCCGATGACCCGCTACGCTCGCCCCCTGCTCGCCGTCCTCTTCGTCGCGCTCCTGGCGACCCCGTGGATGATCCGGCGCTTCGGACGCCCGGCGTCGGCGGTGGCCGACAGCACGACCGACCCGCGCGCACGCTACGGCTTCCGATTCGTGGAGTCGGCCCGCGACGCCGGCCTGGCGTTCACCCACGAGGGGCCGACGTTCGACGCGAAGCTGGCCCACATCATGCCGCAGGTGGCCTCGATGGGCGCGGCCGTGGCCGTCGTCGACGTGGACGCCGACGGGCACGCGGACCTCTACGTCACCAACAGTCGGGAAGGGTCGTACAACCGGTTGTACAGGAATCGCGGCGACGGCACGTTCGAGGACGTCGCCGGCGCGCTCGGTGTCGCGGCGCTCAACGAACCGGCCACGGGCGTGTCGATGGGCTCGGTGTGGGGCGACTACGACAACGACGGGTACGACGACCTGCTGCTCTATCGCTGGGGCCGGCCCGAGCTGTTCCACAACGACGCGGGCAAGGGGTTCACGCGGGTGAGCGAGCGTGCGGGCCTGCCCGCGTGGGCCAACATCAACGCGGCCACCTGGCTCGACTTCGATCGCGACGGCCGGCTGGACGTCTTCATGGGCGGTTACTACGCCGAGGACGTGAACCTCTGGAAGCTGCCGACCACGAAGATCATGCCGGAGAGCTTCGAGTACGCCCGCAACGGCGGACGCAAGTACCTGTTCCGCAACCTCGGCGACGGGCGCTTCGAGGAGGTGAGCGCGCAGGTGGGGCTCACGTCGACGCGCTGGGCGCTGGCCGCCGTGGCCGCCGACCTGCGCGGCACCGGGTATCCCGACATCTTCATCGCCAACGACTACGGCGTCTCGGAGCTGTTCGTGAACGAGGGCGGCCGCTTCCGCGAGGCCGGCCGCGAGACCGGCGTCGGCTACGCGCCCAAGAGCGGCATGAACGCGTCGGTCGGCGACGTGTTCAACCAGGGCCGGTTCGCCATCTACGTCTCGAACATCTCCGAGGAAGGCATCCTGATCCAGGGCAACAACCTCTGGGTGCCGACCGGCGGCGCCAGCGGCGCGCTGCCCACGTACGAGAACATGGCGGGCGACCTGAACGTGGCCCTCGGCGGTTGGAGTTTCGGCGCGCAGTTCGGCGATCTGAACAACGACGGCGCACAGGACCTCTACCTGGTCAACGGCTACGTCTCGGCCTCGCGCACCGAGAGTTACTGGTACGACTACTCGAAGGTCGCGGGCGGCCACGAGATCGTGATCGCCGACGCGAAGAACTGGCCCGCGATGGGCACGCGCAGCCTCGCGGGTTATCAGCCCAAGCGGGTGTGGGTGAACGACGGGGCCGGCCACTTCGTGGACGTCGCGCCCGTGGTCGGCGTGGCCGACCGCTACGACGGGCGCGCGGTGGCGCTGGCCGATTTCGGCAATCGCGGCGTGCTCGACGTGGTGGTCGCCAACCAGCGGGGGCCGCTGCTGTTCTATCGCAACGACGTCGCGCCCGGCCGCAACTGGGTGGCGTTCGATCTCGAGGGCGCCTGCCGGGCCGACACCCCTCCCGGGATCCGCTGCACCAACCGGAGCGCGATCGGGGCGCAGGTCATCCTGCACTGGCGCGGGCAGCAGCAGGTGCAGGAGGTGCTCAGCGGCGCCGGCTTCTGTGCGCAGAACCAGCGGCGCCTGCACTTCGGGCTCGGCAGCGCAACGGCCGTCGACCGCGCCGTCGTGCGCTGGCCGTCGGGTAAGATGCAGGAGATCCCGGGCCCGGCCCTCAACCGGGTCCACACGCTGAAGGAACCGGCATGACCGCGTCGACTCACCGCGCTGACGGCCCAGGCCCACTCCGTTTCGACAAGCGCTACCTCGCGCCCCTCCTGGTCACCCTCGTCCTCATCGTCGGGCAGGTGACGTTCGGCTTCCTCGAGAGCTGGTCGCGCACGGCACTGGCCATCGGCACGTCCATCCTCGTCGAACTCGCGCTCGGCCGCATGTTCCTCGGGCACTGGCCGCACTGGGCCAGCGCCTACGTGTCGGGCATCAGCGTCGGCATGCTGGTGCGGTCGCCCGAGTTCTGGCCCTACGCCCTGTGCTCGGCGATCTCGATCACGTCGAAGTACCTGATTCGCGTGGACGGCCGCCACATCTGGAACCCGTCCAACCTCGGCATCGTCGCGATGCTGGTGCTCGCGGCCGACACCGTCGCCAGCCTGAGCGTGCAGTGGGGCAACACGCTGCTGCCCATGGCGGTCGTCTGGCTGTTCGGCACGGTGATCATCGGCACGCTCGGACGATTCCACATCACGCTCACCTATGTGCTGTCGTTCATCGCGTTCGCGGCCCTGCGTGCGGGCGTGACCGGCCACCCCTTCCTCGCCGAGGTCGCGCCGATCACCGGGCCGATGTACCAGCTCTTCATCTTCTTCATGATCACCGACCCGAAGACGACGGTGGGCCCCCGGTGGGGCCAGATCCTCGTCGCCTTCCTCGTGGCGGCCGTCGAGGCCGTCTTCCGGCTCATGGAGTTCGTGCACGCGCCGTACTACGCGCTGTTCGTCGTCGGGCCGGCCGCCAACATGGTGGAGATCGCGCTCGTGCGGCGAGCGGCACGGCAGCGCGTGGCGCAGGCCGACACCCTCGGCGGCGCACTCGTCTCACCGTTGTCCCAGGAGGCCACTCGTGTCCGATCGTGACGTGCTCGCCAACCAGAAGACGATCCTGAAGAACCAGGCCGCGATCCTGAAGAACCAGGGCGCCATCGTGGCCAACCAGAAGCGCATCCAGGCCAATCAGGGCAAGATCCTCAACAACCAGAAGAAGCTGGACCAGGTGCTCGCGAACCAGAAGACGATCGTCGCGAACCAGAAGAGCATCATGGGCAACCAGAAGGTCCTGCTCGCCCGCTGAGGCCCCCAGCCGCAGCTCGTCTCCGCCGCGTGACGGGCGGTGCCCCGGTGCAACAGCGCTGAGCTCCACGACGGTCTCCCTCCGCTGTCGTGGCGCCGCAACGGCTCGGCTTGGGGATTGCGCAACCCGACCGATTACCGTAGTGTCTCCCGGCATGATGCCGAGCGTGGGCGCCACGGCGAGCGGCACCGGACGATGAGCGAGCCAGACGCCGCCGGGCAACCGGCCGGGCCCGGTGCTCCACGGCCCGGCGCCGACCTCCGGGTGTCCCCCGAGCACCTCGCGGCCATCGTCGACTCGATGGGCGACGCCGTCGTCGCCACCGACCTCGACGGCATCGTCACGAGCTGGAACGCGGGCGCCCGCAGGCTGTTCGGCTACGAAGCGGCCGAGACCATCGGCCGATCCGTTGCCGAGCTCACCCCCGAGGACAGGCACCACGAGCTGACGCAGACGCTCCGCGAGGCGCGGGAGGGCCGCGTCGTCGGCCCGTACGAGACCATCCGCCTCACCAAGAGCGGCGCGCCGGTCGACGTGTCGATCATCGTGTCGCCCGTCCGCGACGGCCACGGCACGGTGGTCGGCGCGGCACGCGTGGCGCGCGACATCTCGGCGCGGAAGGCGCGCGAGCGGGAGCTCGAGCGCATGACGCGGTTTGCCGAGTCGATGATCGAGAGCCTGCCGGGAGTGCTCTACTTCTACGACGAGTCGGGGCGCTTCCTCCGCTGGAACCGTCGGTTCCGCGAGCTCACCGGCTATGCCGACGACGACATCGCCGGCATGCATCCCCTGCAGTTCATCGCCGAAGACGACGTCGGGCGGGTCGAAGGGGCGATCGGCGAGGTCTTCGTCCTCGGCGAGTCGTCGGTCGAGGCCGGCCTGCGTCACCGCGATGGTCGGGTGACCCCGTACTTCTTCACGGGCCGGCGCGTCGAGCTCGAGGGCACGCCGTGCCTGGTGGGGGTCGGCATCGACATCACCGCGCGCGTGCGGCTCGAGGCCGAGCGTGAGCGTCGGTTCCAGGCCGAGACGGCCGACCGTGTGAAGTCGGCGTTCCTGGCCACGATGTCGCACGAGCTGCGCACGCCGCTGAACTCCATCATCGGGTTCACCGGCATCCTGCTGAAGGGGCTGGCTGGCCCGCTCAACCCCGAGCAGCACAAGCAGCTCGGCATGGTCCGCACGAGTGCCCAGCACCTCCTGGCCCTGGTGAACGACGTGCTGGACATCTCGCGAATCGAGGCCGGCCAGCTGGATCTCGCGCGGGAGGCCTTCGACATCCAGGCTTCGCTGATGCGGGTGGTCGCGCTGGTGGAACCGCAGGCGACGGCCCGCGGACTCGACCTGCGGCTGGTGGTCGACGGCGCGCTGGGTGAAGCCATCTCGGATCGCCGCCGCTTCGAACAGATCCTGCTGAACCTGCTGAGCAACGGCGTGAAGTTCACCGAGCAGGGGTCGATCGAACTGCGCGCCAGCCTGGTGCAGGACGACTCGTGGCTGCGCTGTGCCGTGACCGACACCGGCATCGGGATTGCCCGGGAGCATCTCGACACGCTCTTCCAGCCGTTCCGGCAGATTCAGTCGGGCCTCGCCCGTCAGCACGAGGGAACCGGTCTCGGCCTGGCGATCTGCCGTCGGCTGGCCGGGTTGATGGGCGGACACATGGACGTCGCCAGCACGCCAGGACTCGGCAGCACCTTCGTGGTCACGCTTCCCTTGCAGGCTCCAGCCCCATGATCCCGGCCCGCATCCTGCTCATCGAAGACAACGCGCACAACCGGTACCTGACCAGCTTCCTGCTCGAGACTGCAGGGCACCAGGTCCTGCAGGCCGAGAACGGCCCCGAAGGCCTCGCACGCGCAGCCGCCGAACGACCCGACCTGATCCTCATCGACATCCAGTTGCCGGGCATGGACGGCCACGAGGTCACCCGGCAGATCAAGACCGATCCGGCGCTGCGCGCGACGCCCGTGGTCGCGGTCACGTCCTACGCCATGGCTGGCGACCGCGAGCGGTGCCTCGAGGCCGGTGCCGAGGGTTACATCGAGAAGCCGATCAACCCCGACACGTTCGTCGAGGAAGTCGAGCGGTTTCTTCGCCCGTCGTCTGCCACTGACCCGCGATGAGCACGATTCTGGTGGTCGACGACCACGCAGCCAACCGCTACCTGCTCCGCGCCCTGCTCACCGGCGAGGGTCACGACGTGGCCGAGGCGGCCGACGGCCGCGAGGCCCTGCGGCTGGCACACGCCCAGCCCCCGGACCTGGTCGTGGCCGACCTGCTGATGCCCGTCATGGACGGCTTCTCGCTCCTCAGGCACTGGCGGTACGAAGAGCGGTTACGTGCCATTCCGTTCCTGGTGTACACGGCGACATACACCTCGCTGCGCGACGAGCGACTCGCGCTCGCGCTCGGGGCCGACGCGTTCCTCGTCAAGCCCGCCGAACCCGAGGTGCTGGGCGCCGTCATCCGCGAACTGCTCGCCCAGGAGACGCACGTCGAGCGCCCGCCCCACGACGAGCGCACGCTGGTGCTCGAACACCACGCCGTGGTGGCCGCCAAGCTCGAACAGAAGGTGGCCGAGGCCGAGGCGCTGAGCCGCCAGTTGCTGGAGGAGGCTCGCCAGCGGGAGTTGCGCGATCGCGCCCTGCACGAGGTGCGTCTCGGGATCGTCATCAGCGACGCGCGACGCCCCGACCTCCCCATGGTGTACGTCAGCCCGGGCTTCGAACGCATCACCGGCCACGCCGCCGCGGAGGTCCTCGGCCGCAACTGCCGGTTCCTGCAGGGGCCCGACACGGACCCCGACCACGTCGCGCAGATGCGCACCGCGCTGCGGGCGGGCGTGGCCTGCTCGGTCGAGCTGCGCAACTACCGCAAGGACGGCACGCCGTTCTGGAACGCGGTCACCATCAACCCGGTCCACGACGGCACGGGCCAGATCACGCACTTCGTCGGCGTGCTCGACGACGTGACCGAGCGGCGGCGTCTCGAGGATCAACTGCGGCAGGCGCAGAAGATGGAGGCCGTCGGCCGACTGGCCGGGGGCGTCGCGCACGACTTCAACAACATGCTCACGGTCATCTGCGGATCGGCCGATCTGCTGCGGCGTCGCCCCCACCTCTCCGACGAGGACCGCGGTGTCGTCGCCGAGATCGCCCTGGCCGCCGACCGCGCCACGAGCCTCACCCGCCAGTTGCTCGGCTTCAGCCGCCAGGCGCTGCTGCACCCGAGGGTCGTGGACCTGAACGCCGCGGTCACCGAGACGAGTCGGATGCTCGCGCGCCTGCTCGGCGAGGACATCAGGCTCGAGGCGCGCCCCAACGCGGCACCTGCCGACGTGTTCGTCGACCTCGGGCACCTGAACCAGATCCTGATGAACCTCGCCGTCAACGCGCGCGACGCCATGCCGCGCGGCGGATCGCTGACGATCGAGACCGCCACCGTCTCGCTGCCCGAGGAGATGGTCACCATCCCGCTCGGGGGCAAGTCGGGTCCGCACGTGATGCTGGCCGTGACCGACACGGGCACCGGCATGTCGCCGGAGGTCCAGAGCCACATCTTCGAGCCCTTCTTCACGACCAAGCCCGCCGATCGCGGCACGGGCCTCGGGCTCTCGGTCGTGTTCGGCATCGTGCAGCAGAGCGGGGGGCGTCTCCAGGTGGACAGCGAGGTGGGGCGCGGCACGACCTTCCGCATCTACCTTCCGCTGGCCAACGCCTCGGCCCCGCCGGAGCTCGACGTGGCAGAACTGGCGTCCGAAGGCCACGAGACGATCCTGCTCGTCGAGGACGAGCCCGCCGTCCGTGAACTGGCCGCCATGGCCCTGAGCCTGAACGGCTACACGGTGCTGCCGGCCAAGGACGCCCCCGAAGCCCAGGCGGTGATGGCCACGCGTGGAGGCCGCGTGGATCTCGTGCTGACCGACGTGGTCATGCCCGGCATGGGCGGACCGGAACTCGTCGACCGACTCCGACTGGTCGCGCCGAACATCAAGGTGCTCTACATGAGCGGCTACACGGACGACGCAGTCATTCGACATGGCCTGCTGACCGGCGAGGTCGAGTTCATCCAGAAGCCCTACACGTCGCTGGACCTGGCCAGGAAGGTCCGGAGCGTGCTCGACGCGCGCTCGTGACCGACTCGAGGTGGTCCCCATGCACAGCCCCCGCCGTCCGTCGTCGTTGCCGTCCGTCGGCCTGCTGGCCTTCGCCCTGACTGCGGTGTCGTCGTCGGGGATTCCCGCTGCCGCGCAGACGCCGCCGCGCCCCGACGCCACGGCGCTGAATCCCGCGGCAACCGGCGGATTCTCACCTCGCGAGACCCCGCTCACGCTCGGCGCGGCCGCATACGCCAAGATCCTCTGCTCGGCCGTCTTCGTCTCGGGCCGCGACGAGGCCGAGGCCCGCCGCAACAGTGCCTTCTTCCTCACGCCAGAGGCCGACCGGCCACACGTCACGACGGTCGTCGACCGGGATCGCCAGGTGGTGCGAGCCACGGTGCGCGGTGTCGTCACGCGTTCGGCCGGCTTCTACGGCGACCAGGGCTGCGTCATCCATCCCGAGGGGACCGAGTCGGTGCTCTTCACGCCGACGCCCGTGACGACCACCCTGCCCGACCCGAGGACCCAGCCCTGGCCGATGGGCGACGCGCTGCCCGATACGCCGTGGCCCGCCGATCTCGACAAGCGCGCCATCGACGCGGCCGTGCAGGTGGCGTTCTCCGATCCCGAGGCGCTCACCGCCGGCATGCTGGTGCTGCACAAGGGCCGCATCGTGGCCGAGCGCTACGACCTCGGCACGACGGCCGACACGCAGCTCGAGAGCTGGTCGATGGGCAAGAGCCTCACGGCCACGCTCGTGGGCCTGCTGATCCAGCAGGGCGCCTTGTCGCTCGAGGCCCCCGCGCCCGTCGCCGCCTGGCAACGCCCCGGCGACCCGCGGCGCGGCATCACGCTGAGCCACCTGCTGCGCATGAGCAGCGGCCTGCACTGCACTTCACCCGGCGATCCCGACTACGCGCCCGATCGCGACGGCTACCCCGCACACGCGCTCGTCTACACCGGCGCGCTCGACGTCTTCCGCTTCTCGACGAGCCGCCCGCTGCAGTTCACACCTGGCACCGAGGGTCGCTATCGCAATTGCGACCCGTTGACGCTCGGCGCGATCGTGCGACAGGCCGTCGAGGCCAGAGGCGAGGAGTACCTCACGTGGCCGCAGCGTGCGCTGTTCGACCGCATCGGCATCCGCCGGCAGGTGCTCGAGCCCGACCCGTATGGCAACTTCATCCTCAGTGGATACGACTACGGCACCGTGCGCAACTGGGCCCGGCTCGGGCTGCTCTACGCGCAGGACGGCGTGTGGCAGGGCACGCGCCTGTTGCCCGAGGGGTTCGTGCGCTTCGTGAGCACGCCGGCGCCCGGCTGGGCGAAGCCCCGGTACGGCGGCCTGTTCTGGGTCAACGGCACGAACGAACTCGACGCGCCGCCCGACGCCTACTGGATGGCGGGTGCGGGAGGCCAGCGCGTCATCGTCATCCCGTCGCGCGAGCTCGTGATCGTCCGCCTGGGCCACATGCGTGGCGACACGATTGGCATGAAGCTGCTCGACAAGGCCGTGCGTGGCCTCGTGGACGCGGTCCGTGTGCCCTCGGCGGAGTGACGGCCGGCCGGCCCTGCCAGCCCCGGCGTGGGAGGGTGCGAACGCGAAGGCCCCCGCACGCGCCAGCCGCGTCGAAGCAGCTACACTCGTTCCGCCATGACCGACATCCCCGTCACCGAGCAGGAGAACGAGCGCTCGCGCCACCTCGACACGCTCTCGATTGCCGAGACGCTGGCCCTCATCAACGACGAGGACCACGGCGTGCCGGCCGCGGTGCAGCGCGAACTGCCGAACATCGAACGGGCCGTCTCGGCGGTCGTCGCTCGCCTGAAGCAGGGCGGTCGCCTCATCTACGTGGGTACCGGCACGTCGGGCCGGCTCGGCGTGCTCGACGCCTCGGAGTGTCCGCCGACCTACGGCGTGCCGGCGGACCTGGTACAGGGGCTCATCGCCGGCGGCTACGAGGCGTGCTACCGGGCGGTCGAGGCGTCGGAGGACGACCGCGAGGCCGGGGCCCGTGATCTCGCGGCACGTGGCGTGACGGCCGCGGACGCCGTGATTGGCATCGCGGCGTCGGGACGCACGCCCTACACCATCGGCGCCGTCGCGTACGCGCGATCCCTCGGAGCGTTCACCGCGGCCGTCACGTGCGTGCCGGGTTCGGCCATCACCGAGGCCGTGGACGTCGCCATCGTGCCAGTCGTCGGTCCCGAGGTCGTCGCCGGCTCGACGCGCATGAAGGCCGGCACCGCACAGAAGCTCGTGCTCAACATGATCTCGACGACCACGCTGGTGCAACTCGGCTACGTGCGCGGCAACCGCATGACGAACATGCGGGCGCGCAACACGAAGCTGCAGGCGCGTGCCGTGCGCATCCTCCAGTCGGAGGCCGAACTCGACGAAGCCGCCGCGACCAGCGCCCTCGAGGCCGCGAGCGGCGACATCGCGACGGCGTTCGTCATGCTGCGGACCGGGCGCTCACGCGAGGAGGCGAGCGAGGCGTTGCAGCGCGCCGACGGGGTCATCGATCGCGCGGTCGCGTCACTCACCCCCTGAGCCCACGACCCACTCGGATGGCTCACGTCGTGGGCGATCGGCTCAGGGCGCAGGGCTCAGGACTCAGGCTCCGGAGAGCTCTCTGAGCCTTGAGTCAAGAGCCATGAGCCGCCACGTGAGCCGGGATTGGCATGCCGGCTTGCCCGGCATTCCCGGCATTCCCGGCATCGCGGCATTGTCAGTGCGTGCCCTGCGTGCCGAGCATCCGCTCGCGCGCCGCGCGGAACTCGTTGCCCGGCGCCCACTGCGGCCACGTCGCCGCGTTGGCCACACGGTAGCCGACGGCCATCAGCAGGCGCGCATCGTCTACGGCGCCGGTCAGGTCCCAGTCGTCCTTCACCTCGTCCGACGGGCTGTGGTAATCGCGGCTGGTGTACTCGTCGCGCTTCCGCGTGCCGTAATCGGCGTCCTTGCCGACGTACTCGATGCCCGTGTCGGTGTAGAGCGCGGGCACGCCCTTCTTGGCGAAGTTGAAGTGGTCGGAACGGTAGTAGTACCCCTTCTCCGACTCCGGATCCGGGCGGAGCGTGCGGCCCTGCTCGGTGGCCGCGGCGCGCAGGTAGTCGTCGAGCTGCGACGCGCCCAGGCCGATCACGGTGAGGTCCTTCGTGCGCCCCCACTGGTTGACGCCGTCGATGTTGACCACCGCCACGGTCTTCGCGAGCGGATACACGGGATACTCGGCGTAGTAGGCCGACCCGAGCAGCCCCTGCTCCTCGGCGGTGACCATCAGGAACACCACCGACCGCTTCGGCTTCGGCTGCACCTGCGTGAACGCCCTCGCGATCTCGAGCACCATCGCCGTGCCCGACGCGTTGTCGAGCGCGCCGTTGTAGATCGTGTCGCCGTCCACCGGATCGCCGATGCCGAAGTGGTCCCAGTGCGCGGTGTAGATCACGTACTCGTCCTTCAGCGCCGGGTCGCTGCCTTCCAGCTTCGCCAGCACGTTCTTCGACGCCATCGTCCGGATCGTGTTGCCGACGGCCATCGACGCCGTGAGGCCGAGGGGCACGGGCCTGAAGTCCCGGGAGAGCGCCTGCTTCTTCAGCGCGTCGAGGTCCTGTCCGGCCAGCGTCATCAGCCGGCGAGCCGCGTCGAGCGACAGCCAGCCCTCGATGCTCGCGCGGCTCATGTTCTTGTCCTCGGTGACCAGGTCGAGGCGCTCGCCGAGATTGCCCTGCACCACCGAGAAGGGATAGCCGGCTGGCCCGGTCTCGTGGACGATCAGCACGCCCGCTGCGCCGCGACGTGCGGCCTCTTCGTACTTGTAGGTCCAGCGGCCGTAGTACGTCATCGCGCGGCCACCGAAGATCGCGTCGTCGAGTTTCGAGGGGTCCGACGCCGACGGCACCTGGGGATCGTTGACGAGCACGACGATGGTCTTGCCCTTGACGTCGAGGTCCTTGAAGTCGTTCCACTCGAACTCGGGCGCCGTGACACCGTAGCCGACGAACACCAGCTCCGAGTTCTCGAGGCTGGCCTGGTCGGCGACGTGCTTGGTCCACGCGACGACCTCGTCCTTCCACCGGAAGGTCGCCTTCCTGCCACGGCCCGCCACCGTGAGGGGACGCTTCTCGGCCGGAGTGAGGCCGACCAGGCGCACGTCCTGCACGTAGGTGCCGTCGGTGTTGCCCGGTTGCAGGCCCAGGGCCTTGAACTGCTGCTCCAGGTAGGCCACGGTGCGGGTCTCGCCCTCGGTGCCGGGCTTGCGCCCCTGGAACTCGTCGGACGACAGCGTGCGGGTCTGTTCGAGCAGACGCGACGCCTCGATGGACGGCAGCGCAGACAACGCCGTCTGGGCTGGCGCATCGGCGGCCGGTGTGGCGGGTTGACGCGTGCAGGCGGCTCCCAGGGCCACTGGCAGGAGGAGGACGACGAGAGCTCTCATGACCAGCATCGTAGCGCCTGCGGGTAGAATGGCGGCAGTCCCTGGAGGTTCGCGCATGAGTGTCACCCGCCGAGAGTTCGGCAAATTCGCCATGGCCACCGTGCCTGCGGCGCTGATCGGCGATCGGACGCTGGCCGGTGTCCTCGCGCAATCGCGGCCGAACTCGTCGATCAATGGCGTGCAGGTCGGCGTCATCACCTACAGCTATCGCGCCATGCCCGATCAGGGCGCCGAGGCGACGCTCCGCTACATCGCGGAGTCGGGCATCAGCGCCATCGAGTTGATGGGCGGCCCGATCGAGGCCTACGCAGGCGCCCCGGCGATGCCGCGCCCGCCCGGCGGGGGCCCCGGCGGCCCCGGAGGGCCCGGGGGCCGACGACAGCTGACCCCTGAGGAGATGGCGGCACGCGAGCAGTACGCGGCCGATCTGAAGAAGTGGCGCCTGTCGCAGTCGATGGACAGGTTCAAGGCGCTGCGCAAGATGTACAACGACGCCGGCGTGACCATCTACGCCACGAAGATGCTCAACACGTCGATGTCGGACGAGGAACTCGAGTACGTGTTCGGCGTCGCCGAGGCCCTGGGTGCCACGCACACGACCCTCGAACTGCCGACCGACGGCGCGGCCCTGAAGCGCCTCGGCGAGTGGGCCGTGAAGAAGAAGGTCTACGCGGCGTACCACACGCACCTGCAGGGCACGCTCACCGCCTTCGACGAGGCCTTCGCGGTGTCGCCGGGCAACATGGCCAACATCGACTTCGGCCACTACGTCGCAGCCGGCAGCGGCGATCCCGTGGTGTTCCTCGAGAAGTTCCACGGCCGCATCAGCAGCTTCCACCTCAAGGACCGCAAGTCGAAGGAGAACGGCGGCGCCAACGTGCCCTGGGGCGAGGGCGACACGCCCATCGCGCGCATCCTGCAGAGCGTGCAGAAGCACCGTTACGCGATCCCCGCCACGATCGAGATGGAGTATCCGGTGCCGGAGGGCTCCACCCCGGTGGCCGAGGTCCGCAAGTGCGTGGACTTCTGCCGGCGCGTCCTGTCCTGAGCGGAGTGAAGGCCCGGCGTCGCGCGACGGACGAAGTCCTGAGCGCGCCGGCGGGGCTGAACGGAGTCGAAGGATGTCCGAACGCAAGTACCGGCAGCGCGGCTACCAGGACGACGACCGGGATCGGTCGCGGCAGCCGGAGCGCGAACGTCGGCCCCCGCCCCCGCCGGGTGCGCCCGCGGCGACTCGCCGGCTCTCGTCGGAGGGCGCACGCAACCCGAACCTGATGGGGTACCGCGAAGTGGCGCGGTGTGCGCGGTGCGGGGCGCTCGTCGACGCCGACATCCTCTCGCGCAGCGCCTGCGCCCGCTGCGGCCAGGCGCTGCACTCGTGCGCGCAGTGCGTGCACTTCGACACGAGCGCGCACTTCCAGTGCACACAGCCGATCCCGGCGCGGATCGCCCCCAAGGACGCCGCCAACGACTGCACGCTGTTCGTGGCTCGCACGTCGCTCGAGCGCGAGACGTCCTCGTCCACGGCGCCGTCGAGCTCGTCCAGCGCCCGCAAGGCGTTCGACGACCTCTTCAAGTAGACACGCGACTCGACCCGCGCCCTGGCAGCCTCAGCGCACCGGGTAGCCGACGGTCTGCGAGAACAGCACCTGCTGGTCGTGGGTCAGGCCGAGGGCGTCGGCGATAGCGTCGCGGTCGATCCACGCGCGGATGACGGTGGCCAGGCCGTTGGCCGCTGCAAACAGGTAGACGTTCTGGCAGATCGCCCCTGCGGCGGCCGCCGAGTACGACTGGCGCTGCGCGGCCGGCACCAGGCCCATGCGCGTGTGGTCGGCGACGTAGACCAGGTCCAGCGGTGCCTTGTCCACGAAGTCCTGGTAGCCGGTCACCCGCCGTACGTCGGCCGCGGCCACCAGCACCAGCGCGTGCGCTGCGGCGTCGTAGCGGTACGCTCCTGCGGCCAGGGCCACGTACACGTCGATCTCCTGCGCGTCGAGCGCAGTCGGCGCCGTGCGTCCCCCTTCGGGTCGATTCACGCCGAAGGCCGCCCACAGCAGGCCCGACAGGACCGGCAGCGGCAGGGCATCCGGCGCGAACTCGCGCGACGACCGGCGGGCCGACAGCGCATCGAGCAGCGGCATGCCGCCCTGGTGCGGCACCGCCGGCAGCACGATGGTCGTGGCGCTGTCGCCGACGGCCGGCGCCGGCCGCAGGCGCCCCATCATGCCCAGCACGATTTTCCCCATCGTCGTCATCGGACTCCTCCGGCTTCAGCCGCCATCCAGCGTGCGCCACGAGGCCACCGGCGGACAAGCCGGGAGCCGGGTACCGGGTACCGGGGGCCGGGGGGCCGGGGGCTGACCGTAGGCTGCAGGCCATAGGCTGTAGGCCATGGGCTGTGGGCCACAGGCTGTGGGCCGCAGGCTGTAGGCCGTAGGCTGTAGGCCATCCTGTGTAGGCCATAGGCTGTGTAGGCCGTGGCCCATAGGCTGTAGGCTGTAGCGATGCAGCGCGACCCTGCAGGCCAGCACTTCGACGTCGTCATCGTGGGCTCCGGCGCCTCCGGCGGCTGGGCCGCCAAGCGCCTTGCCGAGGCCGGGCTGCGGGTCGCCGTGCTGGAGGCCGGGCGTGCATTGACCGACGCCGACTACAAGGAACACGTCCCGGCCTGGCAGCTCGAGTACCGCGGGCGCACCAAGCGGCCGTTCGAGCGCACCCAACCGACACAGTCGCAGTCCTACGCCGTGCGCGAGTGGAACGCCGACTGGTATGTGAACGACGTCGAGGAGCCGTACGTGGACGAGTCGAAGCCCGACTTCGTCTGGGTGCGGCCGCGTGTGGTCGGCGGTCGCACCAACATCTGGGGACGCGGCTGCCTGCGCATGAGCGACATCGACTTCAAGGCCGCGTCGCACGACGGCGCAGGCGTGGACTGGCCCCTGTCGTATGCCGAACTGAAGCCCTACTACGATCTCGTCGAGTCGTACGCGGGCGTGTCGGCGATGGCCGAGGGCCTGCCGCAGCTGCCCGATGGTCCATTCCAGCCGCCCATCGGTCTCACCTGTCACGAGCACGCCGTACGCAACCGCGTGAAGAAGGCGTTCGGCTACACGGTCACGCAGGGTCGCACCGCCAACCTCACGCAGCCGATCGACGGGCGCGCGGCCTGCCACTACTGCGGGCCGTGCGAGCACGGCTGCGTCACGCACTCCTACTTCAACGCCGCCTTCACGACGATGAAGGACGCGCTGGCGACGGGGCGGTGCACGCTGGTCACCGGCGCGATGGTGTACCAGGTGCTGATGGACCCCGACACGCACAGGGCGCGTGGGGTGCTCTACGTCGACAGGGCCACGCGCCAGCCCCGCGAGGTGTTCGGCCGCGTCGTGGCGCTCTGCGCCCAGTCGATCGAGTCGGTCCGGGTGCTCTTCAACTCCGCGACGCGTCAGGCCCCGAACGGCCTGGCCAACTCCAGCGGGCTGCTGGGCAAGTACCTGATGACGCATTTCGCCGGCGCCGGCGCCTCGGGCGAGCTGCCCGACCTCGTCGTGAGGCCGAAGGTGGATGGACCCAACCGGCCGTGCGGGTTGCTCACGCCGCGCTTCCGCAACCTGCCGGGTGGACCGAAGACCGACGGATTCCTGCGGGGGTACGGCCTCAGCACGTACGTCGGCGCGGGCCTCGACCTCGGCGCCAGCGGCTTCGGCGCGGCCTACAAGCAGGCCATCGCGGAACCACGGCCCGTCACGCTGACGTTCGCGGGCTTCGGGGAATGCCTGCCCTACGCCGACAACACCTGCACCGTGGATCCCGACACGAAGGACGCCTACGGCATCCCGGTGGTGCGGCTGCGACTCTCGCCGAAGGACAACGAACTGGCCATGCACCGCGACATGGCGGTGCACGCGGCCGAGATCCTCGACGGCATCGGCGCCACCAACATCCGGCTCACGCACGGCCTCCGCGGCCAGGCCCACGAGGTGGGCATCGCGCGCATGGGCACCGATCCGAAGTCGTCGGTGCTCACGCCGTACCTGCAGGCGCACGACGTGCGTAACCTGTTCGTGATGGACGGGTCGTGCTTCCCGTCGAGTGGCTGGCAGAACCCGACGAGCACGATCATGGCCCTGGCCGTGCGATCGAGCGACTACCTGCTCGAGCAACTCCGCTCGAACAGTCTGTAGATGCAGGGACTCGCGATCCTGAAGGCCATTCCCGACATCGCCCTGCGGCCCGCACACGGGCCCGCCACACCATGAGGATTCGACCGTGACCGACCTTCGCGACCGCGTCGTCCTGATCACCGGCGCCTCCACCGGCATCGGTGCCGCGGCGGCTCTGGCGTTCGCCCGCGCGGGCTGCCGCCTCGCGCTGCACTACAACCAGAGCGCCGACGAGGCCCGCGCCGTCGAGAGCGCCGCGCAGGCGCACGGCGCCGAGACGCTCCTCACCCAGGGCGACCTCCGACACGCCGAGGTGGTCCCGCGCATCGTCGGCGACACGATGGAGCGCTTCGGGCGCATCGACGTGTTGATCAACAACGCGGGCGGAATGCTCGGGAGGAAGAGCATCGCGGAGTACAGCGAGGCGCACCTGCTGGAGGTGCTCGCGCTCAACGTCACGCAGGTGGTGCTGTTGGTCCACGAGGTGGTGCCGATCATGCGGCGACAGGGTGGTGGCAGCATCATCAACGTCAGCTCGATTGCGGCACGTACGGGAGGCGCGGGCGGTGCGGTGCTCTACGGCGCGGCGAAGGGCTTCGTCTCGACGGCCACGCACGGCTGGGCGCGTGAGCTCGCGCCCGACAACATCCGCGTCAACGCCGTCTCGCCAGGCGTGGTGACGACGCCTTTCCACGACCGCTACTCCACACCCCAGCAACTGGAGGCGATGCGCGCGACGATCCCGCTCGGCCGCCTCGGCACCGCAGACGAGTGCGCCGGCACGTTCCTCTACCTGGCGAGCGAGTCGCTGTCGGGCTACGTGACGGGCCAGATCGTCGAGGTCAACGGCGGGCAGTACATGCCTTGATCCTTGTAATGCCGGGAATGCCGGGAATGCCGCGAATGCCGGAAATACCGGGATGGCGCAGCGCTCGCGCGTCACTCGTCCAGCGTGACCGTCACCTTCCCGATGAGCAGGTCGACGGCCACACCTGACCACTCGAACCTGCGGGGCCCCACCAGCGTCCCGACGGGCATCTCGCCGGGGACGTCGAACCCAAGCGCTCGCGCAAACGCGAGCAGGTCACGGGCATTCCGCTCGAGCGCGTCGGCGCTGCACGCGGGGCTCCTGAACTCCTGGACCACGAAGCACGCCAGCGACGCGCGGCGCTTCTTGGCCTCGAGCAGCGTGCCCGCCACGGCGTGCAGCAACTGGTAGCGCAGGTCGCTGATGGCGTCGTCCAGGCCTCGACCGACGACAAGCTCCACGAGTTGCGCGACTCGCTCGGGCCGTCGCGATGGCGCCGCCTGGAGAGCCGAGCCCCGCTCGCCCACGGCGGGCTCCGCGACACGCCCAATCAGCTCCCCAAACGGCTCATCGGCCTTGGCCTCGATCGCGAGCACGAGCGGGTTGTCGCCGACCATGCCGCATGCGAGCACGTCGTGCTGGCGTCCCCGGCCGAAGTCGTCGAGGCGTGTCTCGTGCTCCGGGAAGACGGTGCAAATCATGGCGCCGCGTGTCGACGGGTGACCGTCGAGCAATGCGCGAATGCCAGACGGGACGCGCGCCTCGGGAGAGCCGCCCGTGAACCAGGCACGTGCCGACTCCATGGCACTGCGGCCGGCCCTCCATTGATGGGAGCGGGCGGGCGGCGCCAGGCGCTGCCACTCCGCCACCGAGTGGATGCGTGCGCCACGTGGGCCAATCACCGCGACCGTCGTGTCGGTCCGGTCGCCGGGGTCCTGCGGACGTCGCCCCGTGAACGCGTCGCGCCGGCCGAGCGTACGGTCCGCCTCCCTGCTCATCGCCCGCACGGCGATCTGGAGATCGCTCGCGAGCGCGTGCCCGTCGCCGAGACGGTCGCCGATGGTGGCCGCGGTGGCGCCGTAGTACCAGAGGATGTCGTCGACCGACGCGTTGAACCGCGAGAACACGCGGCCCTCGCTCGTGTGACTGTCGTGCAGGATGGCCTGGGCGTTGTGCAGCGTGTCGGCCGCCTTGAGCGCGAGCACGCGGGGATCGGCGTCGGCCAGGTGCTGGAACTGCTCGAGCTTCCGCACCATCCACGGCCGCTTCACCCCACCCTCGTCCTTCGTCTCGCTCACGGCCTGCACGAGCCAGCGCACTTCGGGACTCACCAGCCGATCGATCAGCCCGGCGAGCGCGTCGCGCAGACCAGCCGTTCCGGCCGCGGCGTCGAAGCCGTCGAAGGTCGCGGCCAGCGCGGCCCGCGTGCGCCCCTCCTCGTCGTCGTGCACGTCTTCCAGCACGTCGTGCAGCAACCCCGCGAGTACCACCGGCTCGGGCTGGCCGGCCTGTTCCAGGAGGTGCGACACCGACACGACGTGAGAGACGTACGGCAGCCTGGTGCCCTTGCGCACCTGGTGGGCGTGGACCACCGCCGCGATCCGCAATGCCGCTTCCCACGGCGACAGATGGTGTGTGTCCGGCGGGCGCTGGGCGATGCGATCGCACTCGCGCATCCAGCGGTCCAGGGCATCGGGGGTGGACGCCGGGTGCCAGTGGGCAGCCGCCAGCACCCCGTCGCGATAGTCCGGATGAATCTCGAGCGGCGTCAACAGCGGCCATGGATACCGCCCAATCGACCGGACGGCCTCGTCGAACGTGCTGACGCCCCTGGCGTCGTCATGCTCTGGGCCCTCGTCGTGCGTCCGCCCTTGCGCGGGACCGCCGTCGCCCTCCGACGCCTCGAGCATGTCCCACAGCGTCGACTCGTCGGTGGACGCGAGGTACTCCCAGCGTCCGGCCGACGTGAACCGTCGGACGATGGAGATGCTGCCGCCCTCGGCACCGATTCGGAGCACGACCTCGTCACCCTGTCGTTGCTGTGGCATCACCTGGTCCCCTCTCCCTGTGTGGCGCGTTGCTGAGTGATGGCCCTGCATCCCCGCGACCCGGTGACGTGCCACGGCCCGTCGCTCTGACAACGGCTGAGGCGCGGACACCCGCCCTTGGCCCGTGGACGTTCGGCGTTCCCGGATGACGGCGCGGTCGGCCGCCTTCGCGGCAGTCGCGTCGGCGCCCAGGGAGACCGCGTCTACCTCAGACGTGCGCCCTGCCGCATTCGGCGTTCGGCGTTCGGCGTTCTGCGTTCGTCATGCATCATGCATCAGGCATTACACTGCCCCTCATGCGCGCCCTGCTGCTCCTCGCCCTCGTCCTGCTCGCCCAGGGGCCGGCGCCCTCGCCCATCCAGGACGGGGAGGCACATGGCGATCCGCCCTTCCTCCTCGAGGACGGCTGGGAGCCCCTGCTCGACGGCTCGTCTCTCGCGGGATGGACGGCCTGTGACGCGAAGACCGCCAGCGAGTGGCAGGCCGTGCGCGGCATTCGCTACGAGCCCACGCTCGCGCCGACGCGCCTGGCCGGACACGGCGCCGGTGGTGGCGTCATCGTGAACGGCCCGACGGGCAAGACCGCGAATCTGTGCACCTCGCGAGCGTTCGGCGACATCGAGCTGTACGCGGAGTTCATGCTGGCCAAGGACTCCAACTCGGGCATCTACCTGCAGGGCCTCTACGAGATGCAGATCCTCGACACGTGGGCCAAGACCGGCCCGCTCTCGTACGGCGATCTCGGAGGCATCTATCACCAGTGGATCGACGGCAAGGGCGTCGGCGGCTCGGCTCCGCGTGTGAACGCGGCGCGACGGCCCGGTGAGTGGCAGTCGTACCAGGCCTGGTTCCGCGCGCCCCGCTTCGATGCCTCGGGCCGGAAGACCCAGCCCGCACGGTTCGTACGCGTCCTGCTGAACGGGCAGCTGGTGCAGCAGGACGTGGACGTGCCCGGCCCCACGCGGGCGGCACTCGACCTGCCCGAGGGCCCGAGTCACCCGCTGATGCTGCAGGGCGATCACGGGCCGATTGCCTACCGCCACATCCACGTCCGTCCGTTGCGCCCGATCGTCACGAGGTAGACCCGCCATGACCGATCCGGCTTCCCCGCGTCACGCCGGGCACACGCTCTGGGTGCGGTGTACCCACTGGCTTGCCGCCGCGAGCATCCTCGTGCTCGGCGTCACGGGGGTCGTCATCCTGATGGCGCATCCGCGGCTCTACTGGGGAGAGGCCGGTAACGATCTCACACCCGCGCTGATCGAGTTGCCCATCAGTCGCAACCATCGGCACGGCGGCTGGGAACAGGCGCAACCGTTCTTCGACGCGCCTGGCAGTCCGGTCTCGGCCAGTCGCACCACCGACATCTTCAACCAGAACAGCTGGGGCCGCAGCCTGCACTTCCTGGCCGGCTGGGTGCTGGTCGCGTCAGGATGCGTCTACCTGTTGAGCGGCCTGTTCACGCGTCACCTGTGGCGGCACCTCGTGCCTGCGCGGCGCGAACTCACGGGCGGCGCGCTGCGACGCGAGTTCGCCGACCACGCCCGCCTGCGGATTCGACGCGCGACCGGAGGGCCACAGTACGGCCTCCTGCAGAAGTCCGCGTACCTGGCGGTGGTGCTGGTCGCGCTGCCGGTGATGACGCTGACAGGGCTGACGATGTCGCCGGCCGTGACGACGGCGTTCCCCGTGCTGCTCGACGTCTTCGGTGGTTTCCAGTCGGCGCGCACGCTGCACTTCGCCGCGTTCGTGCTGCTTGCCCTGTTCACGGCCGGGCACCTGGTGCTGGTGACCCTGTCCGGATTCCGCCGCCAGATCCGCGCCATGACGATTGGAGACCGACATGCCCAGACATCGCATGACCCGTCGTGATGTCCTGACGGGAGGCCTCGTCGCAGCCGGCGGCCTGCTGCTGCCGGGATGCGCACGGGAACTGCCGCCCACATATGGCCACCTGCTCCGCATCGGCGACAACTTCACGTACGCGGCCCATCGGCTGCTGCTGCCGGGGCAGTCGCTGGCGCGCGAGTACACCCGTGCCGACGTCTCGTCGTTCCCCGCGATCGGCACGACCGATCCGGGGGCCGCGCACCTGGCGACGTTCCATCCCGAGCACGGCCCGGTGTACGCGCGGCTGCGCCACGGCGGCTTCGCCGACTGGCGGCTGGCCATCGAAGGCCACGTGGCCAGGCCGGGCACCTACTCCCTCGAAGACTTGAAGCGCTTCCCCGCGCGCACGCAGATCACGCGTCACGCCTGCGAAGAAGGCTGGTCGGCCATCGCCGAGTGGCAGGGCGTGCCGCTGCGATCGGTACTCGAAGCCGCGGGCGTGCGGCCCGACGCGCGCTTCGTGAGTCTCCACACGTACGATCACTGGCTCGACAGCATCGACATGCTCGACGCCCTGCACCCGCAGACGCTGCTGGCCTACGGCATGAACGGCCGCGAACTGCCGGTGCCCCACGGCGCGCCCGTGCGCCTGCGGGTGGCGACGCAACTGGGCTACAAGAGCCTCAAGTTCCTGCGCAAGATTGTCGTGACGTCCACGTTCGACCCGTCGGCATCACCCGTGCCAGCGGGCTGGTCGTGGTATGCGGGCATCTGAACGGGGAGCGGGTAACGGGCAGCGGTGAGCGGGGCGGATGATCGGCAACGGTCGGCACGGTACCTAGCACCCCGTTCCGGTACCGGGTCACCGGCCTACGCACTGACCGCCACCCGATTCTCGCTACCCGCTACCCGCGCTGTCTGACCACGCCGAGCGGAGCATCATGGCCGCCGTGAGGACGACGACGACCACGACGAGCCATCGCACGGCCTCGAGCGGCAGCGATTTCACGAGCAGCGCGGCGAGCAGCACACCAGGAATCCCACCGAGCGTGAGCCCGACCGCCGGGCCGGGACTGTACTTCCCGGCACGCACGAACCGCGTGCTCGCCACGGGCATCAGAAACGCACAGGCGCCCATCATGATGGGGAAGGCGGCCCGCGGACTCATGCCGAGGAGGCTGATCAGGATCAGGCAGGGCGCGTAGAACCCGACGCCGATCGTGTTGAGCGCACCGAACGCCGCGCTCCCCAGGGCCGCAACCAGGAGCGGTCCGCCGTCCAGGCCGAGCGCGTCACCGCCGGCCGGGAACAGTGCGAGCTGGGTCATGGTCATCAGCCCCGCCGCGGCGAGCAGGGCCACGCCCATCCCGACGCGGATGGGTCTCGCCGGCAGACGGGCCACGCGCCCCGCCCCGAACCACGCGCCCACGATCGACGCCCCGATCAGGAGCACGAGCGTGCGGGGCTCGACGTCGATGATCGAGATGTACAGGAAGGCCTGCACCACCACGGGGAGCGTGTGGCCGACGTTGAGCGTGCCCGGGATCCGCTCGTCGGGCACCAGGCGCCCGACCTTGTAGACGGCCGTCGTCGGCGCGAAGCTCCCGATGCCCAGGGTGTCGAAGAAGTTCGTCACGAAGCCGATCGCCAGATGACCGGCCCCAGGACGTGCGCCTTCACCCGATGGCTCCGCGGCGCCCGATCTGCCCCGGGCGCGCCGCCGCTCCGCCGCCCACGTGGCGGCATACGCCGCCGCGAAGAGAGCGAGCAGCACGAGGAGAACCTGCCGGACGGGATGTCCCATGTCGCTCGCGATGTCTGTAGACGGAAGCGTATACGCGGCGCGGTCAGCTGAGCAATCGACGCACCGTTCACGGCCGGGACGGCCACCACGGTAGGGACGGCCGTCCCGGCCGTCCGCCCAGCTGTCGGCCCCGCGCCCGGCGGACGGCTCGGAGAGCCGTCCCTACCGTTT
>VFQN01000754.1_pt1 | contig 58524 bp, 93 predicted proteins | sample 3512371 | NCBI WGS metagenome assembly VFQN01 (sample SAMN10412370, study PRJNA504923) | tailings metagenome | isolation source: Replicate 2 from Balatoc abandoned mine | place: Philippines: Itogon, Benguet | collected 2017-08-28 | reverse complement strand
GAGCGCAGCGCCGTGCTCGTGACACGTGGCACCTCATGCCCTCGCTACCAGTCATGCCACACGGACGCCATGTCCCGCCGTTCCACTGCCCTCGCTCTGCGTGGATGGCCGAACTGCATGGCCTGGTTCCTCGCACTGATGCCATACACCGGTACGCCGGTACAAAGTGCCAATGCCCCCTTGCCCGTTGCCCCCCAGCCTCCCAACTCTGTCGTGTGCCCTTGCCGTACCGGCAGCAGTTCTCGTTACACTGCGGGACCAGTAGGAACTGTACGCTAAGCATTTAGTGAACGAGCAACGCGCCATGTGTACCGCTTCTGTGCGGCTCACGCTTGTCCTGCTGCCCACGCACCGTGCCCCCATCCACAAGCAAGGTTCTGGAGCCGCGTGTGCCGTCGCCAGCGCAACTGCGCGAGTACTGCCTGGTTGACCACGTCAGCCATTGGCCCATTGCAGATACTACTGCCACCGCGACCGCAAGAGACGCCGTGGCGCTTGCAGCCGTCCAGCGTCCACAGCGAGGACGTTAAGTGGGTCAACCCAGTGACTTGCACCCAGCAGGGTAGCTCCCCTGGCACCCAGTGGCTTGCGTCAAGCCTGTGTAACGTTCTTGCGGTCAGCGGCTGGACACCTGGTTTCAGTATATCCGGCTGCGTGTCTCGAGTCTTTGCGGTGACCCTGGAGCCCCTGGCTCGTACACGGGTCCTGACATGCTGGGTTCCGGATCCTACCATGTGAGAAACAAACAAACGGCGTTGGTCCAGACTTGATTCCACAGTGGAAAGTGGGTGCAGGAGGGGGATGCAGTTCGCGGCCAAGACTTGCCTGTGGTAAGGGCAAGAGGAAGAGGGCGTGGAGGTCAAGGGTTGCAGTAATAGGGCTTCATAAAGGTCGGGCCGGCCGTGCTACCCTAGGCAGCAGCGCCAGTACGGTGTCACTTCCATGCATACAGATATTCCTTTTATACAGGCTATGCATGCAGCGTATTGCAGGCCAACTTTGCATGACAGCATGACTGATGGAGCAAGCAAGGAATCCTTCTACCGCATCATAGACACTGCAGGTGAATTGCAGACGCAACGGGAGCAAGTCTGCAGGGATATTTAGTACTTGCCAGGGATGCGCATTATCGCAGGCCCCAAACTCATCAAACGAAAGGTACTTGGAGGCCTCTCACAGACGGCAGGCCCATACAAAAGTCGCTTCCGGCGATAGAAGCATTACATTGCAACTATGTGGTTGTTCTCCAAGCAGCGATACGCTCTGAAACTTAGCTAGGCCAAGGCTGCAGGAACCCTTCGCTTCCCTCTCGGTACCATCCCACTATGAGCGGCTCGGTGAGCATCGATATGGCGCGGGATGTTAATTACTCGACGAATGGGGCCATGCAGCTGGATCACCGGCAGCGGGCCCATGCCGGACTTCGGGCGACAGGGCGTACGCCTGAAAGCTTTTTTGAGTCAGCCGAGAGACTCAGTCGGCGGTTCTTGGCCATTTGCGTATTCGGAATGCTCATACGTGAGTACCATTGCGCCCGCTTGCCTTGCTCCCTCGCACGGCCTTTCGCTATACGAAACCCCGCATGCCCGCAGCTCCTGCTCCGGAGCATGCACTTGCAAGCACGGCATGTAGTTCATCGGCCAGACTGCAACAGCGTTCTTCGTAGCTGCTGCACCCGCCCTCACCCAACGGTACCCTAGTTGTAGCCTGCAAGGCTGCAGCCGTGGCCCACCCAACGGCAGCACACTGTACCCTTCAACAAGCGGCCCTTGCCGCACCGATGGCCCTTGTCGTTCACCCCAGTCACCATCAAGTACATGTGGGAGACACGGAGCGGCTACGAGTCATCAGGCCCCGACGAAACCGACCCAGGCAACCCCATGACCGCCCTGCTCATCCTCTCCGCCCTCTTAACCCTGTATGCATGGTCCAAGGTGGGAGAACTGTGCAATATAGACAGGCTTGTCGACGTTAATCACCTACGAGAACCCCTTTGTTAGGGACCTTACCTTAGGCTGATTCCTTAGCTGGCCGTAGGGTGTTGCCTCGTGTGCGGGACAGCGCGTGCCACCTCCGCGTTGCTCCGTGTGCGGGACAGTGCGTGCCACTCCAGCGTACAGCGTGCTTAGCTGCTGTACAGCACCACCTACAGCACCGACTGCCGGATGTCACACAAGCCTCATACCCAACCCCTGACCTGTTACGCTTGTGCAGAAGAGCTCAGAAGGCACCGATGGGCAGCAACTGGTCCTGGCGCCTGGTAAGCGCTCACGGCGCCCTTTGTGCGGCAGTAAGGTGCAGATGCATGTTGGTAACGGGATGAACGGCGCATGACCGACATGCGGCATGCAATAATGGCGGAGGAGGGCAGGGGTATTACGAATGCCGAGCAGGGAACGGAGCATCAGTCAGAAACGGCATAGCGCTGACGGGATGCAGGACACGTGCGGTTGCAGGCTAACCGGACGCACGTGCCCTGAATAGCAGTTGCACCACGGGTCCTCTCCTCACGGTTTCTTTATGCCCTGTTTCCCCTTGCTGCAGAGGCCGGAGGTGCGGTGCTGCTGACTCACCGGCCGCACGTTGGAGCCGGGTACGTGGATGTGGAGGTGGCGCTCAGGGCCCTGCCCCTCAGCGCCTTCACACGGCCGCGGAAGGAGGAGCACCTGGAACTACCCCCAGTCGCTGTGATGGAGTTTGCGATGGCGAGCTCAGCGGCGGCCGAGGGCAGCTTCAAGGGCGGCAGCCAGAGCGAAGGGATGCAGACCCCCGCGCCTTCGTGTGTGGTAATACCAGTGGCGCGAATGCCGGCAGTGGTGGGGGGCGTTTCGGAGCCGCCTGCAGCTGGTGGCGGCGGCAGCGGCGGCAAGGGTTCGGTGGGCGGCAAGGCTGCGCTGACCAGCCGGCCGTCGTGCGGCGGCTCGTCGTCCGACTCGGACGAGTGCCCCTGCTGCGTGGTGTGCCTGGACCCCGTGCGCGAGGGGGACCTGGTGCTGACGCTGCCGTGCAGCCACAACCAGTTCCACGCAGCCTGCATCACGCCGTGGCTGCGGCAGCAGGCGGGGGAGGCGGCGTGCCCGCTGTGCAAGGCGCCGGTGTTCGGGGCGCAGCGTCAGGCCTCTCAGGAACAACGGTAGTAGCAGGAGCGGTGGCAACAGCAGCAGGAGCGATAGCAACAGCAAGTGCCAACGGGAGCCTTCGCCCGGCGAGTGCAAATACGCATCTCCAAGGGCACATGTACAGAATAAATAAGGACAAGCTGCTTACGCGGGCAGCGTTGCAGGCCCAGTACTGCAGCGCCTCTGCCACGTCTGGAGAACAGCTCAACGGGTTCGACAAGAGAGGAGGATGAGTGTATGACAATCGGTGCGGTACGTGCGCTGCCAGCGTATGCCGCTCCATGACAACTCGCTTCGCAATGAGCTCCACAAGGTCTCTTCCCATCCTATGTTACGTGAGCTTGTCGCGCATGCGCTAAGTGTCTGCTGTCAACGTGGTTGCGAGTCCACAGTCTTTATCCACGGCTGTGCAGCCCTGACCCTTGACCCTGAGCATCCGGGGTGTAGCGTGGGCTTGGCAGTTAGCTAATAGACTGATAAAGTTTTCGCAGGTCGTCTGGAACACGGCATTACCTGACTCGCTGATCCTATTTCATTTGAGCTATTTCGTCCGCCTGATGTTTCCCTCTGGGGTAAAGGCCTGGTCATGTGGTCAGCTGCTTGTTGGGCGCCCCAGCCCAGTTTGTGGCCCTTCAAGGTTTTGTTACGTAGCTACAGCATTCAGGGCTGACAGGACATGTATGCCTAACGCTACATATTGTAGATGTGGAAACTGTTAAGGATGCTTGGGCGTGGAAGTAGGGAACTCGGTTTGCTGTTGCCTGCCGTTGGGGTCAGCGTCTGGTGCCTACCGTCATTTGGTTGCAGTGCTATCGTTATCTCCCTTGCTTTGCGCCGCGTGGTATGCTTTGTGCACTCGTGAAAGCTTGTTTCCTGTCTTAGGTTGTGGTGTGTAGCCGAGTTCGCAGCACATGCTCGTCATCAGCTAGGTTATTGCTAAACTGGGGTTGTGGAAGTGAACTCGAGTTGTTTTGGCAGACGGAAGATGGCGTCATGCTGGTCGCATTAGATTACACTTGGCTATTCGTGCTGGTTGCTTAAGGTCACTTGACACCGGACCCACATGGGTTCACGCATGCTTGTTGCAGCTTGTTGCATGCTTGTCGTATCAGAAGACCTCCGCAACATAGAACCTCCGAGATGTAACTAACCATTAGTGGCTTCCCATTCAGTTAACCTCATTACTGGTTTACCAGTGCAATGATTTCATAAGTGAAAGGATGTCAGGTAATGCGCAACAGCCCAAATGTACAGAGCTGCGTTGGTCAACAGGCGACCCCGACCTGTCTTGAGGCCATGACATCTGCCGCCCAGTCACTACACAACCAAAAGCATGAAATGCAACGGAGAGTACAGTACCGATGCTCGTACAAGTAAATAACTTCCACGCCAACGTTGCAACGAGGCAAGCGTCTATCTGGCTCACAGGTGTTCTGATCAACGGGTACGACGTACCAGTATGCTGCCTCACGCGTGCACCGGCACAATCGTGCGTTCGTGCCCACTGTGTCAACAACCATTTATCAATGACGGCGATGATATGCTTCTCCTCCTGCTGTCGTACTGGGTACTTTACGCCGCTGTCTGCTGCTGCTGCTGCTGCGTCTGCGCCCCGAACACCGGCGCCTTGCACAGCGGGCACGCCGCCTCCCCCGCCTGCTGCCGCAGCCACGGCGTGATGCAGGCTGCGTGGAACTGGTTGTGGCTGCACGGCAGCGTCAGCACCAGGTCCCCCTCGCGCACGGGGTCCAGGCACACCACGCAGCAGGGGCACTCGTCCGAGTCGGACGACGAGCCGCCGCACGACGGCCGGCTGGACAGCGCGCCCTTGCCGCCCGCAGCACCCTTGCCGCCGCTGCTGCCCGCCTCTGCTCCCGAGCTCGCCGCATCCGCACTCGAACCCCCGCTGGGCCCAGCCGCCTCCTCCTTTTGCAGAGCCGCCACTTCCTTTGCCCCCGGCTGCACCGCCGGCAACGCCCCTCTGTCCTGCTCCCCGTCCACGCCATTGCTGCTACCAACCCCAGCGCCCGAAGCGGGAGAGGACGCCGCTCTCCCCAGCCCAACTGCCTGTCCTTTAGAACCTCCCTCCCCACCATCACCTGCCCGAGCTGCCCCTGACGCAGCGCTGCTGGTGCCTTCGCTGCCGCCGCCCTCAACCGTGCTAGCTACTACTCCCCCGGCAAGCGGCTGGGGCGGCTCCGGCTGCTGCGGCTGCTGCTGTGGAGGCGGCTTCTTGTAGGCCGTGAGCGGCAGGGCGCGCAGGGCCATCTCCACATCGATGGAGGGGGCCGCGGGCGGCGGGGGGTGGTGCGGGCCGGGGACCAGCAGCATGGCCGCCTCCTCTGTGGTGGGCGTGCAGTGCACGGGAGAAGGGAGTGTGAGTGCAACATGGATGCAAGGAGGAGGGAGTATGGACGCGCGCGGCAGTGTGTGGGATGATGGCAGATGGAGGCCTCGCCTGGGCGGCACGGCAACACCTAGATTCTAGGGCGCCCAACTGGAGACGTGCGCCCTACACAGCTGCTAGCCCACACGTAGCATGGGACGAAGCGCTGTGGTCTGAGCCGTCCTACCTGCGCGCATCTGCGCCTGAGCCGCGTTCTGCGCATTGGCCGCCTCCGCGTTCTCCTGCAGACAGGTGGCAGGGGGGCGGGCAGGCCGGGCAGTGAGGCAGGTGACGTAGCTAGTGGGGCAACGCAGGGGTCGGCGGAGGCCGGTGCGGCCAGGTGCGGCCTGCTGCTGCCAACAAACGCAAGGGAACGCCGCGTTTATCACGCAAAGGTCTCGTGGCGTTACGCATATTGCACGACACCCAGGCACAACCCAACACGCGGTGTGCAGTGCGTTGTGCACGTAGCCCTGAACCCCAGCGCATTGAGCAGGTTGGCTCATTACTTCTGTTCCGGCTGCTCCCCAGCTGCCTTTGCACAGCTGCGGGAGCCACACCGCCATGTCAACCCACCTTGGACCAGGAGTAAAAGAGGAACAACGCCGCCATGAGGAGCATGGCCCTGCAGGGCGTGAGATAGGCGTGGACATGGGTGTCGGTTGCGTGCTTTGCTGCTTCCACACGTGGCATCAGTACCCCAAGGCCGGGAAGCTTAGTGTTGATAGTCATCGTATGCACTCTCCTCTATCCAGTAGTTGCTGCACATCACCAGTACGCTTGCCCCTAAGCCACCCAGGGGCACCACAGCTTAACCGGCTACTCCAGGATTGGCCTGGGCCTGGGCCGAAGCTGCTGCTACCAGGCTGCCCAAGCCACACGCAACACCTTGCTTACGTCATTGGATTCCCAGGATCGGTGTCATCCGAGTCAGAGCCTTCTCCGCTGACATCCACGGACTGCCAGAGGAAAGTGAAGGTCACTGTGACGTTGGGCAGCACGCGGGCAACCTTGTCAAGTACCACTGGCAGGCTTTAATTGGTTAACAATGGGAGCATCAGCCTGGGTCACCTCGCTCAGGGTTTCGATAGAGGTGTCAACCCTTTACCTGTAGGCCCACGCTGCCACAGCTCACTAAGCAGCCAAACTGCATTCAGCAATGGCTTTGTAACTTACGAAATAGCAGCCCGAGGAGACAGACTGCGAGGAGCTGACGACGACGCACTTCTTCAAAGGAGCGCGGATGATTGCTATTGCGGACCAAGCGCCACTGCCCTCCTTCTAGACGCCAGTGCGTTGAGCCTTGCTCCACGTCGCCATCGTGGGCGACGCGCAAAGACCCACGCATCGCCAACCGCGGGTCGTTCGCCAACGTAGGACGTTTCTTCTAAGCGAACAAGATTGGTACTTCTAACGTCAACAGATATTATCGCCTATGCTGGGTTAGCGTAACAAACAGGAGTCCAGTTAACTACACGCTGTACGGGCAAGGCCCATGAGGTATGACGTTTCTGGAGGCGACCCCCAACGTGGTCAAACGAACCTGCGGGCAGCAGCCCCTGTGCTGTGCTAGTGGGGTGCGCCAGAATCCTGCAAGCTCATGGGCACGTTGGTGAACTGATGCCGGCTTGCAGGCGGTGTGGCTTGTGCAGCTCCTCTAGTTGCGTCCTTTCACAGCCATGACGGGGCCCCAATTGCTGTTACCTGCAGTCCCTGCTGGTTAGTATCTGGCCCCTGGCTGTCAGTTTGGCCAGATGGCTCAACCAGACTGTGCGCCCTGTGCGCTCTGCGTGTGCTTATGATATTACAGTTTCAGCAAGCGCGCGTCTGACACCCCCTTGACAGTAATACACAGCGAACATCATGGCAGGTCATGGTACGTGCCGTTAACAGATGTCAATCGGTAAGGCAGGGCACGAGCTAAGACACACCTGGGAAACCCCCGCCTGAGTGCCACCTCCCAGGTGTGCGCTTCTGCACTTGCATCGGTTCTCACAAGCACGGATGCACGCTAACGTCGCCCATCTGCATGGTGCACGACCCCACACAAAACGTCAAACCGAGGTTAAGCCATGCTCCCACCACAAGCACCACCCCAGGTGCTCCGGTCCAGCCCTACCCTAACCCACATCCGCGCACAGCCACTGGCACGGTCCAATCTTCTCCTTAGCCTGCACCAACAGCCAGCACCAGCGCATGCATCCATTCTGCATGGCTTGGATTTAGACTGACCAAAATGCATCCATTCTGTTTGGGTTCAAGCTTTGACCACTCTACACTGTCCTGCACTGCTGCACAGACTCAGCCAGTAGCAGCACTACCATCAGCACCGCCGCCATCAGCGCAGCGCGTTCACGACGACCTGGCCTTGCCCTGCGCCCCCGCCTCGCCGCCCCCCGCCCCCGCCCCCGCCGCCGCGCCCTCCTCCTCGAAGGGCACCAGCCGCACCTCCCGCAGCTCCTTGAACTGCTCCTTGATGGCACCCTGCACGCCCTTGCCGATGGCGGGAGGGCCCTTGTACCTGCGGCCGGGAGGTGGGGTGGCGTGCGGCATGGCGGCACGTCATGTACCGTATTTCACACAACGCCGGCAAGGGAGGCAGGATGTACGGCAGATGGGTGCCGGCTCGGTTTGAAACATCACCAGCTTGAAATCTATCACACCAACCTGAGCACCACCACGTGGCCATCCCAGCTGGCAACCGCCCTGCGCACAACCCAACCTCCAACCCGCCTTACCGCCCTAGCCCCCTCCCGCACCCGTTTCGCACACCCGCCCTAGCACTGCCACGTGGCCGTCAGCGCTGCCCACCTCCACGGCCGAAACCCCAACCGCCAACCGCCTCTCCACTCGCCCACCCCTCCCCCGCCCACCTGAGCACCGCCACGTGGTTCTCCACGCTGACCACCTCCACCGCCCCGCCCCAGTTGTGGATGGCGCCGCGCAGCATGTTGAGCGCGGCGTCCACGCGCTGGGCGTTGGCGCCCGGGTCCGTGGCTTCCAGCTGCAGGATGTCGCGGACCTGGGGGGTGGAGGGCGGAGGGGTGGGGTGGTGTGAGATAAGGCTGAGTTGGGGAGCGCAGCGAACGGGCACGGAGGGAGCACGGGTGCGAGAGGGCCGCATACTGGATGTTACTGCGGTGGAAGAGCGCGGTAGATGCGTCACCGGCCCCAAACTGAAATGAGAGGCGTCGGGTCGGCAGGTATAGGTGGCGGTACAGGCTAAGGAGGCGTTGTCGCAGCGCTGCCGATTTTGTACGGCACCCAACTGCTACCCCCGCGCCGGCCGCCGCCCACCCAGCGCCTTTACACCCGTTGCAACGTACGATCGACGCCCTCTTCCCCGGCACATCCACTGGGCATTAGTTGCCGCCCTGAATGCCCCACCTGGTCCCCGAACGTCGCTCGGATGACGCGCTCAATGCCGCCCTTCATGGTGGACGTCTGGCTGGGGCAGCTGCTGCACGCACCCTGCGGACCAGAGGGCAGAGAAGCACGGGTTCGAGCAGCATGATATGTGCAGGCTACATGCAAAAAAGCTACGTGCACGTGCTTTCCATCAGCATATGGGTTGAAATGGCCGCACGTAGGCCGGCCGTCGTCGGTCCATCATGCCCCCTTGCTGCTGCCTTCCTGGCAAGGTGGTAGCCTTGTCGACGCCGGTACCGCACAACCGTCAGTCGCCACATGTTGCAGTGTCAAGTCTTGCCTCTACAGCCTGTCGTGGTCTCCCTGCCCCGCACCCAACTCCTCTCCCTCTGCTCCCCTATCCCCTTCTCCCTGCTACAGCCCTGTCCTTCCTTCTCCCTCCGTGCTGCAGCCACGGCGCACACAGATGTACATTACCTGCAGCCACGCCCCCACGCCCACCATCTTGACCTTCACCCTCCTCACCAACACCCCCTTAACCCACACGCACCTGCAGGCGCAGGTACACGATGCCGTCCTGCATGTCCACCCGCACCCATCGCACCCCACGTTAACCCACACTGCGCTAACCCACACGCACCTGCAGGCGCAGGTATACGATGCCGTCCTGCATGTCCACCACCTCCACCCGCACCCCTCGCACCCCACGTTAACCCACACTGCGCTAACCCACACGCACCTGCAGGCGCAGGTATACGATGCCGTCCTGCATGTCCACCACCTCCACCCGCACCCCTCGCACCCCACGTTAACCCACACTGCGCTAACCCACACGCACCTGCAGGCGCAGGTATACGATGCCGTCCTGCATGTCCACCACCTCCACCAGCACCCCTCGCACCCCACGTTAACCCACACTGCGCTAACCCACACGCACCTGCAACCGCGGGGACACGACGCCGTCCTGCACGTCCACCACCACCACCAGCACCCCTCGCACCTCACGTTAACCCACACTGCGCTAACACACGCACCTGCAGGCGCAGGTACACGATGCCGTCCTGCACGTCCACCACCTCCACGTCGCCCCCGTCCGCCATGAGGTAGGGCCGCACCTCATCGAGGCACGCCTCCACGCCGCGGACCGTCAGCCGCAGCATGTCCTGCGCACAAGCAACAACAACAGTTGCTTGAATTTGTCCCCCGTTGAAAATAGAAGCGGTGTCGCCTTGTATGTGCCGTGCACGGTGCAGCAAGTTGCCGTACGTGCAGCTCCGAGCATTCTGCCACATTCTGCCATACTGGGTTTTCCCGTGTTGTTGTTGCCATGCGCCCCGCTCCAAAGCCCTCCCACTCACGTCCATGCTTCGCACGCTGGTCACGCTGCTGAGGGTGCCCACGTGTGCGTCGCCCTGCCCGCCCGCGCGGAAGGGCGAGTCGATGGTGCGCAGGGGCGCCGGCTCCTCCATGTCGATGGAGGTGAAGCCGTCCACGCTGCCGCCGCTGGCGGAGGACAGCGCGGGGGGCTGCGGGAGGGAGAGGAAAGGCGGAGTAAGGATAAAGAAGCGGTTTATGAGGATTGGAGTTCCGTGAGGGCTGTTCGGATTACCCGTGGCGAAACGCCCGGCATTGTCGCCGTACGGGGTACCGCGTGAATGCTTCCGCAAGTGTGTGGCACAACGCACGGGTGTACCAGCACGGTGGGATGGGCAGTGCTGGTGGCCGCGCGGCAGGGCTGAGGAGTTGACGAAAGGCTCCTCACCAGTGCTTCAAGTAGGAGAATGGAATCCACCGGGACCCCGAAACTCACGTGTGGGGAAGTGTTGGAGGATGGGGCGGCGGCGCCCTCTCCTCCCCCAGTGGCCTCCTGCGTCTGTTGGCTGACCACTGCAGACCAGTCGCCCCGGTCCATAGCCTTCATCAGCTTGCGCCTGGGGGCGGCAAAGGGGCAACGGAAAAGCGAGGCACATCAACCTAAGCGTAGGCGTGGCGTCCAGCACCCTACAGAGCGGAGGCAGCACAATGAGCAATGACCGTCCGCCGGCCGCCCCGTGCGGCCAATGGGTCTGCCCGTACGCTGGTTTACCCACCCTCTGACGTCTTTCCCCGGCGTGTACACGTGGTCCTGGGCTGCCGAGGCAAGCAGTCAAAACAACAGGCAGCAAAGCACTAGGCCGCGCGACAACCTCAATACGGCTACTGTTTGCGGTGCCTGCCGGCATGGGAGCACTGGGCAGGCACTCCCCACCACACGTGTGCAGTCGGGCGCCCAGCGCTGCCGCCGCATGCCAACGTAGCCAACCAACACAGCTCGGCTGAAAAAACCCGAATCGAACACAAACCCGCCCCAGCATAGCCCCCTGCTCCGGGGTACCGCAAGCACCGGCCCCTTGACGGCCCTATTGCCGCCCATGTCCCACGCCAAGAGCCCCACCTGCGCTCCTCCGGGCTGCCCACATGCCCCTCATCATGCTCAAGTTGCGTTCCCGCCCCAGCTCCTTCCCGGCCTGCCTCTCACGTCGCACGCTCAGTTGCCCCACCTGCGCTCCTCTGGGCTGTCCTCCTCCTCCCCGTGCCCGTGCCCGTGGCTGTGGCCGTGCGCGTCGTCGGCCCCCACCCCTGGGGGCAGCGCCACCTTCTCGCCCATCGCCTGTTTAGGGGATACCATAGGCAATAGTTCACATCAACGCTTAGATCAGCACCAGCATCAGCACTGTCTGTGCGCTGCGGCCGAAACAGGTAGCTCGTTGCGCACGCTGTAGAACGCTTGCCTCCTTCCCATCAACCCCCGACACCCCGCCCCGCCACACAGCACCGCCCCCACCCTTCCCCTTTGCCCACCTTCCTCATCTTTAGCCGCTTCTCCTCGTACACCGCCAGCTCCGCCGCTGACATGTGCTGCGTGTCCAGCGTGGCGGGCCCCACGCCCACCACCCCGCGCCCGCCGCCCGCCGCCGCCTCCTCCTCCACGCTGGCCGCCGCCGCGCCGCCCTCCCACTCCAGCCGCTGCGCGGGGTCGGCATTGCCCGGCGGCAGCACGCCCCCTAGCAGCTCCTCCACCCACGCCTCCACGCCGCGCTCCATGTTGGCCCTGGGGGTGTCAGAGTTGGGGTAGAGGATGCTGATACTGATAACTTCCAACGACATCAGGTTGTAAGGCAGGCGTGAGTGCAATGACGCCGTTGTAGGTCGACGATGTCACAACGTATCCCAACCCGCCTCCTGAACAGCAAAATGGTACGCGAGGCGGGTCCGCGGGTTGGCCCTTGGGGGTGCCCGGTGCCGCCGTCGTGTTGCCACCGCACAGCGGACAGCGGACAGCAAGCAGAGTCCTTGGCATCCACCTGTTCGCTCTCCACCACGCACGCCCTGCATCAGGCCGGTTGCTATACAAGCTCGCATTGCTCGCATTTGCAGTGTCGGCTCATTTCTCCCTTCGCGTGCAGGCATCAGCGCCTCCCTTCACGCCTTAACGAGCTACTTCCAACGCTTCCCGCGACGATCCCACCATCGCCCCCATCCCCCATCCCCACCTATACCTTCAACCACACCCTTGACCGATTCCCCAACCGCCACCTGCTGGCCATGGCCTTGTTGTTCTGCTGCACAACAGCAGCGGCCCACATCCACAGTCCACGCATAACCCCATCCCTACCCCGCCCCGCCCCCGTTGGCCCTACCTGCTGGACATGGCCTTGTTCGCAAACACCATGGCGCGCACGGCGGCGCAGCGCTGGGGGCCCACACGCGCCAGGTGGCCCTGGGGAGGGCGCGAGCGAGCGGAGGAAAGGGATGGTGGGGCTAGGGGTCATGGAGGACGACACGAGTCATCTGTGGGGTTGCGACGGTGACACGTGCACTGGTGCTCGAGTGGCACGATGTGCACGGGCGCGCCCGCACCAGGCCTTGGCCTAGCTGGTGGCTGGAAGGACGTAGGGCCCCAGCCCAAGCCCAGTCCGGCTGTCCGATTGGCCGGCGAGAGTCTGTCAGCTCTGCCCTCCGTATGCGTCCAGGCCATCCCGATCCCTCGTTGTCTTAACTCAGCCCATGCGCACTACATGGATCTCCTGCGCTGTCCGGGCCTCCGTCCGCTGGCAGCCCTGCATGCCGTCCTTGGCTCCTACCCTGTGCCTCCAGGCCCCAAGCCCTCACGTACACACACGCTGCACGCGGCCAGCACTGCGGCTGCCCCGCAATCCCCTCCACCGCCTCCCCCCTCCATGGCCCCCCCTCACAGCCCCACGTCTCTCACCGGAGACGCCATGCCCGTAAGACGCAATTATCCCGCCACCCTGCCCACAGCCGTCAGCTGGCCCGCCGATGGAGGCAGCTCCTGGACCCGACTCCCCTGAGAAGGGCTACGCGAGCACCCGCCTGCGGCCCCACCTTGATTGCCAGCACCATGTTGCGGGAGTAGCCCACGTACTGCGGCCGGCCGTCGCTGTCGTACACCAGGTAGGTGCCCAGCGGCCTGTCGCCGTCGCGTGACTCCAGGTAGGCCGACACCGGCATCACCAGGCCGCCCTCGTCCTCGTCCTGGGGGTACCGGTGTACGTACAGCGCGTTAAACGCGAGGTAGTGTGGGGGCCAGGGGGAGGTGGTGTGGGATGCGTGGGTGTGGGGTGGCAGCGTGTGTCAGGAAAGGGTACGTGCATGCAGCAGTGGCGGAGGTGCCCTCGTCCTCGTCCTGGGGGCGAGGGGGGGAAGGAGAGGTGGTGTCGAGGGAGAGGGCAGGGAGAGAGGGGGGCCATCGCGTGGAATGGGTGAGGCACTGTACGGCGTACTGAACACGAGTATGCCTTCGTGGGCTGCGTATTGAGTTGGACAGGTGGAGCAGTGGGACGGGGAGTGTGTGCGTCAGGGGGCAGGTGTGTAGGGGCAGTGCAGGGATTGTGTAGGTTTTGGGTTGGAGAGGGAGGGGTACTTGGAGGCTGAGGGAGAAGGGCGTGCGAGGAGGTGGTGTGTAGGGGTGGGGCTGCGTGGTGGTAAAATGTTTACAGTAAGGATGGGACCGTACGTATGCGACTTGCTGGGGTCGCACAGTAGGGTGCTGAGCACGTGGGTACATACAGTATGGACCCCAATCGTGGTGCATGTGGGACACGGGCCGCTGTGTAAGGTGTTGGAACCCCGCGATGCAGCATCCGAGAGCGCAAGATGTCATCGTTATAATCAGTGGCACTGCAAGAGCGGGCGTATCTAGTGCGTACATTATGCTTGCCGGCCAGTCCCGGTTGAGGGTGTCGTGGCAAACGACCGGGGTGGCCCGCAAACCCTTGGCATCAGGCAGCCGGCAGGCAATCAATTATGGCCTTCGTATCAGAACAACTCTTGAGGCCAAGCTTCCATCGCTTACGCGACAATCAAGGCTTGAGATTTGTGCACAAACACCTGTCCCGCACATGCCAACGGTTTCCGGTTCCCTGCACCCTGGCGCCCAAACCGGCTCACCTTCCGCACAGCATAGCTGCCAACAGCATCGTGCTCTTCAGCGCCGCCCTCGCCGTAAAGGAAGCCATGCAGCCCACGGTGCGCCTCAGGCACGTTCTTGTCGTCAACGGGTGCCGGAGCTGTGGAAGCTCCAGACGCAGCTGCTACCGACCTTCCCACATTTTGTTGAAGCCAGCGCGCTGGAACTAAGGCTTGGGCAGGGATTGTTCTCAAGGTGCGCCCGCAGGCGCTGACAGCATTAGGCCGTGAAGTAAGCCCACGTATCTGCATGTTTGGCATTTCTGTTATGTTACAAAGCGTGTGAGCAGCTGTGTGTGGTAGGTACGTAGCCAGGATTGCTAAAACGGATGTCCGAAACAATAGTACAACACCCCATGTTACGCGGGTGACTTGGCTCGGCACACCAATCATTCTGGGTAGGTGGCTTCAGGTTAAGTGTAGTTCGTCATTAATCACTTACATGACTGCTGATTAAGCCTTTACGTTCGATACTTTACCTGCAAGTGAGCGCGCGCAATAACTGTTGCTTGGCGTAGCAGCGCTGTCCATACTTGAACGTTCCGACCCACACAATGACTTTCAGCCGTTAGCTGCCTGCCGGCAAACTTGCGCCTCTTGGTGCGACCGATCGACCGCCGCACGGGGACCACCTGCGTCGACCCCAGCAACAAGTATAAAAATTACTTAGTTCAGCACCTGCCGGAAATTGCTCGAGGAGTACTGTCTCTCCACTGTGGTCAGGAGGTTAGTAACAGGGTAGGTCACACAACAGGGGTGTCCAACCCGCGCGAGCAGGGGCAGCGTTCGGCTCCCACCCTGGCATTACCGCCACTACACGTGTCCTGGCAAGTCCAACACGTGTACAGCAGACAAATGCACTGTGTACGGCTTCATCGTAATGCCTGGGAGCACTCATGAGGCAACCTTGTGCCCTGCCATGTGAAGCAGTGCAGACTACCCCTGGGGCTACCTCCTTGGGTTTTTAGGCCTCCTACCAATGCGCACGGACTCGCTCATCGCCGGTGCCTTCCGCAGGGTTCCGCACATCCACAGGGCCACTTCGCAGCACACCGGCATTCACTTGGGCCTGTTGCCGCCATGAGAGGCGTTTGCAGCTAGCACCCCTGGGCCAAGTGGGGTCCCTGCCAGGCTCGTGGAGCACTCAGCTGCCCGCGTGTGCAATCATCTCCCAGCTACCATTTCGGACCCCGCCGCAGCCAACCAGCCACTAAACACACACATCTTAAGCTGTGTCCCACCAACCTGATCAGCCAGTCCGCCTGTCTCAAACCTCCGCAATGGCGATCGACCTGCTCAGCCCCGCCAACCTCAAGGCACTGGCATACGGCGCCATGAACGTGGTGTCCGCCTCGGGCATCGTGTTCGCCAACAAAGCCGTGTTCCAGACGTACGGCTTCCACTTCACGTACGCGCTGACGTGGGTGCACACGGTGTTCACGCTGGTGGGCATGCGCGTGTTCGCGTCGTGCGGCATGTTCGGCGTCAAGGCCATACCGCAGCGGCGCCTGGTGCCGCTGGCCGCCGCCTACGTGGCGTACATCGTGCTGTGCAACCTCAGCCTCAAGGTCAACACAGTGGGCTTCTATCAGGTGAGAGTGCCCAGGGAGGGCCCATCTGAGCTTCGGGTGGGGCGGCCGTGCTCGGCGCGGGCAGCCGCCGCGTTGGGCTTGCACGCGCGCGTTGGGCTTGCACGTACTCTATCATCTCATCTCTCAATCGCTAGACAAGGCGCTGACGGGGCCCATATCGACCACAGCAGCTTGGCAGCCCCAGAGCCGTTAAAGCACAGGCTGCACGGCCTTCTTATCCCTGCTCCGCTCTCCCCCGTCCGCCCGCCTTTCCCCAGGTCATGAAGATCGCGGTGGCGCCCACCGTGATCGCGCTGGAGGTGCTCATGTTCCGCCGCCTGCCGCCCGTGCGCATCATCGCCTCGGTGCTGGTGGTGTGCGCCGGCATCGGCGTGGCCACCGTCACCGACAGCCAGATGGCGTCCAACGTGCTGGGAATCGCCGTGGGCGTGGGCGCAACCGTCATGACCGCCCTGTACCAGATCTGGGCGGGCTCTAAGCAGAAGGAGCTCAAGGCCTCCTCCATGCAGCTGCTGCACGCCTACACGCCGCAAGCGGCGCTCATGCTGGGCATCCTCGTGCCCCTGTGCGAGCCCATGGGCTTCTCAGCCGCCCACCGGACAAAGGGCACTCTGCTGGGGTACCACCTGACGCCCGCGTCGGCGGCTGCCATCCTGCTCAGTGCGGTTCTTGGGCTGCTGGTCAGCCTGAGCACCTTCCTGGTGATCGGCGCCACCTCCAGTCTGACCTACAACGTGGTCGGACACCTGAAGACGGTGATCATCCTCACAGGCGGGTGTATGTTCTTTGGGGACACCATGCCGGCGAAGAAGTTTGCGGGCGTGTGCATAGCGATGCTGGGCATCATCTGGTACACGCAGATGAAGCTGTCAGCGGCGTCGGCGGGGCCGGCGTCGGCGGCTGCCTCGGCGGCGGCGGCAGCGGGCGACGCGGCGGCGGCGGCGGCGCTGCAGCAGCAGATGCGCTCGCCGCTGCTGCCGCTGACCAACGGCACGGCCCACGGTGCGGCGGCGCCGCCAGTTAGCGTCAAGTCGGTGTACACAGTGTCAGCGGCGCGGAACAGGGGCGTGGGCGGAGGGGGCGGCGGCGCTGGAGGTGCGGGCGGCAGCGCGAGCCCCAGTCGAGCGAATGGGCACCACTCCAAACGACAACAGTGACCTGGAGGCCGGGCTTGCGTTTGAGACGGACAAAGGCTCTGGGCCGTAAGGGAGGATGACGCAGGGCGTAAGGAGCCTTGGTGAGGCGTTGACGGGGGTGGCCACTCGGTCCGCCGGACGTTGTTGGGGAGGATGTCATAAGGCGCATTGGTGAGGCGTTGACGGGGGTGACGCGCAGAAGGTCTGGCGGCACGGTTACTGCTGCCACGCTAGAATACTCTTAGGCCAGCAGCTGGCGGGAACGATATCATACTCTTGCTGGTGCCCTCGGCTTAGGCGTGCATATTAACGGAATAGCATGAGAGTGCCGTGACCTTAAATCAGGCTTAGGGACGCAGTTCACCGTACTTGCTCGAATGTCGTTAGCCTTTGGTTCTGGAGGAGAAGCAGGTGGTCAATAGGCCTACGGGTTAGGGGTGTGGCAAGCGTCAAGCTGTCATTCAAATGAGATGCGGTTTTGCAGTAGGTGCAGTGGGGCGAGCGTAGTCGTGGGGCAACGGCAGAGGGTGAGACACTACCCCTTCAAGCTTGCACTAGTTGGACCGTGGTGAACTCGTGCATTTGTGCCCAACCGATTATAGAGCACGCAACGGAAGCGTCATATACAGGTGCAGGGTAGGCACCAATTGCAGCAATTGGGCATGGCCCGCAGGATGGTGCTGGTGTCTGAATAGTGGGCAGGAGCGAGCGTGAGTGTAGGTACTTAACACTAACCGCGGTATGACTCAAGGTGCTGACGGGCAGCGGTCCACGTCGTCCGATGGTGGCTGGCCGTAACCGTGTCGTGCCGTTGACTGGTGCAGAGAGGACCTCCCTGCTTCCCTGCTTCCCTCCTAACCTTTCCAGGGTTGGCCAGGTGCAGGGTTAGCCAGTCCCCTTGGTGTCAGCCTTCTGGTGTCAGCACTGCCGGGGCGCTCGTGCCAACATGCATTTTCCAGACGTCATGTCGACCAGCCATCGTTGAGGCAAATGACCCGGACGGTGTCGTAGGCACACGGTAGTCCTTTCATAAGGGTGCGCGCTTGCTGCAGGCCAGGGGAGATCCTCCCCTGCTGCAGGCCTACAGTAGCGTACAGTAGCGTACCTGAGCGTACTGCTGCACGTCAGAGAGGCAGCAGCTGCTGTCATGTGATATACCTATATCTCGAATGCCTCGTATATGCTGAGCAATGCTGCAAGTACTTATGCATGGCAACAGTGTAGCTGTTCTCAGAAGCTGTTGCTCGCTGTCGCGACGTCGTAAGGCATACAAAAGGGCCACTCCGACCATTGACGTTTTCATAGCTTGACGTATATTCATCATAGTTTACATCTGCATTACAAACCAAGGTAGCAGCTTGGCGCTATGGGTCGCAGCATGTTTCCGCTGCTGTTCCACATCCTCTTCGCCGCAGCTCCTCAACAAGGTACCACTCAATTGGCAGACAATATAGTACCCTCCTTTTCAACCCGATGGCTTGTGCTGGCTTGCAGCCTGAGTGCGGTAATGGCGGGAAATAACGTGTTCCATGGATGTTGCGGCATGTCGCAGGAGCACGCGTCTTCAATGCCTGCAAATCAGTTGACGGAGCCATGGCGTTGCGCAACGGTGCGAGGCGACTACTCGGCAGCAGCACCTATGACAGGAGTGCTCAGTCTGACAGCTGACCGGGTTGCAACCGTGTGCTGCCCTGCCACGGAGCACCTCCGGCTGCTACCTGGACAATGACGTCACAGACGGCCTTGGGCTTGCGTGTTACGATGAACTGGCAGGACTTTACTCGCATCCCCATCTCAGCCGACAGCGCGTGCCACGCATATTGCTACGGTCACCAAAGCTTCGAGGCGGGTGGGGCAAGTGAGAGGCGGGTAGTGAGAGGGGGGTAGCTTGTGGGTAGGGTGCAGATTGAGGGCGAAGTAGCTAGGGTAGGCTAGAGAGCCGGAGCTTCCCGTGTGCGGCCGCTAGACTTGTATGCTGAAGACTATGCTTCTCGTATTCATCAATGGTTTGCCCTAGCATGCAAGGCATATTGCCTCTGGTGGGAGCTTTCTTGGCAGCAGCAGTGCGCGACAGGCAGGCAGGGGAGCTCACCTAGATTGGGGTAGGGGCCCCACCATCGCAGACGTGCAAGGTCCTTTCCTCACAGTTAAGAGGACACCGGCATGTGACGGCAGGAGGCTGCCAAGCGTGCCAGATGGAGAGGACACATGTGACCTGGACGTACGGTACATGGGAACCGCGTTTGCCCCATGTGCCGTGACGTGCCATGTGCCTGGCCAGGGGACCAGATGGCACCGCGCATGAGTCGCAGTGTCAAGGCGCGTGTATTCCGTTGTGGGAGTGCCTGGATTGGCGCTTGCTAAAAAGTGCTGGCATGAGGCTTAGAAGACACGGTTAAAGGATAACGGGTCGTGACATTACTGCTTGGCATTATACCTTGCTTTTGACCCAGGCACAGTGTCGTACGACTATTGTACATCAGGTTCAAGCCCCCGCCATCACCGGCTGACAGACAGCAACCTCACAGAACATCCAAGGTCGTGGGAGGTAAGACATAAGGCAACGTCCACACTTGACTGCGCGTGTGTTACATAAGCAGTACGGCAGCGGAGTCCCTCCGCCGCAACGTTCCGCCCTGCCTAGCTGGCGTCAGCCAATGACCACATCACAGGTTCACAACTTCGTGGTTAGCGAAGTAAAAAAGCCAACCAGCACCTTGTAAATGGCGTTGTAAATGCATGATGAAAAACCTATACGGCGCTGCTGAACCTCTGGGAAAATTCAGAGTCTCGCTTAGCGCAACATCTCATGAAACGGCAGGTATGCGTACGCTGGCTTGATGAAAATGCCGGAGCGCAGCACAACTTAAGGTGCCGGGTTGAACCCAGCAAAATTCAAAACCGACATTGGAACCCATAGGCACTCCCTTGGCCACATCCGATCCACACCCACCCAGAACTTTGCACAACTGAACCTGGCTAAACGAACAAAGTAAGCCTGTGGCTTTTGTAACGGTCGTGTCGCACAGACTGGCACAGAGCTATCCTGCAACCACAACAATACGCGGTCATCTGCTGGCAGCAGACGACAGCCCAAACTGCGTCGTCGTACGTGCACCGCCACAGCCACCCTATGGAACAGTCAACTGCTATGATATGTATTACCTTCATGTCCGCACATGGCAGCATGTCAAGACACGATAGGTGGTTACTGGTAGCCGTACGCAGGCAGGTCCGCACCCCATGCCACGAACACCGAGGGCGCGGGGCCGCTGATTTAAGTCTGGCCACCAGTGTGCAACGCCTCTACAGCACCGACTTGCGCACGACTCCCTCCGATGTTATATCCATCGACAGTTACTCGGACTCCCTGCACAGGAGCCCCCTACCGCCGATCTGGGCCGCATAGAGTGCATGCGGACCCACGCAACCCCTTGCAACACGAGCACAGCCACTTCACCAAAATCCCGGCAGCAGCAAAGCCGAAATAGTAATGTACACCTGCTTGACGTACATGTCCCAACACCAAAATAATTCTTCTTCAGCCGCAGGACTAACGCAACGACGAGGTATGTTCGTACGCACCCTGCTGCTGCCGTACACCAACGCTTAGAGGTACGCCACCGGACGCACGCCGGGCAGGCTGTAGCCCAGCTCGATCTTGTACAGGAAGGCGAAGGCAGCATAGATGGCAGAGGAGCCGCAGAAGAAGCCAAAGTATCCCGCCGCCTGCTCGGTGTTGGGGCTCCACACTCCGCCCGCCAGCAGCGCGAAGGTGATGACCAGGGTGCTGAAGATGGTCATGAGGCAGCCGTTCTTGCGGCACGTGACCACGAAGAAGCCCAGGGTCAGGAACGCCCACAGGCCGCACCACAGCGTCTTGCCGGCCTTGGCCAGGGGGTACATGAGGGGCTCGGTCTTGTGGCTGTGGGTTAGGTACTCCAGCAGGAACCCTGGGGGAAAGGGGCGAGGTGGGAGGGTCAGGCAGGGGCGCGGTGTGGTCAGCATGGTGCGTGCGGCTTGCTGCAAAGGGGCGAAGTGTGCAAAGTTGCATTCTTGCGCCATGGCGACGGCGAATGAGAACCCCTTGGTGTAGCGGACTATCGGCATTTGAGCAGCAGTGCGTGCACGCCTTGTGTATGCCGTGACAGCGAACAGAGGAGCAAGACAAGCCTGATGGTGGGTCCCCAGTGCCCTCTGCCCGCCACTCACATCCCATCCAGAAGGCTCCGTAGCTGGCGAAGGCCGTGCCGCCGAACGTGTTGCCCTTGATCAGCTGCGGAGGGAACACGCAGGGTCGCAAGCCGGTTTGTTGAAGGCCGTCAGGCAACCCGTGCAGGTCCAAGCGCGTTCATGAATAGTTGCTACAATGCGCATGCATAAACATGCTAATGAGGAACCCATCTGTACGGTGCGGCGTTGCAATCTCATCATGGAAACGACCTTCAAGGCTGAGCTAACACGCAGGGGCTGTGCCTTTCCGTGCCCACCTCGAGGACACCGGCGACGAACTGGCCCAGGCCGCCGTAGAAGAGGGCGTAGCAGAAGACGGTTGGCAGGAAGCTCTTCTCCGCCCACTGGGTGGTGATGAACATGAGCATGCAGGTGGTCATGCCGAAGCACAGCAGGCCGAATGGGCCTGCGGGTGGACACAGCCCACGGGGGACGGTTGTGGGAGAGCAAAAATGGAGGTTGCCTAACGCGACACGGCAGGCATTGCTTGCTAAAATACTCCGGCATATGTCGTCGTAAGCAGCGCTGTGCCATCAGCGCGGCAAGTCAGGCCCCGGTCAGTCGGCCACCCCAGCGGTACAAGCGCTGTTCGCACCTGGATCACCGCGGACCCACTCATCCTTGAGTGGCGCCATGGCAGCCAGAGCGGGGTGCTCTTTCTGGGACTCGACGTCCGTGGACTGGCTGTTCTCCTCGGCATGGTGCCTGGACATCTTCGCTTTGCTCTCGAAAGGCCAGAGGAGGACACAGAGAAGACGAACGTCCCTGTTGGATACCAGCGCTATTATACAAGTGTTCCCAGGAGGCTTATATATCTGCTGTGTGTTGCCAGGTGCAAGGCGTACCGGGGCAAATCGGCCGTGATGACGAATTAGACGTTAGCCCGGCCCTTTTGTCACAACGTGATCGTTTTTCAGCTGGAGGAATACAACGTGAAATTGTTTATGTTCTTTACGCTGTTGAAATAGCCACAGATGCCGTGCAGCGTGCCATTTGTCATGGGCTTATGACTCAATCACGCCTCGCCAATCTGAGCACGTCAGCTCAATAAATTTGTCGAGCAACAAGGTGCTTCACAGTTTACTGCATCCCGAGCACAATGCCTCACTAAGTGCGTCCCGTTCTTCATAATCGTCTGCGCCACGTGGCACTGGCCTGCGACCCCCCAGACACCGTTCCCTGCCAACCTGCACGCTGCAGCGTTACCATTAAAATCACTCAGCCGCGTCAGAGCATAGGCAACTGCCAACGCACCACAGTGCGCCCGCACGCAGTGGCACCTCCGCCCTCTCCACGCGCGCTAGCTGTTGAGCCAGTCAAACAGCAGCAGACACAGCGTGGCCACCAGCAGCAGCACCACCAGGTAGCGGGTGGTCGATCGGTTGACCGCAACCGTCTTGGTCAACGACACGTTCCCCGCCTTGAGGTGCTCCGTGGCCTCCACGGCTGCCATGTAGATGGTCTCGATCGTCTCCGCCTGCGCCCAACCAACCCAGCAAGCAGTGCCATGAATCCGATGGCTTCATGCACACCATGCTCTAAACTTTCACGCCTTCTGCCCGCATGACGTGTGCGGCTGGGAGAGCACACTCTACACATGGGAGAGGCTCCTGGTTGTATACACGTTCCTCCCTATCCACTGTGCCGTCCCTCCCTTGCCCTTCCCTGCGTTTGCCTCTCCCCACTGCGCCCCGTCTTCTCTTCTAGCCCTCGTATTCCTGTGTTCCTACTACACTGTATCTCCTCCCCACCCTCACCTGCGCCAGCACCGCCGTGCTGAACATCTGGTTGAGGGCCGCCACGTCCCGCACCGCTGTCTCCACGCCCAGCACGGCGTCTCGCCGGGCCGTCAGCCGCTCCTGGCAGCGGGGAAGGAGGGCGAGAGCGAGAGGAGGGGACATGGGCAGCCGTGGTGGTGGGAAGGAGGTTACATGGACATGTGGATGCCGGCCAAATGGTGCAGGTCAACCGATGCTTTTGCTGTGGGGGGAGGGGGCAGCTGGACTTACAGCTCTCCAGCTGCCCATGAGGACATTACCGAGCGGCCGCTCAGCGGCTCCCAGGGAGGGCGGGACCCAGGGAGCACACAACACCCAGGGCCCAAGTCCCCCTCCAGTTCTGCGGTGCGGCCCACAAGCTTGCTTAGGCCCAGTCAACGTGGGCACGGAGCCACAGCGTGTATGGCCCCAGCAAAAAAACATGCCATATTGTTGCCAGGGTGCATGCTGTACGGGCATCAGACCTCTCCCGCCCCACCCACCAGCAGCGCCCTGTTCTCCTGCTCCATGGCCTGCGCCTGCTGCGCGTCCTGCACAACCCCCGCACCGCCAGCGGCCCCCGACGACCCGCCCAGGGCCCCCGCCCCGACCCCGCTCCCCCTCCCGGCCCCGCTGCTGGTGTTGCCGCTGCCCGGCTGTCCCCCGCCCGCCCCCACGATGTTGTTCCAGCCGCTGCGGGCCGCCGCCTTCAGTACTCCCCGCGCCAGGCCCAGACCCGAGGCGCCCTGCGACCCCGCCTTGGGGGAGCCCGTGCCGCTGCCCTGCACGGCGGATGGCCGTAAAGGCGTGGAGGAGTGCACAAGAGTTACCGTCAAGGTGAATGGGGATGCGTGTAGGGCAGTATGAACAACCAGCCGCAGCCGCAGCTAGCATCACGCTTGCCCGCAGGCAGCTCACGAGGCTGAACCCCTTCCGACGACGACGACGCCAAGCACTGTCCACTTGCAGCTACTTCTTGACCGCTCTGTGGTAGCCCCCAGCCAGGCGCCTTCCTGCACCAGGCACGATAACTTCGCAAGCCCGCAGCAAGGCCTGCCCGCATCACCTGCGTCCTCCCGTGCCGGTGTCCCGCCGCCCCGCGGCCGTTCACTGCCGCTGCCCCTCCGCCCGCGGCCGAAGCTGAGGGCGGCGGCGGGGGCTGCTGTGCCACCACCAGCGCCTGGTAGCGCGCGGCCCGCAGGCGGTCGAAGGCCAGGGTGGCGCGGGTCAGCCGCTCAGCCAGGATCAGCACCTGCCGGGTGGGGGCCGGTGGGAGCACGCAATGAGCTTCAGCCGGTGGTCAAAATGAGGTACGGTATGTAAAGGGAGGCGTTGCGTGCGGGAGTACGCTGGAGTGCTGGAGTGCACTGGCCGCAGGTTGGGGTAGGCACGATGCGCGGGCGTTCCCTCTTGCCCGCTGTGGCCCAACTCCGGTCCAGGTATGCTCTCGCCACGCGACAGGCGGGCAAGTGTACGGCCGTGGGCGGACCCTGCTGCCCAGCACCATTCCAATACCCACTGGAGACACCATGCGCCCACTTCACTTACCCCCAGCCCGCCCAAGCCCAACTCCATACTCGTAGCTTTACACCATACTGGTGACCACTCCAACCGCCACCCACCACTCCGTGCATGTGCGCGACCGTGTGCTCGTTGGCTCCGCCACCTTTCTGGCCCCGCGCCTGCGCCGCCGCCTCCTTGAGCCGCTCCACGTAACCCCCGATGCGCTTCACGAAGGCCGCCACCTGCGCCTCATTATCGTCCTTGGCGGGGTCCGGGAGGGACATGGCGCCTGCGATCCAAGTCATGGGCCCGGTGTATGGGTCTATACCGGTAACTGGAACAGAGCATGGGACCGTGGGTGACCACGGCGGATGGTGTTGGGGCAGGGTGGATGGGGGCGGCTGGGACGAGCTGCGCGGCAGGGACAAAGGATACCGTGATAGGCACAGCAAGGTCCGCTATGTTGTGGATTACACGCCGTGGTGCATCAGCAGGTCCAGCGTCACCGGCAGAGCACCAGCGACAGGATATTGGTACAGCTGTAGCTGCCTAGAGCTTCCAGCAGGGGGTTTAGGGTAGCGTACGCTGCTACTGCCGTCCTTGCTCCCTCTGTGACTGCCCTGCCCCTTCCCCCTTCGTCCGCCCCGCGTGTGGACCCTGGTAGTTTGTCTCCGACCTACCGGGTGCAGCATATTCCCGTTGCATGCTGATGATGCTGTCCCATAGCGTGTTGATGCTGTCTTCCTGCAGACATGCTATGAGGAATGGCGTGTCAACATTGCCCAGGAGCATTAAGCGATGCAATAAAGGTGCAATTTCTACTTACAACGCCTTTGGCTGCTACTGCAAAGTTTCCGGGAGGCGAGGTCCGCGATCGACGACCGAACAGGAGCGCCTCCCGCAGCTGACGAGCTTGCTCCTGTTAAATCACATGTAGACAGCATGACGCACTTTGCAGTTGAAGCGACCTAGTCGACACCGTCGTCTGCTCCGCTAACCACTGACCGGTGGCAACGATGCACTTTGGAGAAAGCGCTCTGCGGCTAAAAGTAGATCCTGTGACCTATCCATTGCACTCTGTTGTAGTGAGCAGCACTGAAACGAGGTCGCTGCGTACACACGTGTCCGTTCGCGCAAGCGCAGCTCCGGCAGGACAAGACGAAAGCCTCCCTTTGCGACTGGCCTGTAGTTGTCTTGGCGGCATATGTTGTGTGCGTCAAAGGGATAGTGGCAACATGCCCTGCCCAAGGTGGCACACCAAACGAGGACCAGCCGTACGACTTGTCATTACCTCCTCCATGCAACCCCTACGCCGTACCGCAACACCTGTGTCGAAACCGTTCGAAGCCGGAAACCCTGCCATGCGCATCATGCGTCACAGCCAGCCTCGCAGCCCCTACGCCGTACAGCAACACCTGTGTCGAAAACCACCCGCCACCCACGCGGCTGACGCCGGGAACCCTGCCCCGCCATGTGCGCGGCCCAGCCATCCTCTCCGCCCTACGCAGCCCAACCGCCCATACAAGGGAGCAATATCCAAGCGGTAACTGGTCATTCAGCGCCTGTTGTGCCTTCCGTAGCCCCGCTGGTCCTGGGCCGGGTAGCTGTGATGCACAGGGCCCACAGGCTCGTACGCCTCGTACGCCCGCTGCTGCTGCTGCCTGTACGGCAGTACGTCGCGCCTCCCCGTACCGTACCCATTCACCGTGCCCTCCCCAGGCCCCCCGTAATACTCCGCAGCCGGTGCATCGTAGTATCCTTCGTCCGCACGGCCGCCGTAGCCTTGCGGGCCCCGGGCCGGCGGGCCATGCTGCACATGCTGCTGCTGCTGCGGTGGCCACTCATCCGGGTACCTCCCAGGCCTGGGGCCCCGTTGCGTGTACGGCTGCTCGTACGCCCCTTGCCCTTGAGGCGATACGGGATCGTACCCCGCGCGGCCGTTGGTGGGCGCGTAGTAGGGATCCGCGGCCGGCCGGTAGTCCTGCTGACCGTAAGACACGTGCTGTGGGTGGTGATGCTGTTGCTGCTGCTGCTGCCCCCCGTCCTGGGGCCACCAGCCCTGCTGCTGCCCCGGCGCGGGGGGCTGCTGCAGCGCCATTGGCACCGCCTGCTGGTGGGTCCCCTGTGTTCCCGGCTGCAGGACGAGGATCAGGGGGGCTCCCGGAGGGCCCTGTTGCAGCATCAGGGTTGTAGCGGGTGCTTGCAGCATCAAAGGAGCGGCCGGGCCGGCGGCGGCAGCGGGGAGGAGCGTGGCGGGCGGCGGGGAGGGGCGGTGCGGCGGGAGGAGCTGCTGGTGCTGCGGCTGTGCTGGCAGCAGCGGCTGCGGCGGCGCGGGCGTCGGGGGCGGGGCCACGACCCGGGGGTCGAGGCGGAGGTGCTTGTGCAGCAGCGCAGGGGGCAGCGCGTAGTCTGTGGGCAGTGTAAACGCCAAGGCGGGGCCAGGGCAAGGTCCGTGAGGGGCACGGAGGGAGACAGCAGCAAATCACCTAGGGCGTACGGTTGGCCGAAGGCTGCTGATGGTGTTGCAAAATGGAGTAGGTGATTGTGCCAGATGTTCGCCTGGCATGCATGCTCAAGTCGGTCTCCAACACGGTCCGCCCTTCTCCACTCCCCCACGCTGCACTGTGCCCCTGCTCGCCCTTTTTACCCAACCGGGCAGCCCCAAACCGGCCGCCCCTCGTCACTCCACCCTCGCTCCCTGCGCACAACACCCACCCCCGACCCGCAGGCTGACCGTTTTCGGTTCAGTTACTTTGCCACACTGTGGCTATCCCCCACCCGTGCCCCACCTGGCATCCGTGTGCCCGCCTCCCACGCCTGCAGGTTCTGCCTGTACCAGTCGGCGGGGCCGTCCTCCTCGTCCGCGCTGGGCAGCCAGGGGAAGGGCCGCGCAGGGGGCGCGGGGGGGTCGGGCGCGGGCGGCTCCGCGGGGGAGGGCGGCACGGCGTCCGAGGTGGCGTACGACGCCTGGCGGAGGCGGGCGGGAGGCCGCGGGGTGTGGTTTTTTGAGTACGTATACGGTCGAAGGGTGGAGTTTCCCGTGTTTGCGTTGTTCGGCACCAGTCCTGTCAACCTGTAAAAGCGTGCCTGACGTTGAAGAGAGGGCTTGGGACTAGGCCTTGCACAGGAGTGCACGAGTGTGCGTCTGGTGCCACGCACCTTAGGGGTGTGCTGCCGCGCTGCCAGCTGCGCCTGGCGCTCCGTGGAGTCCTCGCCTACAGCCACAAAGCGGGGCGAGGCGGGGCGGGGAAGGGAGGGAGGTGAAGCAACGGTACGGCGGACGGGACTGAATGACAACTATGCGGGCTGCCGCCATACGAGTATCTCTGTACTGGGGGACAGCAGGGCAGGATGAGGGCACCGCAAACGGAGCCCGGGACACCACCACCAGCGCAACGGTGTTGTCGGTGGGTGCCGCGGGCGATCAGAGGCCAGCGGCCGCACGCTGTATCAATCCCACAACACCCTTGCGACGCCCACATGCTGGACTTCCCTTGGACACAGTCACAAGCGGCTGACTAGTTGCTACGCTTTGTGCACGTACGTGTCCGCTGAAGGCATGTTCCATGCCGTTGCCACCACCCACCCACCCGCCTGCCCACCAACCTACCCGCGCCGTGTCCAAACCCCAGGGTCGCAGTAATACACACGTTACTAGTATTTGCGGCCCCCTCAAATACCCACCCATGGCCAGAGGCTGCTGGTCTGGCGGCAGCAGCAGCTCCAGGGGGGGGCGGGGCCACGGCGCTACGGTGGGCCGCATGGCGACGGCGGCGGCGCGCTCCGAGGTGCGCCGCTGCGTTTCCGCCACCAGCTGCAGGGCGCGGGCCTGGGAGGGCGAGGGGACAGCGCGAGAACAGCGTGAGGCGGGCGACTGGAGCAGCCTCACCGCGGTGCATCAGCCCACACCCCAGCACATGTGCGTTAAAACACGCAGGACAGGTAGGTCAGCACAGGACGGGAATGTAACGGAGTGGCAACGGGAACCTGTACCTGGCCTCGCGAGCCAGGAAGGATAAACTCAAAGCAGCAATCATTACAAAAACGGAAACCGGGCCCCAGCCTCGCAGTCCTTAACGGCGCGGGGCCCAGCTGGAGAGCAGCAGGTTCGCGCAGCGAGATGGGGCTTAGTGTTGGCACGTTACCAAGAACTGGACAGTGGCACGGCGGGCACTGTACCACCCAGCTGCTCAGATGCAAGCCCCAAGGGCATCGCTCTGAAACCTCCTGCGCACCTTTCTGAGGGCCTCCGCGCGGTCCCTGTAGGCCCGCTCCGCCGCCACCACCTCGGGCAGCCGCCGCGCCTCGCCCTGCACCGCAGCCAGCGTGCCGGCAGCCTGGCGCCTGGGACGGGGTAACACCACAGCGATAAAGCAGGCGGGCGGGTTTGGGGGCACGTGCGGGGGCACGGTGATGGGCATTGCTTAGCGTGTGGGCACCTTGGCACCGGCAGCCTGGCGCCTGGGAGGGGTTAACACCATAGGCGGTCGGGTTGGGGGCAGCGTGCAGAGTACACGGAGACGGGCAGGATGGGGGTTACTCGTAAAGCGCAAGGATGCGGGTTGCTTAGCGCGGGAGGCACCTTGGACAGTGCCGCAAGGCGCCGGCGGGTGCACACCGCGGGGCGTGCACACTGCTAGGCATGGCTCACTGCGCAAGCTGCACGGTGTCGTGCAGCTAGGCTCCCTGACGACTCCCTGGTCCACCGCACGGCAGTGTGTCCACCCCTGCTAGCTACGCCCTGCACGCTCTCGACGCAGAGAGTATGTGCCTCCAGCCTCCTATCCGCACGTGCGCTACCCTGCCTTACTTTAGCCCTGCGGTGCCCCGTCCACTACGCACGGCCCGAGCCAATTGACAACAGCAGCCGTTTTGACGAGGCGGTATCAGGCTTGGCAGCTGCGTCTCGGCACCGTCTCCACATCCCTGACGCCCTACACGGATCCCTCGCGCTGTATGCATATCCCCCTTCCTTTCCCTTCCCCTCCCAACCCCCACTCACTGCGCCCGCCGCTCCGCCCGCAGCCGCTCCAGCTCCGCCCTGTCCACCTCCCCCAGCCCGTCCGCATCCACGTCCATGGCCCCGGCACCCCCACCCCCTGCACCCCCTGCCCCCGCCCCCTGCTGCTGCTGCTGCTGCGGAAGGTCGTACCCCATGTCGCCATGTGGGCCCCCAAGGGCACCACCACCGCCACCCATTCCAGGTCCAGTTCCTGCTGTTGCTATGGCAGCGTTGGCGGCCGCGGGGGGCTGCCCCGCCCGGCCCGCGAGGCGGCCTGCCAGCTGGCTGCGGCGGACCTCCCCTGTGCGGCTGCGGAAGCCCAGCACCACGTCAGGGTCCACGGGGCCTGGGGGAGGGCAGGTACAAGAGGAGCATTTCAGGCGAGGTGGTTGGCCAAGGCTTACCCGCCTCGTATGCGCGGTGTCGTGATGAGGCACGGCCGCCGAACACAGTCACTGCCAGGTGCCGGGACCAACCCAATCACTAAGACAGGCCGGCGCCCTCGTGCAGTCTTGCACGTGGACCCACCGGCATTGCCTGTACCGGTACAAGCGAAATGCCACCCAGTACGTAGCTGTCTTGATCGAGTATCCCTCGCAAAACCCGCCCCACCTGTGTCTCCAAGCTTGGCGGTCATGTCGGGCTTCGTGGGGCCGGCAGCAGCCCCAGCAGCTGCCCCTGCCCCCGCTGCTGCCGCGCTCCCGGCGCCCCCAACAACACCCGCACCCGCACCGGCCGTCCGAAGCCCCTGCCCCGACCCCGATCCCGCCGCTCGCCGCGCCGCCAGCCCCGCTGCAGCACCTGCCGCAGCCGTGCCCGCTGCACCCCGCTGCTGCTGCTGCTGGGGATGATGCACACCCCCGGCCGCACCACCACCGCCAGCACCTGCGGACGCCGCTGCTGCTCCGGACGAAGGCAAGGCCCCGACCGGTGCGTCCTGCACCCGCGGCCGGGGAGCACCCCGCGCGTCCCCGTTGGTCCGACCCACAGGGGCGGGCGCCAACCGCCCGTCGAGCAGGCGCTTGCGCGGTACGGCATCAACTGCCGCGCCGCCCGCCGTCCCTGGTACGGCGGCGGTTGTGGTGGATGTGGACGCGAGGCCCGGCGCAGGGCCGTGCGCTGATGTTGCCCTGCGCAGAGAAGAGAGTGGGAGACGTTGCGGCACGTGCTGCATGGAGACGAGGGACCTCTCCTAAGGCACTTGCCAGCCGACGGGTGTGGCGACCATGAACCATGGCATCAGCGCAGCCCCGATTGCTGCCCCACGTAGCACGAAGCGCACGCCGTGGGGACCATTCGGCTTCTGCATCCTGATGCAAGCTGACGCAATAAGCGCTTTCCAGCTAGGGGTCGCTATGACTATCTCTCTTCCGGACTGTGTCCACCTTTGCCCCGCCCCTTTCCCGCTGCCCTCCCCACCTGCCCAGCGGCACTGCGGTGCCCTGCCGCCACGCCTCCAGCACCGCCGCCGCCACCGCCCCGAAGCGCCGCCGCAGCGCCGCCAGCGCGCCCCCGCCGTCCCCCTCCGCAGCACCCGATCCGGCGGCCGGCCCCGGCCCCGGCCCCGCCCCTGCCGCCCCGCGCGCAAGTGACTCCAACCCTGACTCCAGCCGGGAGCCCTGCAGCAGCACCCAGGAACACGAGCGGCAAAGGCATGGAAAGAACTTGTTTAATTACGAGAGAAGGGCTAGGACTGATACGTGGTTATGTGGGAGCCCTGCAGCAGCACCCGGCAGCAACACCCGGCACCGCTAGCAGCCCAGGCATCAACCAAACTTGCCCACCAAAGAGCGGGTGGCTGGGCCTGTCGGGTGTGACCTGCTCTAAACCTTTTCAGGTGACCAATTGCCCTGTGCGCGCCGGCAGACTTACGCCACCCCGCGGGGTGCCGTACCAGTTGTATTCATGCCATGGAACAGCTGCGCCCTGCATCCAAAAACTGGCAAGGCCGACGGGCTTCTCCCTCAGCCGTCCATACAGGTTCAAGGAACAGTACCACGGCCCGATAACCCCCAGCTACCCGGCCCCCACTCCGCACTAGAACGTTGTTTCCCCCTCGCCCGCCTCACCCGCAGCATGACCCTGCTGACGGGCAGCTGCCCCATGACCCCCAGCAGCAGCCGCAGCACGGTGCCCTGACCGTCGTCCAGCGCCTCCTGCGGGGGTGACCGGGTCAGCGGCTGTCAACGCACCACGTAAACACGTAGCTTCGGCAGGACTGAGGACTAGCAGTCGTTGAGTGAGGAAAGCATTATGGCCGCTGGCGGCATTAAAGCCACGTGCGCCCTTGCTCTCACCACTGCTTCCGCGTTTGCACGAACGATGTGCGGAGGAAAACCCTTTCCTTGCCCCGGGTTGCATAGTTGCCTATCGCTGCACACGCCCTGACGTGCATCCTCCCGCACCACGTGCCGCACGCTTGCCTGCAGCCATGTGTGCAGCGCGTCCAGCACCTCGCCTATCACCGCACACACAGCTTGATGCCCCCTCCAGCCCACGTGCTTGCCCATCTGCTTGCCTGCAGCCACGTGTGCAGCGCGTCCAGCACCCTGCTGCTCTCCACCACGCGCCCCAGCACCTCCGGCCCGCTGCTGCCCAGCGCCTGCAGCAACGCGCAGCGCACCGACCAGTCGCCGCAGCCCACCATCAGCTGCTGGAACACGCCGACCTGGTGAGGGTAGGGTTGATGGTGGTGGGTGGTGGGTGTTAGCTCAGTGGGTTGACAACGGTGGGAGCGGCTTACACCGGGCCTCACATGAATTGACGCTGCTCACGACGACCTCATGTCTCACGACTAGGCGGTAACGGACGCAGGTGGCAATCCGGATGCGTGAGGGGCATTTAGAACAGCTAGCACACCTCAAGCACGGGGTCAACGCAGGAGGCGGCGGGGACGAGGCAGCTGTTGCCATGTTTCCTGGGCCCCACGTACCGTGCTGATGGGGGTGGGCATGATGCCGCCCGTGTCCGGCGACACCAATTTGGCCAGCTTGACGAACATGGTGGCACGAGCTGCTGCAGCCGCCTCGGGGTCGTCTACAAGGCTGCTCCCCTGACCGACCCCTGGCACGCTGACCGGCCTGGCGGGATGTTGCTGGAGGGCCCCCACGGCGCCGTCCTGTGCGCCTTTCGCATTACCGGTGCGCCGGACGGCCTGCGCCAGGCGCTCGGCAACACTCTTCTGAAAAGCCCTGAGCTCCTTGCGCACTGCTTCGGGCGGCATTTGGGCTTGCCATGCTAGCCCGCGGATGTGGTCGGTGTCAAGGACGTCCGTAACGGTGAAAATCTCGTGGACATTCAAAACTTCCTCCGAGCCTAGTACTGTAGCAGGAGTTGCGTTTTCCGCCTCTTGCGACAGGTCCACTCCATATTCCCGCGCAAGGCGCTCCTGCGTTGCCTCAAGGTCCCGCAACTTTTGCAGTTGAGTAGTTGCAACGCTGATGCTGTTGATGAGGGCATCTCGATTAGGCCCGGGATCTAACTGGAGCACAGCCTCCTTGAACTGGTCCAACTCCGGCGGGAGCGTTCGCGTGGGCTTCTCTGAGCCCGCAACATCTGCAGGAGTCATCAGCGTTAACTAGCGGACATGCTTGCCCCTTGCTGTGCCTACAGCTGTGCCGCAGGTACCGGGTGCGAATGCGTCAGCCAACCCAGTCCTAGAGATTACTCTGTATGGAGGCCATGTCACGCATGTCTAAATGAAAATTTTGATGATGCGGCAGTGTGTGTATCGGTTTCACAGCAAGACACCCATGGCAAGTTGGCGCCTCCCCTCTGGGGCGCCCGTCCGGTGCATGGTGCATGCCTGACACGTGTTGGGCGGTTGCAATGTTGTATCTTTTTGCTGCTTGCCACAGCAGCTTCGTGCGGGCCTACACCTGACGACCTGCCGCGTGCACCTTGATCTGGTCCTGTGCACCGGGATTGCCTGGTGCCTTGGTGCGGGTGCACTACAACCCAGACATGCGTACCACCACGCGCCGACGGTGACGCCGTGCACAGACTTCTTGCATGACAGCGGAGGCCAGCCGTGCAGCGCCATGTGAGGGCCAACCGCCAAGTCCTTCGTATTCCGAATCAAGGCAACAGTCCCACAGTCAGTCCACCTGATGCAGATACCGGTATACAGTACAGAGCAGATTGCCCACAAGCTGCCTTTAAGCACGTGCTGCTATCCCACCCTATGAGACGCCCAGCGAGACCCACCCAGGTATCCCCTTATGAAACCAATGGCACGGGTCAGATGCACCGCTGCAGCAAATGGGCACAAGGTCCCTCAGACCAACTAGGCTACTGGTATTCCGTTGCTCCAAAGCACTCTTCAAGCTACTGACATCCATTCATGCACTCCAATTTATATGCATGCTTCACCCATTCTGCGCAACGCGGGTGCCGTACCGGTATGCTCACCGCGCATGCCTGGACAACACGTCCGCCTTGCATCCTTGCTGTTGGCCTGCCCACGCTGCTAGGCCTGCACCAGCATGCAATATACCCTAACACACCTTGGCGGGTGCCCCGCCCTCCCCCCGTCCCATGCAGCAGTTCCTATGCGCCCCCCACAATCCCCCCAGCCCCCGCCGCGTCACTCGGTCGCCGCCCCCGCCACCCGCGGAAACATCGACACCGCCTTCGCCAGCGCCGCCACCCCACCCCCCGTCGCACTCCCCGCCACCAACCCGCTCACCCCCACACCCCCCGCCGACCCCGGACTCCCCCCTATCCCCGCCCCCACCCCCAGTGCCGCCCCTCCCGCGCTCTGCCCCGCCCCCGCCGCCCCGGGGACCATCCCCAGCATCGGGCCGTACAGGACGTAACGCTTCAGTAACGCCAGGTAGTTGAAGGTGTCGTCCGCCGCCAGGCCGATGGACTCGGGCGCCACCACGCCACGTGGCGCGGTACGGCGGTCGCGGTAGGAGCGGTCCGCGGGCAGCAGGCCCACGGCCTCGGACCCGGCCTCGTCGGTGCGCATAGAGCTCAACATGCCCCTGAGAGTGGAGGGGCGAGGGGTTGGCAGTGTTGGTGACAGACGTGGTAGAGGTGTCCTTCAGCATCGCCAGGGATGAAAGTAAACATGCGGAGGGTTCAGACCCCTGCAGGCAGGGCGGCCGGGGCGTGCATGAGCCCTGCTCGTAAAAGGGTTCGCATGGTCTGCGTGCGTGCGAGCAGGGACGGGTGTGTTGCGCACGAGACTGCAACCGGTCCAGGGCACCGGCCTCTGCTACCGACACCGGTCTTCCACATCCCCCGCGCCCACGCACTTGAGTCCGGACACGTCCACGCCCCGGGCTGTGGCGATGGAGCGGAAGGCGCGGCTCAGCTTGGTGCGTGCGCTGGGCTGCGGCGGGGAAGAGGCGAGGGGGGAAGCGAGCGGAAGAACACGTCATGACAGGAAGGAACGGAGAATGCACGTCCTAGGTGGGCTGGGCGTGCGCTGGGCTGCGGCGGGAGAGACAGTGGAGCCGTCGAAGGGTAAGGAGCCGTGCCATGCCAAGGCAGGAACACGATGCGGCTCTGCGCGCAAAGCACATCGTGTTTCATACCCAGCGTCGCATGCGGCTTGCAGCAGGTGGCAGCGACAGGAGAGACGGATACCGGCCTGCCGGTACGGGTAACGGAGCGGTAACAGTAACAATAACAGGTGCTTTCCCGGTTAGCAATGCGCAACAGCGGCAGCGGCAACGAAGTGCCATTTGACGGCGCCGGACACCGCTCTGTGTGGTATGGCCCCTCCCTTACCTTCTCCGCTTTCCCTAGGCTCTCGAACATGCTCTTGCGCTCCAGGGGGTCCTTCACCTTGGCCCGCGCCACGATGGGCGAGGAGATGTACTGGGAGATGAGCGGCGAGTTGGTCACGGACGCCACCTGCAGCCGTTCAAAAGGGAAATAACAAAGGGAGGCAGTTTTTCATACTGCAGAGGCTGTTGCTTGCAGCGTCCAGAGTGGAGTGTGAGGTTAAGGGTCAGGGCGTTTGCGCAGCTTGTGGAAAACCAAGTAGGCGCGGGTTCGGGTGCGGGGTTGCTGGCAGGCCGGCCAGCATGCCGGAGGCCCCTTGACATGCAAGCGGACCGCGCGCCACCAAGCCTTGCCACGTCTGTCCCCTAAGGGCTAGTTCCTCTTAAGGGCTAGTTCCTCTTAATATGCGCCCCGGCACGCCTGCGCCCCTGCCGCCCTGCAACACAAGCGTGGGCCCCGCCCTGCTCCTGCAACCCGTCTTACGGCGCCGGCTCTGAAGAGCACACCAGCCACTTCCTTTCACCCTTCCGCCCCACATGCACCCCCGCCGCCAATAGCGCCCCCACCTGCGCTCTTGCTCCTCCCTTCCCGTCCAACATGTGCCGCTCTGTGAGCATCCCCTCCCACCCCACCTGCACCCCCGCCTTCCCCCTCCTGCCCCACCTGCACTCTTCCGCTAACCCCTGCCACCCATCTGCAGCCCCCCCTACCCCGCCCCCCACCTCCCGCCCCACCTGCACCGCCAGCGAGGTGGGCTTGGCGTACAGGCTGCTGAGCATCTTGGCGTTGAGCGCGCGGTTGCCGGTCTCGTGCTTGAGCGAGTACAGCTCCTTGACGCCCAGCGTGTCCACGGACCTGGTGGGTGGGGGAACGTGTTCGTAAAGCTATAACGGTGTACTGGGGTGGGGGAGCGAGAAGGCAGGGTGGGGTTGTGGGGTGTTGGTTGGTGACCGCTTCGGAAGCTGCGCCGTTTCTTGCCCACCCCTAAACCAGGCCATCGCTCAGTAGGAGCGGCTAGACCTGAAATAAGCAACGGCAATGGGTCAATCAGCACCGTGGAGCTGCCTCCGCCAGTATGTTTCCTGCGGAAACTCCCGCACCATGTGAGCTGCCAACTGTGCCCCCACCTTGGCGCCTCGTATTTCCGCTGGTTTGAGTTGAAATGCCGCGACCGGAACAGCCCCCCAATCTCGCCCTCAATCTCCGCCCGCCGCTGCGCCGCCAGCTCCGCCGCGCTGCTGCCGCCGCCGTCGGCGCCCGCCGCCGCCGCCGCCGCTGCCGCCGACACGGCCGCCGCCGAGGCGGACGACGCCCCCGACCCCGCGGCGCCGCCGGCCCCCGAGGCCGCCGCCAGGCCGCCCGGCTGCGTCGGCCCCGCGGGTTGCGCGCCCGTCATGCGGGGGGAGCAGAACGCCTCGAACAGGATGCTCACCTGTACGGCCGGGGCACAATCGCACGGTGGTTAGAATGATGTGTTTGTGTCCCATGTGCCATGCCTCGTGTCGTGTGGTGCGCCCGGTGCACGGGCGCAGCACCGCTGCCACCGTCATGGCGCAGAGTGCAACCCAGTCCTTGTCCTGGAGGTACTGAGGCGGACCGTGCACTGATACCTGACTGCGCACTGATACCGGCAGCCTCGGCTCGTGTCCAGGGGCTGTAACATAAAGTCGCCCACCGCTGCATGGTATATCGATACCGCTCCACATGCCGGTCCATATGAGCATGGTACCGCCCCGCGCTTCAAGCCCCTATCCTCTTCTCCTCCCCTGTGTCTCTACCCATTGGTACCCGCACTTCCTCCCTGTGCCCCTACCCGCACCCCACCCCATGCGTCTTCCCTGTGTCCCTACCCGTCCCCTACCCCCTGTGTCCCATCCTGTTAATCCTCTTCTTCTCCCTGTGCCCCTACCCGCACCCACCAGCGTCTCGTACAGGCATTCGAAGAACATGCGGTCCTGCTGCGGCTTGTCGTACGACGAGTACTTGAGGATGATCTGGCTGTAGATGGGGCTCAGTTCCAACCGCTGGGCGTCCATCTCCTGCAGCCGCACCACATCACCCATTACGCAGCTACATCTTCTTGGCGTGCGCTACTCAAGCGCCTTGGCATACCTCCAGGCACAAACACGTGTCCTCCCGCCCCTCGGCCCCGTGCAGACCCACTTACGCACCGCATCGGTAGCGCACCGGCCCCTTGTGCTGCATTCGCACACCGTACCCAAGCCCCGCTGTTCCCCCGCATTTACAATGCCAGTTCCATACCCGCCATCGTGCAGCCATCCGCTTGCGATGCTCTTCCTTTGACATCTGGCACCACTTCTACGCCCCCTCCAGCGTTTCTGTGCTTCCCTGACGCCTTGCACGGTTTCTTCGCATTATACGCGTACGCCCCCTCCTATTACCCACCTCTTCCAGCTCCTGCAGCCGCTGCGCCACCGCGTACGGGTTGTAGCCCTCCAGATGCATCTTGCGTGCCTTATCCATGGCCTTGACCACCCAGCTGAGGGGTGAGGGAGGGGGGCGAAGGGAGGGGAGGGGAGGTTAGGAGGGCACGAGTGAGAGTGAGGTGGGACGGGCGGGATTGGGCGAGGCGTGTGAGGATGGCCAGGTGGCAATGTGTCAGGTAGGAGAGGGCGTACGGCATGCGCTGGACAGCGCCCCTGCCATACTGCGCGTAGATTCCATACTGGTAGCACCCTGGCCGCCCACTGTGCACGGCTGCCGCTAAGCAGGCCCTCCGTCCCCCCTCAGCCTTTTGTATGGCCCAAGTGCTCCCTCCCTGCGCCATAGTATGCGCGCAACTGCTGCCTGGCCGCCCAGCCTGCTCTCCGTCCCCGCCGCCCCTCAGGCATTCGCTCTCTCCATGCAGTCCTACCCCTCCTGCCCAACAGATCCGCTGCCCCGCTGCCCCCGCCGCCCCGCTCTCACTCGTGCATGAAGCGCGAGGTGAAGTACAGCAGGCAGGCGTTGAGCAGGCTGTCGTACAGCGGGCCCCCGAAGAACTTCTTGAAGGGCTGCGGCGTGCGGTCGTCCAGCTGCTTCATAACGCGGGCCTTGACCGCGCCCAGGTTGAAGCTGGAGAGGGGGTGGCGGAGGGCATGGTGGAGATGGGGCCAAGGGCAAGGTTGTGGGCAAAGTGCTGGCGCGAGGCAGTGATGGGGGCAGGGGCAAGAGTGCGGGCAGGGTGCTGGTGCGAGGGCAAGGGAGTCGTGGCAGTGCGAGATGGTGATGTGAGAGCAAGAGGCGCACGGGAAATGAGGCGCAGCTTCTTCAGAGACGGTTTGGGGTCGGGGGAGCCCGGGACAAGCGAAACACAGATAGAGATTATGAGCCTGGCGTGAGGCTGGGGAGAAGGGACGCGGGGAGGACCAAGGAAGTAATATGCAGCAGTAGTGCATGGGTAGGGTAGGGTATTGACCCCCGCCAGTCCCCAAGCCACTTAGGCCCACGATACTCACTCTAAATCCGTTGCCCTCCGGGCTCCGGAGGGTGGCACGCTAATGCTGCCATGCGGCCCATTGCGCTCTCTGGTGGCAAGGCTGCCGCGTTGCGAGCTAGAGGGTGTACCCACACCCACACCGTGCGCTGAGGTGGGCACCAGCGAGGTGGACATGGAGTTGCCTCGCCAAGGAGAGGTGCGCTCGCCGCCGCGCGGCGGGTGGCCGCGCTGGAGCGTGAGCTTGGTGTTGCTATGTCAGCTACCCCGGCTAACAGCAGCTTCCAGGGCTGCGTCCATGTTGCATTCACGCTCAGCTAAACAGGTACGCCCTGCCTACAAGCCTTCGGGCAAAGGGGTCGGTAGAAACTTTTCCTAAGGCCACTTGCAATGTTCTACTTCTGGTTGGGCACTCCTCTGTTCAAGTAAGCTGGTTGCTGCTTCGACCAGCGGAAATTGCACGGGAATGGTATAAGCAACCCGTCCAAGCAAGCGTTTCGTAAGTAACAGGATGAAAACTTGTCCACACGAGATGACCTGACCTAGTAACGGTCATGCATTGTGGAGGCATGGTGGTTCTACCTTGTTGTTCGTTGTGTTCGTTGTATTCGTTGTCAGAGCTCAGCTGACATGCGAGTTCCTTGCCACGTGTAGCGACGTTCCTACGCAGCACCCTTCACCCCACTTCAACAATGCATTCAGCTTTGGCCGCTTCAATATCCCTTCCAAAGCGATAACACAGGGGAGGTCGTCGTCGAAAACAAGGCCTTGCTGTCGGGCTCGGCGCGTGCGGTTCCGGCACGCACGATGTTTATAAGAACACTAGTCCAACTATAGCGATAGTGGTTGGGCCTGCACATAGGCCCACGGCGCCTAGGCAAGAATGCCCTTCTCCGTAGCCCGCGAGATACACGCGGGCAGCACAGAAGAGCCGACTGAGGTCGAGGAGTCGCCCAACGGACGCTATATCCGGGTAGGGCTTCCGTAGAAGTGCACCGCGTCAGAGCGTTCAGGGACTGGCAGAACGTCATTCGTTTGACGGGCCAGCGCAGCATTCTGCAATGCGTTGGGGTAACTATGATTTCAGCTGCGCTATCGTGCACAGCTCTTGTTGCACTCGGGCCCTGCCCAGCAGGCTTGTCTACACGAAAGTATAGTCGTGTACTAGTCACAGTTGTTCCGGCATGACTCTTTGGAGCTATTTTAAGATTATTGCAAACATCGCGGTCGGCTGTGGCACCTGCGCATGCATGCGTTGACGCCGCGCCTGGTCCTGTTGCGCTCCCCAAGCAGCAGTTGGCTTTCCTGACCGTCCAGCGTGGGTAAACCCCCTGCACTGTGGACCTGCTGGTCACTCAACAATCCCCTTGCACCACCAGGCAATTTCCCTCTAATTGTATGCGCTTGTGTCCATCTCCCCTCTTATTACCGCTCCACAGTACAACATCCTCCTAGGCAGGGGTGCCTGCAAGCGGGTGTACAAAGCCCTGGACACGGAGGAAGGCACCGAGGTGGCATGGAACCAGGTGCGACATCCGCAACTCGACAGGTGGCGTCTTAACTGCAAAGCGCCAGGCAAGGGGACGGGATGCCGTCCCAACCCAAAGCTCAAGGGCCTGGCAGCTGGGACCCAGCCATGGCAGCCGGCAGCGTCCGACCCATATCAGCACTTCCTGCAGCAGCCTCAGCCGCAGCGTAGACAGCATAGAGGGTGTACTTTACTGCTGGAATCTGCGTGCACCTGGTCTTGAGTGCCTGCCACGGGGATAGGGGCGCACGGTATGGGCCAGGTGGCTACAGTGCCCGCCCCTACGTGTTCCTCATCCTTGTTCCGGCCGTCCTTACCTGCCCCCGACCACATGAGCCGCATCCCGCGCCACGTGCTGCCGAACAACTTCCACACCACACCGCCTATCAGTGCCCGCTTAGCAGTACAACACGTCAGCGATAAGCGCCCCTGCACTTCGGTAGCAGTTAGCCTTCCTCGTGTGCCCACAGATGGACCTGCTGGGCATAACCAGGACAAAAAGCTACAGTACCATTCCACATGTTGATATCCCTATCCCAGTTGCCCTCAAGTGCCCCTGCCCAACCCAAGTATGGCGCAGTTTACCTTCAATGCTCCGTGAACTTGTCACCTTTGTTGCCGCCAGCCGTTGGTCTTGAGCCTCCCCTACCCATTCCGTGTGTTACTGTGTTCTCAGGTGGACCTGCTGGGCATGGACGAGGACGAGGAGGCGCGCACCCACCTGTTCGAGGAGATTCGCGTGCTGCAGCAGCTTAAGCATAAGAACATCATGACCTTCCACGCCTGGTGGTACGACAAGTACCACAGCCACGTCAACTTCATCACAGAGCTGTTCAGCGGCAACCTGAGGCAGTGAGTACCCCGTGGAAATGGCGCCCGGCCGCAGGGGTTGGTGCTGGTCCCTGCGCCTGGGCCGGGGTGTATTGCGGGCCGCTCTTTGGCGCCGCAGTCGCAGTAAGGGCGTTGATGGAAACCGGCCAGCCTGAGGCGGATGATGCGGGAGGAAAGGCAGATGAAGGCGGCCATCAGTGATTAACGCAAGCATGTACGGGGCACGCTTGACGTGCCAAGAGGGGGGCCCAGGACAGGATGTGCACGCACCGTGTTGCCTGCTGCCACTGCTCAGGGGTGCCCTTTACTGCCCGTTGCAGGTACCGAAAGAAGCTGAAGCTCATGAGCGAAAACGTGCTGAAGCGCTGGGCTTACCAAATCCTGGAAGGTGGGTTGCGCCCCCCATGCCCCATGTGTATACGCGGTGCTCCAACATGCGCTGTCCCGGCCTGCCGCCTATGTTCTTGCAGCTGTTGTGAGGGACTCGCTGCCCGCCGTTCTCCACCACTGCCCGCCAGGCCTGCTGTACCTGCACGGCCACGTGCCGCCCATCGTGCACCGGGACCTCAAGTGTGATGTAAGCGGGGCATTTGGGAAACACGCGGGTCACACGGGTCACACGATCACATCATTTCCATCGTTACAGGGCGGCGTTGCATGTGACAGGCATGCTTTCAGTGCCTTGATTTTCCCTGCGTCGAAAGCCTTTGCTCCAGGGCCAGAGCATGGGAGTACTGTGTCCTGTGGTGTAACGCCATGGTGGCATGCCACACGGTCTGCGTGACCGAGGTTGGCGGGCGCAGCCCGGCGCTAGCTACGCTGGACCGCTGATGTCCCCGTTGCAAACCTTGCCGCATCGCCAACCGCGTTTTGACCCGTTGCCTGGCCCACTGCCTGACTCCACCCGTCTGGTGGCGTGGCTCCCTGCACAGAACATCTTTGTCAACAGCGTGACCGGGGAGATCAAGATTGGAGACCTGGGGCTGGCCACCGTGCAGCAGCAGGGCATGAGCGTGGTGGGGTGAGTGGCGAGCGGGACGGGAGAGACGGGGTAAGGGGCCTAATGCCACGCCCTATGCGTTAGTGATACAAACCTTGCAGTGCGTCTGGCTGCTTCTTATGGTTGGGCATGTCGTGCGCGGAACACTGGAAAGCAGCTCCACCCTTAGTGTGTATGCACAAGGTGCAAGTGCCTTACCTGCCGCTGACAGTTCCCTACGCCTTGCCCCACCCTTGGGCCCACCCACCCATCTGGACCCGGCTGTGCGCAGCACGCCCGAGTTCATGGCTCCAGGTGGGTGGGGGCTGCTGGTCTTGGTGGGTGGTGGCTTCTGGGGCAGCATGCCGCCGTCTGGGCCCTGGATTCAGGTACACTGTGTGCCAATTAGGCGGCCGTGCAGCTGATCGCTGGTCGCGCGCCATCACACACAGCACATGGGCCCCAGGGCACAGGCATAACGGTCCTCAGTTGTCTAGCCAGCGCAGCTGAAGGCTTGTGCAGATGCATGCATGCTGACGATTGCCTTGCGTGGCATGTGCACCTGTGCAGAGGTGTACGAGGAGTCTTACGACGAGAAGTGCGACATCTACAGGTGAGGGAGGGGCGGCTGTGGCCAGAGCTGCCGGAAGCGGTGCCACGGGCTTTGCATCAACGCGGCAACGCTTCACCAACGGCCCCTTGCCGCCTCGTTGCCGCACACGTCATGAACGCCCTTGCTTGCGCTGCTGGCATCCTATCTGCCCTGCCGAATACCCATCATTCCTGCCTGATGTGTCCGTCCGCACTGCAGCTTTGGCATGTGCGTGCTGGAGCTGGCCACGTTGGAGTACCCCTACGCGGAGTGCCACAGCGTGCCGCAGATCTTCAAGAAGGTCACAACGGTACGTGTTGGCTCTGCTGTTTGTGACATTGAGCCATATGTCGTTAACCACACCGCTCCAGGGAAAAAAACAGCCGTGGAGCAGGCCCTAGGTGGATGTAAGGGCCAGTCAAACCGGAGGGCATATTGATGTTGGTCTTACGCTTCCTGCGCAAGGCCTCACATCCAAAGGCAGGCCTGCGCCTCGCACTGCCCAAGGCCAAGCGCCCTTGAAACACGCCACCGCCATACCCTCCCCACAGTAACCACCACAACCACCCCCACCCCTCACGCTGCCCCCGCATCCCCACCCCGCACCACCCCCAGGGCGTCCCCCCCGCCTCCCTGTCCCGCATCACCTCCCCCGAGCTGCACGCCTTCATCTCGCTGTGCATCCAGCACGCGCCCGAGGCCCGCCCCTCTGCGCGCGAGCTGCTCAAGCACCCCTACCTGGAGGCCATACGGGCGGGCGGGGACGGCTCGCACCACGGCGGCGCGGGGGGCGTGTCCCCTGCCGCCTCGTCCAACAACCTGGCGGGGCTGGCGGCGGGGGCGCCCAGCAGCGGGTGGAACACGCCCAGCGGTGCGTGGGGGGCAAGGCACGGGGGAAGGGAACTTACATCGTGTTTCCCCAAGCGTCAAGGCCTGTGCGGCTGGGCCCCCTCTCAATCCCTTCTCCGGTGACCTGGTCGCTCTGCGGCTATCCCTCCAATCCCCACTGCGCTGACGAGCATGCAAGCTCTCGGCCCTCAGCCCTGCGGCCCAATGCTTTGAGGGCCCCCTAGGCTTGATGGTCTTTTCGCTCCTCCCCAGGCACTATGCACCCTCCCAGCTCTCTTGAGCCCCTGCGAGTTAGCCACGCACCCACTTCCACTTCCACCCCTCCCGGTCACTCCCCATGCCACTTGCTTCACCCTCACCATTCTTAGGACCTAGCTGCTCCGAAATGTTTGCAATTGTTCCCACGCAACTGCATTGGTACCCACTTCCGCTCTCCTCGCTCGCCAGGCACCATGCACGGCGCGCTGTCCAAGCGCGACCTCCGCGAGGCGCTGCACGCGCAGGAGGCCTTCGCGCGCCAGCTGCACGCCGCCTCCTGCTCCCCGCCCTGCGGCCTGGCCAGCCTGGCCCTCGAGCAGCGCCGCAACTCCTTCACCAACCTCGCGCCGCTGCTGCTGCGCTCGCCCTCGGCCGGCCCTGCTAGCGTCACAGGTGCTGCCGGCTGCACCGCGCAGCCCTCCCCGCTGGGCAGGGAAAAGAGCTGCTCGCCGTCTGTGGCGGGGCTGGGCGCCACGGGGGCGACCTCCCCTGGCAAGGGGAACTCGCCCACGGCCGCGGCGGCGGCGGGGGCCGCGGCGCCGTGGCACTCGTCGGTAGCTGTAACGCCAACGTCGATTCAGGTGCGCTGTTTACTCGGCTACTTAGTATGTCCAACGACCTGGTACGCGACCAAGCATAGGCGACCAAGCATGAATGCAGAACTGGATTAATGTCATATTGTGGTATTCCGTACTTGCGGCTAGCGGACTGCATGTGCCGGCTGGACGGACAGCCATGCGGCACGGTTCCGGGCCTCCGGTACACTGAAGATGTGACGTGGATGCCGACCCTGTGCAGGGCAACGCGGTCCACGCGAATGGCGGCTCATCCTCCTGCCCTGTCAGCGCCGCCGCAGCCGCCGCCCTCTCCCCTTTCAACGCATCAGCCCATTTGCCCGCCGCCCTGCCACCCATCAATACCTCGCAACTGGGCATGTTCCCGGGGCCTCCCCTGGTGGCCAGCCCCGGCAAGCGGCGGCAGAGCCAGGGCGGGCTCAGCCGCCTCCTGAACTCGTCCTCGCCCTACCGTCCGGAGCACCCAGCGGAGCAACCGGCGGCGGAGGGTGGGCTGCGGGCTGCTGCGAGGAGCAGCAGCAGGAACATGCGGGGCAGCAGCAGCGGGTCGGGGTCGGGGTGTGTTGGGAGCGGCGAGGACAGCGACCAGGAGGTGCTGGTGCCCATCGAGCTGCTCAAGGTGGGGTGACAATGGGTGTGTGCGTGTGTGTCCGACGGCAGTTACTGCCTTCGCAGGCCGCAGAGCTGTGGGGAAGTACGCGTGGCGGTGTCGCAATTGCGTGACCAGCAAATGACCGGCTACAGCACGAATCTGAGCGCATTCAGGCCCGCGATGCGTGTCGCAGTCTGCAGCACCCTCAGCCGCAAGGCCGGCTCGTCCTACGCGCTCATTCTGCCGCTCTCCATCCCCCACCTGCTGAACCTCCTCCCGCACACCGACCCGCACCCCGCGCCCCCGCACACCGCACCCCGCAGGAGAGCCTGCTGGAGGAGGGCTTCGTGGACACCCCCACGCAGGCCTCCGCCGCCTCCCTGGCCTTCGCCATGGCGCTGCACGACTCCGCCGACAACAACCTGAGCTTCACCGCGCCCTCCGCGCTCACGCTCATGGACCCCTCCGTCGCCAGCTCCGCGACCGCGTCGGCCTCCGCCGCCGCGGCGGCGGCGCTGGCGGCGGGCCAGGACCCCGACGAGGCGGCGCTGCGCGCCTTCGCCGACGCCATGCATGGCGCGGCAGCGGCGGCGGCGCCGCCGCCGCCGCCAAACGGTGGGCCTGGGTTGGTGGCAGTGCTTGATACGGCGGTACGGCGGGTGGCGGCGGCGGCCATGGAAGCATTGCGGCATGCGGACTCGGCAGAGTCGCTGGACCTGGATCCGGAGATTCAGCGGAGCAAGGCGTCCAGCAAGAAGGCGCTCGCAGCTGTGGCGGTGGCGGTGGCGGCAGGGGGGCAGCAGGCGCAGGAGGAGGCGGGGAACGGGGACGAGGCGGGGAGCGAGGGCGAGGGGCGGGAGCAGGGCGGCGGGGCAAAGGCACATGCCACCGTGGCGCCACTCCAGGGGCCTACCGGCGCGGTTTCGTTGTTGCCGGCCGCCAGCGAACCCAGCCTTCGAATACCCCTGATTCACTCCCGGTCCAGCACCGCTTTGTGTACCGGCGGAATGGGCGCCAGCGCCGTCCTATACGGGGGCCTGCCGCTCCCGCCTGCCAACGGCCCCGGCAGCGGCCCCGCCACCCCGCCGCACATCCCCCGCCAACGTGCGACGTACCACGGCCCCCAGACCCTCACACTTGACGTGTCCCAAGGGCCCCACGCCCACGCACCCCCGCCGGCCGCTACACCCGGCTACCGGCTGCCGTCCTTCCGCAACCGGGTGGTGGTCGCCATGTCGACAGACGTTGCCGCCGACTCGCCAAAGCGCCTGCCCGGCGTCGCATCCCTTGGCGGCGCCCCCTCCCTCGGCGGCGGCCCCTCAGCTCTCGTCAGCTTCCCCTCCGTCGCCTCCGCCGCCCCCAACAGCCAGGCCGACTCACCGACCGCCGCCGCCGACATGCGCCGTACATTCGTCCGCACAACCTCGTCAAACTTCAGCCGCTCGTGCTTCGGCTCCGAGTTCACGGTCGCCAGCAGCGGCTGGCGCTCCTCCATCATGGCCAACGGCTCCCCACGCGCCTCCGCCGGCTTCAAAACCGACTCCGCCTCCCTTCCCTCCTGCTCCGGCTCCCGCTCCCTATCCCAGTCCCACGCCCAGTTCGCGACCGCCACACGCTTCCGGGCGCATCTGGACGGCACCAGCGCCAGCCCCGGCACCAGCCCCCGCCCCGGCTCCAACCGCGCTAGCGCCACCGGCGACCAGCACCCAGCTTCAGAGCCAACCCCACGGCCCTCTCATAAGCACACCCGCAGCAGCGGCGCCGCCCTCGAAAGCCACGCTCTGCTGGACGTCCCCATCGGTCCCCTGGGCGCCTCCTTCAAGTCCCGGTCCCCCGCCTCCCAAGGCAACTCCCCGCTCTCCACCGCGCCGGGCGTGGCGACCAGCCCACCGCGCCCCGCCGTCTCGCCCTTCCTTCAGCAGTGTAATGTCGGAGCAGCCAGCACGCCCCCTGCAGCGGCCAGAGCAGAGGGCTCGTTCCGCAGCGGATCCGGCTCTCCGTTGGCAGCTGCGAACCGGAGCCGCAGCACGAGCCGGGAGCGCTCCCCTCCGGTAAGGGACCTGAAGCACGTGGGCGACTCGGGGCTGCTGAATGCCCTGGGCTGCTGCGATGTGCCCTTGGTGTTCCGCAACGCAGCGGGCGCGAGCACGATCGGGGCGCCTCCGGGCATGGAGCTGAACGGCAGCAGTCCGCGTGTGTCGGGATCCGGGTCGGCCAGCGAGGGCGAGGCGCGGGAGGTGCCCTGGGAAGGCCCGGTAGAGGCAGCGGGTGGCCCGGGGGTGCAGCGCGTGCCGTCGCGGGCAGCGTACCTGCCGACGTTGGAGGAGGACGTTGCCGAGTACGACAGCGGGAGTCCCACGGGCGCGGCGGCGACGGCGGCGGTGGCGGTGGCGGTGCAGCGTGTGGGAGAGCAAGGGGAGGGGGCGGTGGCGGTCGGCGTGGCGTTGGGGCCGCAGCTGGCCGTTGTGCACGTGGCGCCGCTGCCGGACGCGCTGTCGGTGGAGGGGGCGGTGGCGCCAGGGGCAGGGGCAGGGAGCTACGTCGTGGTGCACGAGTTTGCGCGGCCCATCCAGGGCGTGGTGATGCGGCTCAAGCAGCTGCGGCGGCTGGTGAAGAACCGCCTGCATGGCAAGGGCAAATCGAACGGAGGCTTGAGCAGCAAGGAGCCCAGCACGTCTGGGATGGCGGCAGGGGTGGGGGCGGCGGAGTGAAAGGGCGGGCGTGGGGCGCTGCAGCAAAGGGCTGGAGCGCGCACGGGTGGCAAGCTTTGCATTTGGGGTGATGGTGGTGCATGGGAGAGGCTCCAGAAAAGACTGTTGTGGGTCGCGGCCAATGTCGTTACAGGGTTGTTGTAGGAGCACTATTGTAGGTGGGCCGAGCCAGGGTCATATGCAGTGGCCGCAGAACACCAAAAGCAGTACCGTATGCGTATTATGTTAATACATTCGAAGGGTTTTGCGTGCTCGTGACTAAGCATCGCACACACGGTAGGGAGGTCGCCCTTAAGGGGGTAGCCTGGCGCTCAGATGGCTGTGGAAGGCATGCGCACACTATTTGTACAATTTTTGGAGGAGACCGTACGGCATACGGGATAGCAGCTACATTATGCGCTCCGTGCGGCTTCAGTGGGACGACTGGACATTCCCCGGCATCTGCGACTCGTGCAAAACCACGGTATACTCGGTACTGTGTCCTGGGACTTGACAGCGGCAAGCCGCGACGCTTTTTGGCTAACAAGGATGGCGGGGAGGCGCTGGAGTTAGCCTACTCACCAGCTCCCTTTGGCACTTGTTTGCAGTGTCCATAGCATGTGATTAGTGCTGGTGGAGGTAGTTAGTGTGATTCACAGAATGTGGCTGTCCTGGGCCGTCAGCCGTGTGCAACGGGCTGAGACCGTTCCGAGCGGCCATTCAGTAACTGTGCTCACCTTGGTGAATGGCACGTTGCCGGCCGTGCATGCTTGGGCTGGCTGAAACACGCTGCGATGGCCGACTGATATGGTGTTTGTTCTGACGACAAAAGGGGGCAAGCTGGTTGGCAAATGAGGCCAAGGACAAGGCTGGGTAGTGCCCACTAGGCAGCTACGTCGGCGCGAGTGCACAGCAGGATGTTCTGAAGGAACGTCCTGACCGAGCCACCCGCACAGCACAGTGTTGTCGGAGCCTCTTGCAGGCCTATGTCCTGGTGCTGCTTTGGAAGGAAGGACACCTGGTGCCAGGGTAGGGTGTGTGTGCTCGGTCGCTTTCATTTTACATGAGGTGTTTGGAAGCTGTGAGAGGCTCTTGCTGGCCGTTGTTATTGAGTGGGGTTGCGATGAGCGGACTAGCCGCGCTTGTACGGTATGCAGCGGCTCACCACGTCACCATCAACAAGCGGCAGGAAAGCAGGGGAAGCGTACGGTAATGCAGCTAGCCTGCCCTGGCCTGCCTGGGCCACGTGGAGCCACCAACCGACCGACTGGCCTGACCGCATGCGTACCGCGGCAGCATGATCGCAAGTAGATCTGCAGCACTGGTTGTCCTTGGCGCCTCGGCACGCGGCAGGGAAAGCGTATTGCGGGTCAGAGGCGTGCAGCGCTGCCCGTGTCATTCGCATGTATATTAGGGATGCGTACGGTAGCTCTTGAGATTACAGGGGCACCAACGCTTAGGTACCCCAATGGCACGGAGGAGCCCCGAGGACACGGGAACACCCCTGTCCTAAAACGGGTCCAATACCTGTCTACTACGTACTACCCCATGTGCGGAGCCGGCAGAGAGCCTTTTGTACCGCACGGTATCAGCCATGGGACGGATGGTATCGGTTGTGCCATGACATCCCCTCCTCCTGATCCTCTCCTACGGCGCAGCTAGCCTTCCATACCCAGTCTGCGCGCACTCGTGGTCCCCCAGACCACCGTTTTCTTAAACCCAGGGGACGGCTAAACCTAGGGTAGAGAACAACTGTGACGGTGGGAGTGCAAGAGTGCCGTACGGTACACCCACTCCCGCACCGGATGGCCCTGGTAAACACACAGGATTGACCGAAGAGCTCTAATTAAATCAAACTCCCATCCATTCGGACCGCGATGGAAAACCCCGGTAATCTGCTGTCTAAGAAGGGGGAAACGACACGTGTGGCGACCATTGTTGGTGCACGTTCGATGACTAGTTAGGTATGACTTATTTTCACAGTCTCAATGCAAAGAAGATTTTTTGCACTCTGCCTGTTGTACTGCCATTAGTGTACAGCCAGTGCCGGCTTGCTTACTGCCTAGCACGCCCGAGACTGGCAGACTGCAGACCTAGCATACACATTACAAGTGACAACAGCCATACCAACATCGTTTGCCGTAATTAAGTAGCTACTCTGTCTGCTGCCAAGCTGATACATAACGCAACCGAAACGTGTCAAAAAACGTTATGACTCTGCCTGCTTGTCATCAAGATAGCAATTAAGGCGGCGTGCTGTGGCCGCTCCCTGCGGCATAACTCTGTTTACCCAGACACAGACATGACTACCATGGCACAGCCAGGGCAACTGGTGCAACTCCAAAAGAGCAACCTTAGCAGGACCAACATGCTCGTAGTAGACGAATTCCAGGATGACGACACGGATGACGGTTCCAGCCCGGAGCAACCGGAAACACCACATGACGGAGACAAGGAAGGCAGTGGCAAGCTGGCGCGCTGGTTCAAGGGCTTGTTCAAGGGGAAAGAAAAGGGTGCATCGAGGACAAGCAGTGGAAACAACAGCGCCGCAAACTCCCGTGTGTCGTCTTCTACGTTAAGGGTGCCCGCCTCTCCGGGGACTGCACCGGCCCAAACCAGCCCAGAGGCTGGAGCCAATTACTCGCACAGCAAGAGCACGACGCTTCCATCCCCGGGCGCTGTATCTAAGCCAAGCAGCAAGGTCAGCCCTGGTCCTCCGCATGCCTCCGACGAGGTGGCCCATCCTCATGTCAAGCTGCTGGCGGAAGAGGGTTCACCTGCAAGTAGGAGCAAGTCGATCAGCCTCAAGAGCGAATTGCAGCGGTTACGAAACTCGCCCATGCAGCACTCAAAGTCCTTCACCGAGCTCAGCAATAAAGCCAAGGTATGGTAGGGCACTCAGGAGTTAACAAAGCAGCTTGCAATTGGTTGTATAGACGTACAAGTAGGGTGCCCTGTCCGTTTAGCATGCGCATGCCCCCAAAGTCGTGCCCGTGGCTCGGTGGCAAGGAGACTTGTGCTCAGCTTTCGTCGCATAATGAGATCATTGCAAATGCATACGTTAATAGTTTCGGAACCTTGACCTGCCCGACGACAAACCGCTGTAGCCCTAGGAGGGGGGGACTTGCGGCTGCAAGCATCATCCCTACCTGGTGGACTTGCTTCCATGCAGGTCATCCCCAAGCGAGGCAACGAGGTCCTGGTCATGTCTCCAGCTGCTCCCCCGCGCATGCAGCGTCCGGATTGGTCTCTACGGGATTACGCAGTGGTGGAGAAGATGTACAAGGTGGGCAAATACCGTGCGCTGCACATCCTAATCCTCACCCGCAGCGCCGGGACACCTTACTGCACACCCTTCTATGAACCCTTGCTGTGTGCGCCGTCGGTCCCCCTGCCCCCGACAGCTTACACATTCCACCTAATCCAAACAGCACCCTGGTTTCCATTTTCCTGCTACTCTTTGCTGCCCCAATGACTCACCCCACCTGCCCCAGCCACCAACACGCCCCACGGGTACCTGCTGCGCCTCATCCCGTCGCTGCTGTCCCTGGTCATCGTAGCACCACAAAACACTGCGTCCGTAAACCTTGCGCAAGCCCCGCCTGCAGCACATACCCAGTCGCTCTTGCTGACCTCTCCTATGCGGTACTTCCCGAAACTACTGTGATCTCCTCACCAGATACCTAATGCTTAATGCTCCTGACCCCCAGCAACCGTGCCACACTACACCCCATCTCCGTCCGCCTCCCCTCGCGCCTGCCCCGCACCGCCGCCGCCCCGCTGCTGATCACTATGCCCCCCTCCCCCTCGGTTTCTTGCGTTTTACGCGTACCCCCTCCCCCTGCTCATTCCCTCCAGGGCTACGCCAGCAGCGTGTACAAGGCGTTCTGCAAGCGCAGCGGCGAGCTGGTGTGCCTCAAAGCCTACGACATGGCAGCCCTGTGCGAGCTCAACCGCTTCCAGATCTACCGGTGAGTGCAACCAGGGCACAACCTCAATATTGCCACGCTTTGTGCTACATATGATTCACCGGAGTACAGGAAGTGAAAGGACGAAGCACAACTCCACCAATCACGCGACGCATACTGACGGAACAACTTGGTCTCCCCAGCCACTGAGTTACCGGTATGCTTGTACGTCAACGGCCCTGCTTCCCCCTGCAGCGAGGTGCAGCTGCACGGCAAGCTGGCGCACCCCAACGTCATCGGCCTGTACGGCGCCTTCCAGGTGGACACCCAGGTGGTCATGGTGCAGGAGTTCGCGGACGGGGGAGACCTCTTCACGCTGCTGCACAGGTGGGCCGGGGCGCGGGCTAACACTGCGGCGTGGGCTGGTGCTGGTGGTTGGGTTGCGCGGCCATGGGCGGAGTGTGAGGCAGCCTTGCGGCTGGCATCGGGGCAGCTGCGTTGTGTGCTGGGAAGCTTGTGCCTGCCAGCATATGCCTTCTTCTGGTCCTTACTGCAACCAGCGTCTGACATGCCTGGCTTGCCGGTATGTGCACCTGTGTGCAATGCCGTGCAGGTACGGCGGGCGCATGCCCGAGCGGCAGGCGGTGGAGATGGTGCTGCAGCCGTGTCTCAAGGTGCTGTCGTACCTGCACGAGCAGGTGAGGGGCCACGCGGGGAGCCGCAGGGGGGGAGAAGGTGGCAGGCGAGGGGTCAAGGCCGGAGAGCGCGTTCATTGCGGGTCGGAGAGGGCCTGGATTCGGGGAACAGGCCATGCTTTCAGACTGACATTGGCAATGGCGGCAATGGCACGGGAGCAAGTTACGGTAGGATAAGTGTGCGCCAGTGGTTAGCATTTTTTGGCCCTTATTACCCACGCACTGTGTGCCACAAGCGGCCGCTGCTGGTTGCCCGCGTCCCCTCCCTCCTTCATCGCCTCACCCCCTGTCCCCCGGCTCTGTCCCCTTCTGCCCCCCCGCCCAGGGCATGCTGCACCGCGACCTCAAGCCCGAGAACATCCTGTTCACGCGCAACATGACGTTCAAGCTGTGCGACTTCGGGCTGGCCATCGACCTGAGGGACGAGCGGGCGGTCACGCGTGCAGGGGTGAGCTGTGCATGGGAAGTCGCGCTCCCTGCAGCATGAGGAGGCACTGGGTTTTAGGGAGGCACTGGGGTTCGAGAAGTGCGGGGCGCGGGAGGGTGGCTGGGGCAGCCGCGACGGGGAGGGTGGGGATGCGACATGCATGGGGAGGGAGGATGAGGAGGGCCAAGGCGAGAGGAAGGGCTGTGGGGCGAAGGGTCCAAACAATGGGATTCGGCGGCGGGGGGCGTAGCGTTCTGGACCAGCAGTTTCGGGGTGGGCTGTGTGTGGGACGTGCAGGAGATGCGAGCCGAGGTGGCTGCCTAGACAGCCAAGCACACGTCCCTTGCCGATCAAGCCGCTGACGGCAGACTGACCGCTGACGCTCTGTACCGTTCTGTCGTGCCCCTGCCGTGTGCTGCCGTAGACGCTGGAGTACATGGCGCCCGAGGGTGAGGACGGGCAGGGTGGGGCAGCAGATGCTGTCAGCTTTCCTCGATGTGGGGTAGCGACACGGCGGTGTGTGCCTGTTACGTTGATCTGCCTCGCACACACAGCGGCTCTGTGCTAGGATCATCCGCCCTCTGCAGCTCTTTTGCTCAACAATGCGGCATCGATTGTCCCTCAAGCACGCTGGAGCGAGCTGGTGGCTTTCGTACTTTGCCTGACGCGCGCGCCTCCCCACCCTGCCGACCCCTTGCACCGTTCCCCTACAGTGCTGGAGTGCCCCTTCAAAAGCCGCCCCATCGACAACAAGGACAACGAGCGGCTGCACTACACGGCCGCCGTGGACGCCTGGGCGGTGGGCGTGCTGGCGTACGAGCTGCTGGTGGGCCGCCCGCCCTTCGAGGCTGCGGAGCGGGACGGCGTGGAGGAGTGCATCAGGCACCAGGTGTGCATGGGGCAGGAATGCATGGGCAGCAGGACGGTACCGTCGTCAGCAGGCGATTTACATGATCATAGACATCACAGAGTATTACAGGCCCCTGCGATAGACACCACAGCTTGCAAGGTGTAAAGGGGCCACGTGGTAGTTGGGCCAAGACGACCATGTCCGCTCTCTTGTCGGGCTGCATCCCATACCTCAAGTCGGCTCACCAGCCAATGCCAGGGCACCCGGTAAAACACCTATTCCCAACGTGGCCCCGCCCCGCAGACCCCCCGCTACCCCTTCGGCCTGTCGGAGCTGGCCCGCTCCTTCATCGCCACCGCGCTGCACAAGGACCCCGACCAGCGCCCCACCGTCAGCGACCTGCTGCGTCACCCGCTCATCACAGGGGCATCAGCACCGCCGCAGCAGCGCCTCCCCGCCGTCGCCAACAACAGCATGAATGCCCGCCTCGCCGTCGGCCCCGCATCCCCCACCGCCGGCCCCTCCAGCCCCACCGCCTTCCACACCCCTCGCCCGCCCGCCACCCCGCCGCCGCTGCACCCGGTGGCGGCGGCGCTGGCGGCGGGCGCGGGCAGCGGCGGCGCCGGCTCCCTGCCGCTGACCGGCAACGCGCTGATGGCCAAGAAGGCCGTCGGCGGCAGCCGTGCGATTGCCAAGGCAGGCGGCATGGACAGCGACAGCGACTTCGGCCTGGGGGCCATGGCCAGCCGCATGAAGTCGTACACGGCCGGCAAGGCGATCGCCATCAGTCATCAGCCGCTGCAGGCCAACCGCCACGTGCACCTGCCGCACGTGGCGGAGGACCGTGCGGTGCTTGGCGGCGGCGGCGGCGCGGGCGGCAGCGGGGGACGCGTGGGGGAGCTGAGCGCTGCACACCCAGCGGTGAGTGCCGGGGGCTGTGCCTCGTCAGGGTCGGGAGGCTGGGACCTGGTCCGGGGAATGGGTGAGGGGCTGCACGCTGCGCCTGTCGCGTGCGTATGGCCCTTAAGAGCGTTGGGGACAGTAAAGACACGCACAGGGGGGCGCTCGGGCGAAATGAGCAACCAGCGACCTTGGCACGACACGCGCACTGTGATGCATGCCTACTCACCGTTATCCTCCGACCTATCCGCTGGCCCCACCCGCGCTGTGTTCGCAGACGCTGCAGGTGCAGCCCTCTGGCGGAGGAGGCGCGGGCGCAGGCGCCCAGCACCACCACCACCACCGCCTGGCTGCCCTCAACCCTAAGTTGGCGGCGCAGCTGGGGGCAGCGGGCGGCGGCGGGGGCGGCGGCGGCGGGGGCGGCGTGCTGGCGGGCATGGTGGGGCGCACCGCCAGCGTCTCGCGCATCTTGTGAGGCGGGGGCCCTGCGCGGTAGGTGGAGATGGAGGGGAAGGAGGATATATGACTGTCAGAGGCAAGGTGGGCTAGGTGTACGCGGTCAGATGGGTAAGGTGCAGGGAGGCCGCCCAGGGGGCGGGAGCGTGCGGAGCGGGGTGCTGAGGCTATGGCCGGCAGGAAGCAGGGTTGCGCAGCGCGTGGTGTAGACGTGCAGAGGGGCGGGGCGGCGGGCTGCGTTAGGGAGTTCAGTTGGTGGTTGTAGGCGGGGTGGTTGAGGTCGGTGAGGCGGTGGGGGCGTGGGTAAGGGTACTGCACACTGCGCGCCGAGCGGCTTCGGCCACGGCCAACGAAGGCGATGTTTTGAGTTACGGGGACCCCTTTCATTCTTACCAGCGATTAATACACGTGAGGGCCTAGCAAGGTTGGTGCCTGCAGTTTAAGGCTTATTGGAGCGGGCGCGGGTGTGTCGTCGGCGCCGACGCACGCAGATTCTGTACGCGGAGACTTGTGGCCTGCTCGAACGGGGCAATTTCCATGGACATATGAAGTCTTGTTTCCGCGGAGCGTGGGCAGGTTGACTTTATTACAATGTTCCGCTGCTTGGTGTTTTGTTCAATAACTCCACACTTGTGGCACGCTGGACGGGCGGTGAGCAGGCTGGCGTGGGTGTTTTGGTATTTGTCGTCCGGTTGGCCCTGTTGTGCGCGATCCAAACCGTTGCCACTTTTTGGCGTGCGTGCAGCTTGGTTGGCTTTCGGATGTGACTGGGGTCAAGTGCTTGTGATCACGTTACGATAGAACTGACCTGGCCTTGCGTAAACAGCAGATTGGTTTGATATAGCCTTGCGTTTGGCGGAAGTAATCAGGTGTTTCCAAGCTTGCAGGTAGAGAGTTGGGCGAGCTATTGGTGATACGAGAAACTGTGTTTGGCAGCTGTTGCCAGGAAATAATGGAGGAGGTTTGGAGGCTGGGTGGTTTTGCGGGCACGTTGCCACGGCATCTTGACGAGCACCTGACGGGCAAACTGTGATCACGTATTGCGTAGGACCCTTGCCTTGCGTGATTACCAAACACGTGACCAGGACGAGGCTCCCCACCTGTTGCATGGCACTGTTTTTTTTCAAGGGCTTTTGTAGCTGTGGCTCGCCGCAAGGCGTGTTGCTTACGCGCTCAGGGACTCGCTGGCGAGTGGCGACGCACATCCTCACGTCCTAAAAGCGCTGGTTGCTGATGTCATGACGACGCATGACGTACGCAGGATGGCTTGGCAAGGCCCTTGCTTGTTGGAGCTGACCGGGTTCCGGTTCCTGGTTGTCCAGCGTGCCATGCGGCACGAGCCTCGTCGGTAAGGTTGTTGTAATGTGACAAGGTACCTTGACCCCCTTTAACCAGGTCGGCCTATTCATGTATATTTCATTCAGGCATAACAACTGCTCCACCAGGGGAGCTCCCCTGTGCTCCGCACTTCAGTGTTGGTTGCTGTGGAAGTAAGGGGCGGATCTACTCACATGCGCAAAGCTACTGCGCAATAGGGGCTGAGCCCGCCAGCACAAGCCAGCAAAGCCAGCATCCGCGGGCAGCCCAGGCTAGGGGCCCCTGCTGCCCTGGCTGCGCCGCCGGTGCACCACAGCAGGGGCATGACAGTCGGCAGCAGGGGCAGTAACGACACTTGACGCCAGGCGGTTGCGGCCGTGGACGTCGTACTTAATCTACGGTACACGGTGACACGTTGCATGTCACCCATGTGCACGTTACATTGCTGTCACATACAGGTAGAAGTTGTAGAGAGAATGTGCGCGGAGGTCACAACGCTCAGCAGGGCAGCGCCTGTGCCAGGGAAAGGCCCAGGGGGCTCCCCTGCTCCTCTTCCGGCATACTCATCTGAACTGCTCTCACCGACACGTGCATTTGGACATGAATATTTCTTAATCAGTCATGCACTCGAGGAGCTGCGCGAGTACAGTGTCAAGGTTATCAGGGACAGGGGGCAGGACGCAAGCGGCGGTACAGGGACAATCGGACTTGCCGGAAACTGCCACGTGCTTGCGAGTGTTGTCGTTTATGTATATATGTTATTATTTTCAGCCTGTCTACACAGCGACGGAACGTGGAGGCGTTCAATTGACACGCAGCATAATGCCAGCCCGCTACACAGCTCTGCTGACGCTTACGCATCCCTATTAAGAAGTCTGTAGCTCATAACAGGCCGTCAGCAAGGTTTCCATTTGGGTATGTGCGAAACGAGACGTCTAAGCCTCGGCATCGGGGAGTACGAGTAGTCCCGGCAAATAAAGCCGTGCCTCAAATCCGACCGGAGTCTATCGCCATGACGACACGACAGCCTTACCCCCAACCCTCTGCACTAGATAACTCTGAAGCTATTGATATAGAGTCTAGCCACTGCGACGCGCTTCTTCCCTGCCAAGCTGTGACAGAGCAGGAAGCGGTCCTAACAGCCGTTGCCGTAGCCGAACATACAACTCAAGCTCGCCAAGCTCATACAGACAAGATGGCAGCGGCACCACATGATGTGGAGTCTCAGAGCTTGGACATGGGGCAGGCGCACCACATCAAGGGCGCCAACGGGCATGACTTGGCCATGCCGGCATGGACAGTTCATGATAGTAAATCGGCCAAGGCTACTGTCCTCATGGCTCCCGTGGACAAGAATGAATGGGTGCGCGGTGACCCAGGTGCGTCGTTCGTGCTCCGATGCGAGTTCGCTGCGGCCTAGGGAAACCCTTTGATGTCCCCCCTGTAACAACCAAGCAACCTTGAGATAAGACGCAACCACCACAATTATTAAGCACGTCAATCCTTGGCGTTGGTTAAGGGCTGCATACAGTATGCCACCCGCTGCACTCGCCCTCGCTCGCCTCCTCCCTTCCGCAGGGCCTTTCGGGTTGCTGTGCTTCGGCATGACGACGTGCATGCTCATGGTGAGTGGTTTTGATGCAGATATAATCTGGCAGCACATGCTGTGCGCTACTGCTGCTGCGCTCACGCCCTTGGCGAAGCAGACGCTGACACGTACCCTTGCACCCGCCCTGCAGTTCATCACGACAGAGTGGGCGGAGAAGGCCTTCCTACCCACCGTCTTCTGTTACGCGCTGTTCTACGGCGGCGCTGGCCAGTTCGTTGCTGGTGTCCTGGAGGTGCGAGGCGCAACAGCTTTGGTGTAGGCACGCTTGCAGGTTTCCATGCTGGATGCTACTACAGGGGCCACATGTTACGCTGGTGTACCGGTATATTCAGTGCTGTCCGCGCGGCACAGCTTACGCCGTCACGTGCTTTTGCCACCTTGATGCTGCACATGGCAGGCTATCCATGGCAACATATGCACTCCCCCGCCCTCCCTCCGCAGCTGATCAAGGGCAACACGTTCGGCGGCACGGCCTTCGCCAGCTACGGAGCCTTCTGGATGGGATGTGAGTGGCGGGCAGAAGTCCACACACAGTCTTGCACGTAGCGCTTGTTTACCCTTGCTGAGACCTTCCTACGCTAGCGCTTGCTCTCCTTTGCGTACACCTTCCTGCACTCGCACGTGACAGTGCCTTTGCCCTGCCTCCTGCGGATCGGAAGAATGAGGTCCGATGTTTTTTTTTTTTTTTTTTTTTTCAGGAGAAGGGTTATGGGATTATCGGAGACCTATT